>Ga0207975_100192_pt1 | contig 43574 bp, 30 predicted proteins | sample LakWasMe91_HOW11_2_FD_183913 | JGI IMG/M metagenome (GOLD analysis project Ga0207975, IMG submission 183913) | Freshwater sediment methanotrophic microbial communities from Lake Washington under simulated oxygen tension - Sediment Metagenome... | ecosystem: Environmental > Aquatic > Freshwater >...
GTGGCGGCGGGCGGCCGTGCGATCCTGTGCGTGGCCGACGTGACGGTGCGCGCGCAGGTCGACGCCATGCTGTCGAAGGTCGAGCGCTCGTTCGGCCGGCTCGACATCCTGGTCAACAACGCGGCCGTGCGCGACGAAGCCGAGTTCGCCCGGCTCGACTATGCCAGCTGGCGCCATGCACTCGATGTGTGTCTGGACGGCGCTTTCCATTGCACTCAATCGGCCTTGGCGCTGTTGCAGGCGAGCGCCAATGGCTGCGTCATCAATATCGGCGGGCTCACCGCCCACACCGGCGCCGGCCGCCGGGTGCATGTCGTCACCGCCAAGGCGGGACTGGTCGGCATGACACGCGCGCTCGCGCATGAGCTGGCGCCGTCCGGCATCACCGTCAACTGTCTCGCGCCCGGCATGATCGATACCCAGCGCATGGCCGGCGCGCCGGCGCCGCAGCATCATGCATCGCGCTCGACCTTGCTCGGACGGCGCGGCCAGCCGGGCGAGATCGGTGCGGCGGCGTTGTGGCTGGCCGGGCCCGGCGGCCGTTACGTCACCGGGCAGGTAATCCATCTGAACGGCGGCGCATATCTCGGCGGCTAATGCTGGATTCCATGTTCATGATTTTATATAAACGATGGGCGATATTGAACAAATAATATATATATTCTGAAAAATAGGCTTTTTACAAAATAAAATATCGTTTTCCTGAAATCCCCTTCCTGCGTGTTGCAAAACAACCGAATCCAATTGGAATTCAGGTTGCTCATTTTTATTTCCCGGTAATCTGCAGAGCTTGTTGAACCCAAGCAAGCAAGCCAGCGGCGCTGGCATGGAAAAAAACGGCAATCAATAGCGGACCCGCAAGCGCCTTTCTCCATCGTTTATCGGAAATTAAAGAAACGACATGAAGCATTCCATCTATCCCTCATTGTTGAAATTTTGTTCAGCGGCTGTCATCGTTGCCGGCCCCCTGATGGCCAGTGCGGGTGTTCCCGATTTACCTGCGCAAGTGGGGACGGAACACGGCGTCAACGATACCGACCGCCTGATCGTCAAGTACAAGGATGGGGCTGCGGCAGGCAAGAGCGCTGCCCATGTGCCGGCCATCGGCAAGGAGCGCATGGCATTCGCCGCGCGCGCGGGCCAGCAGTTCGGCGTATCCATGAAGGCACTGCATACCATCGCGACCGGGGCGCACGTGCTCGAGCTGAACAGGAAAATGTCGATCGACGAAGTCGCCGCCCTGGCCAGGGAGCTGGAGGCGCGCGACCCTTCCGTCGAATACGCGGAGCCGGACCGCATCATGCATACGATGTTCACGCCGAACGATCCGCGTTACTCGGAGCAGTGGCACTATTACGAAACCAATGGCGGGCTGCGCCTGCCGGCGGCCTGGGACAAGGCGACCGGCGCCGGCATCAACGTGGCCGTCATCGATACCGGCTATCGTCCGCACGCCGACCTGAGCGGCCAGTTCGTGCAAGGCTACGACTTCATCAGCAGCGCAACGATGGCCAACGACGGGGGCGGGCGCGATACCGATGCGCGCGACCCGGGCGATGCCATCATCGCGGGCGAATGCGGCAGCGGGGTGCCGGCGCAGGACCAGCCGTCGAGCTGGCACGGCACCCACGTTTCCGGCACCATCGCTGCGCTGACCAACAACGGGGTCGGAGTGGCCGGCGTCGCTTACCGCGCCAAGATCGTTCCGGCACGCGTGCTCGGCAAATGCGGCGGCTACACCTCCGACATCGCCGACGCGATCATCTGGTCGTCAGGCGGCGCTGTGAGCGGCGTTCCGGCCAATGCCAACAAGGCGCGCGTGATCAACATGTCGCTCGGCGGCGCTGGCGCGTGCAGCTCTTCCATGCAAAGCGCCATCAACGGCGCGCGTTCGCGCGGCACGGTGGTTGTGGTAGCGGCGGGCAATTCGAACACGGACGCCAGCAGCGCCAACCCGGCCAACTGCGCCGGTGTCGTGACGGTGGCGGCGGTGGGGCGGTCGGGCGGACGCGCACCCTACTCGAACTACGGTTCGGTGGTCGACCTTGCGGCGCCGGGCGGCGACTCAAATGGCGGCGTGCTGTCGACCCTCAATTCGGGCCGCACCGCACCGGGCTCCGACAGCTACGCCTTCTACCAGGGCACCTCGATGGCGACCCCGCATGTGGCAGGCGTTGCGGCGCTGATGCTGTCGAAGAACGCGAACCTCACGCCTGATGAAGTCGAGAGCAAGCTGAAGTCGACCGCGCGCGCGTTCCCGGCCAGCTGCAGCGGCTGCGGCGCCGGCATCGTCAATGCCGCCGCCGCGGTCGATGTCACGACGAGCGTGGTGACGGCGCCAAGCATGAGCGAGACCGAGTCGAACAATTCGACCACGTACGCGAACGCCGTGGCGACCAGCGGCACCACCGTCAACGGCAACATGGGCACCACCACCGACAACGATTACTTCGTGGTGCAGTTGCCGGCCGGTAAGACGCTGACCGCGACCCTGAGCATGGGTTCGAGCAGCGCGGATTACGATCTGTACGTCTACAACAGCTCCGGCTCGCTGATGGGCTACAGCGAGAATGGCGCCGGCATGACCGACGCGGTCTCGGCCTCCAACACGGGCACGGTGGCATATGCCCGTTATGTGCGCGTGAAGTATTACAGCGGCGGCACCGGTGCGACCAGCGGCAAGTACGCCCTGAAGCTAAGCTGGTAATTGCCGGGCAACAGCGGCAGCATGCAGCAAAAAAAAGGTGGCGTGGCCACCTTTTTTTTTGGGAGTTTGCCAAGCCAATTTCCCCTGGGAAAACATTGATATTTATCAAACCGAGTTGGCATGTGTTGCAAAACAAGCAGAATCGACAGGAAATTGATTGCTGAATTTCATTTCCCGCGTAATCTCCCAAGAGCTTGTTATGAGCAAGCACATCCGCGGCGCTTGAAAAAAATCGGGTCTTCAAAAAATACCCCCGGCGCCTTCCTCCATCGCCTTTCTTTTTACGGAAAAGAAGAAACGATATGAAACATGACTTTATCCATTCGTCAGTGTTGAGACTCTGTTCGGCAGCATTCATTGTTGTCGCAGCCCAGGTGCCGGCGCTCGCCGGCGCTCCCGATTTTCAGGCCGCGAACCCGGCCACCGAAAATTTCATCAATCAAACCGACCGTCTGATCGTCAAGTACAAGGAGGCGACAGCGGCAGGCAAGAGCGCGGCGCGGGTGCCGGCCATCGGCCAGGAGCGCATGGCCTTCGTGGCGCGCGCCGGCCAGCAATTCGGCGTTTCCATCAGAACTTTGCACACGATTGCAACCGGTGCGCACGTGCTCCAGCTCGACCGCAAGATGTCGCTTGACGACGTCACCGCATTGGCCAGGGAGCTGGCTGTGCGCGACCCTTCGGTCGAGTACGCCGAGCCCGACCGCCTGATGCAAAAGATGTTCACTCCGAACGATCCGCGCTACACCGAGCAATGGCACTATTACGAAACCGCCGGCGGCCTGCGCCTGCCCGCGGCCTGGGATCTGTCGACCGGCGTGGGCATCAATGTGGCGGTGATCGACACCGGATATCGCCCGCACGCCGACCTGAGCGGCCAGATTGTGCAAGGCTATGATTTCATCAGCAGCGCCACCATCGCCAACGACGGGGGCGGGCGCGACACCGATGCGAGCGACCCGGGCGACGCGGTCGTCGCGGGCGAATGCGGCACCGGCTCGCCGACGCAAGACCAGGGCTCGAGCTGGCACGGCACCCATGTGGCAGGCACGATTGCGGCGCTGACCAACAACGGCGTCGGCGTCGCCGGCGTCGCCTACGGCGCCAAGATCGTCCCGGCCCGCGTGCTCGGCAAATGCGGCGGCTACACCTCCGACATCGCCGATGCGATCATCTGGTCGTCCGGCGGTACAGTGACCGGGGTTCCGGCCAATGCCAACAAGGCGCGCGTGATCAACATGTCGCTCGGCGGCGGCGGCGCCTGCGACGCCACCACGCAAAACGCCATCAACAGCGCACGTTCGCGCGGCACGGTGGTGGTGGTAGCGGCGGGCAATGAGAACACGAACGCCAGCAACTCGAATCCGGCCAACTGCGCCGGCGTCATCACCGTTGCGGCCGTGAACCGCTCGGGCGGGCGCGCCTGGTATTCGAACTACGGCGCGGTGGTCGACGTTGCGGCACCGGGCGGCGACACCAGCGTGGCCGGCAACGGCATCCTGTCCACGCTCAATTCGGGCAGCACCGTTCCGGTCTCCGACAGCTACGCCTTCTACCAAGGCACCTCGATGGCGACCCCGCACGTGGCCGGCGTTGCCGCGCTGATGCTGGCCAAGAACGTCAATCTCACGGTCGATGAAGTCGAGAGCAAGCTGAAGTCGAGCGCGCGCGCGTTCCCGGCCACCTGTACCAGTTGCGGCGCCGGCATCGTCGACGCCACCGCTGCGGTGACGGCGGCGAGCGCGGCGCCCCCGTTGACGATGAACGAGACCGAGTCGAACAATACGACCGGTTCGGCCAATCCCGTCACGACCAGCGGCACCACCGTCAACGGCAACATGGGCACGACGACTGATACCGACTACTTCGTGGTGCAGCTGGCGGCCGGCAAGACGCTGACGTCGACCCTGACCATGGGCTCGAGCACCGCGGACTACGACCTGTACGTCTACAACAGCGCGGGCACGCTGATCGGATCGAGCGAGAATGGCGCCGGCCTGACCGACACGGTGACGGTCACCAATACCGGCACCTCGACCTTTGCCCGTTATGTACGCGTCAAATACTACAGTGGCGGCACCGGCGCGACCAGCGGCAAGTACACCTTGAAGCTAAGCTGGTAACTGCCGGGTAACCAGGCTGCGGGATGCAGCGCAAAAAACGGGTGGCGCTGCCACCCGTTTTCTTGGCAGCGGCGATGCGGGTCGGCCATTGGGTATTTGCAATATTTGTGACCTCTTCAGTTACACTATGAGCCGGCCGGTCTGATTCCGCTTGCAGTCAAGGCAAGGTTGGGTCTTGAATCAGATATCGCTTTGCATCATAAGGAAGAGCGGGAAGAAATAATATGGTGCTGAACTGGACCGACGCGCAAGTAATCCAGCAATTGGATACCGGGTACAAGTGGGCCACCTCCGTCATTACTTACGCTTTCCCGACATCAGCCGCTGACATGTATTCCAAAGGCGAGGAAGTCGGGTTTCTCGCGGTAAATAACGTTCAACAAATAATTTTTGAGCAGGCGCTGCGCGCCTGGGACGATCTCATTCCGCAGACGCTGACGAGAACGTCGAATAGCGGGTCGGATATCGAATTTGCCTTCAGTAGTACCAAGGTAACATATGCCTACGGTTATTACCCCACGGTTGGCAGTGCCTGGTTCCTGGCCGGATCCGATATCGCCACGACGTCGCCAGGCATGTATGGATTTACGACCATCATGCATGAAATCGGGCATACCCTCGGCCTCGCTCACATGGGCGAGTACGATGGGGAGGGCGATTGGACACCATCCTCGTTTCAGGACTCGCGGGTGCTTTCGATCATGTCGTATTTCGGGCCGCGTTACGCCGGCAGCCAGTACTCCGATGAAGTGATGAACGCCGATTGGGCCGCATCGAACGGCATGACGTACACGCCCCAGACACCGATGCTCAATGACGTCATGGCGATTCAGTCTATCTATGGTGCATCGACGACGACGCGGACCGAGGACACGGTATACGGATTTTCCTCGAACATCTCCGGCCCATCCGCGAAGATCTATGATTTTTCCATTAATCAAAATCCGATCCTGACTGTTTTCGACTCGGCCGGCACCGATACCTTGAACTTGGCGGGATGGCGTTCTGCGTCGGTCGTTTACCTGGAGTCCGGCAAATATTCCTCATGCAACAACATGACGAATAATATCGTCATTGCGTACAACTGCGTGATCGAGAATGCGATCACGGGCAGCGGTAACGACATGTTGACCGGTAACAGTAGCAATAACCGCCTCGATGGCGGCGCGGGCAATGACCAGCTTCGCGGCGGGGCCGGCAACGACATCCTGATCGGCGGCCTCGGCAACGATGTCATCTACGGCGAGGACGGTGAAGACACCATCATATTTTCCGGCCTGTTTTCCAGTTATGCAGTTTCCTACGATGCCGCCAGCGGGACGCTCTCGTTCACATCCGGTGCCACTGTCGATACCGTCAACGGAGCCGAGTATTTTCAGTTCGACAATCTGACCAAGAGCGTTTCCGAGTTGCTGGCAGCCGACGTCACGGCTCCTTTGCTGGCCAGCCTGTCGCCTCTTGATAACGCCACCCAAATCGCCGTCAACTCCGATTTCATATTGGGTTTCAATGAAGCGATCAAGGCCGGGACCGGCAGTATCGTCATTTACAGTGCGGCCGGGGCGGTCGTCCATTCGATCGATGTGGCGGATGCAAGCCAGGTGCATATTTCCGGCAATACGGCGACGATCAACCCGAATATTGCGCTGTCATCGAACGGAAATTATTATATTCATATCGCGCCCGGGGTATTCAAGGACCTGGCCGGCATCGGTTTTGCCGGAATAAGCGGTGCGACGGCATATAATTTTTCCACCGAAACAGTCTTGGACACGACGGCCCCGACCGTCCTGTCGATGTCGCCGGCCGATAATGCGAGCGGCGTGCTTCCCGGCGCAAATGTGGTCATCGATTTCAACGAGACGGTCCGGGCCGGTGCCGGCAATGTCGTCATATACAATGCCGATGGAACGGTTGCCCGCTCGATCCCGGTGACGGACAGTGCGCAGGTCGCCATTGCAGGCAGCAAGGTGACGATCAATCCGGCCAGCGACCTGGCCGCCGGCAGTGGCTATTATGTCGGCATGGGGTCAGGCGTTATCAAGGACCAGGCGGGCAATCCATTCTCCGGATTTGCCGGGAGCAGCGCATACAATTTCACGACTGCCGCTGCAACTGTGGCCGATGACTACCCGTGGAGCACGCAGACTACCGGAATAGTTGTGGTCAACGGTCCCGCCACCGGCGGTGCGATTGAAATTGCAGACGACGCCGATTTGTTCAAGGTCAGCCTTACCGCTGGCGCCAGTTATATTTTCGACCTGATTGGCGCGAGCGGCGGCATGCCGGATCCCTACTTGCAGCTGTATAGCCCGAGTGTCGAGCTGGTAGCGGTCGACGACGATAGCGGTGGCGTGCCCAACGCCCGCATCAGCTACACAGCGGGCGTCAGCGGCACCTACTATCTTGGCGCATCGGACTACGGCACGGGAACGGGCGCCTATGCACTGAGCGCGTCGGTCTTCATCGCGCAGGTGAACCATGCGCCGACAGGCAGCCTTGCCATTACCGGCGTCGCGGCGCAGACCCGGACGCTTACTGCTGTCAACACCCTGGCCGATGCCGATGGGCTCGGCACATTCAGCTATCAGTGGAAAGCGGACGGCACCAGCATCAGCGGTGCAACTTCCAATACATTGACGCTGACCGAAGCGCAGGTGGGCAAGACGATCACGATCGTTGCCAGTTATACCGATGGAGCTGGTTTCAAAGAAGCGGCCACCAGCGCCGCCACGGTCGCCGTTGCGAACGTCAATGACGCCGGGACCGTGGTGGTGGTTCCGGCTGACGGCGCAGGGCTGGAGAGCACCGCCCTGGTGAGCGACCCCGATGGCGTGGGAATCATCAGCTATCAATGGCAGTCCAGCCCGGACGGCACCATCTGGAGCGACATCCAGGGGGCCGTTTCGCGCGGCTTTACGGCAACGGATGCGCAGGCCAGCCTGCAGCTTCGTGTCACTGCCCGCTATGTCGACGGGCATGGCACTGCCGAAGCGATCACCAGTGCCCGCTCGGGCACGGCACTGAGCGACACCCTGACAGGGACTGCAGGGACCGATGTCCTGATGTCGGGCGCCGGAAACGATCGGCTGCAGGGCGCCGGCGGCGACGACCTGCTCGACGGAGGAACAGGCATCGACACTGCCACCTATGGCGGCATGCGGTCCAACTACACGGTCAGCAGGACGGCGGCCGGCTTCACCGTCGTCGATACGCGACAATCCGACGGCACCGACACCCTCGTCGACGTCGAGCGGCTCCGGTTCGCCGACACGTCGCTGGCGCTCGACACCGGCGCCAACGGGATCGCCGGCAAGGCATACCGCATTTATCAGGCTGCGTTCGACCGGGTTCCCGATTCGGGGGGAGTGGGCTATTGGATGAGCGTGATGGATGGCGGTTCCGAGCTCAGCACGGTGGCCGCCGGCTTTGTCGGGTCCGCGGAATACAAGGCGCTGTACCCCCTCAGCCTCACTAATACCGAGCTGGTCGGAAGGTATTATCAAAACATCCTGGGCCGTCCGGCCGAGCAGGCCGGGCTCGACTACTGGGTCAGCGTCCTGGACAAGCATATCGTCACGGTGCCGGAGGTGCTGGCATACATCAGCGAGAGCGGCGAAAATATCACGATTCTCGCCACCGTGATCGGCAATGGATTTGAATACACGGCCTTTGGATGAGCCCAGTTCTAAGGCAGGGACAGCGCCGTGTTTGCCGCACAAGCCTCAGTAGCCACTTTGCCCCGGAATCGGCGCCCGGCGAATGCGAAAGTCAGGCGTGAGGGCGATTTCCCAGACCGGTTGGAGCGTGCCGCTGCGTGGCACGGCGACCTTGCGATCGGTCTCTTCCTCCTTGCCGCGCAGGCGAGGATGCCAGGTGCGCAGGGTGTAACTGCCCTCGGGCACTGCGCGCAGGATTGCCTTGCCATCGGTTCCGGTCCTGGCAAAGTAGGGACTGTCCGAGACGTAGACATAAGCGATCATCCAGTCATGGATGTTGCAGCCGAGAGCCACCGGCCCCGCCTTGTCGAACAGGACCGGCGGTGCGCTGCTGCCGAGGTAGAGCGGCAGCTCGAAAGTCTTGGCCGGCGAGAACGAATACACGTGATGGCGGATATTGTCCTTGTTCGGAAAATTGACGGTCGTTCCGACCCGCACCGGAAGTACGTAGGGGACGAATTCCTTGTTGACCTGGTCCACGATGATGCTCGCGGTTGCACCAGCGGCGCCTGGCGCGCTCCGGTTTGCCGGCAAGGCAAGCACCACGGCATCGGCAACTGGCTGTCCGGCCTTGTCGCGCACCAGCGCGTGAATTTCACCGGCCAGCGCCGCGCCATGGCCCAGGCAGAAGCATAGTGCGAGGGCAGCGTATGCCGCCCGGTTCTTCTTCGCGCGCAAATGGTTTTTCATGGTTTGCTCAGAACTGGTGAAGATAGGTGGCGCGGACCAGGTTCGAGGTGTAGTCGATCCCGCCGGTGGCGCGGCTGTCCAGGTGCTCGAACCCGAGGGTGAGCGAGGCTTGTGCGCCGATGATCCTGCTCACGCCCAGCGTCAGGCCACGGGTAAGCGCCTTCATCTTGTAGGCGTAGCGCTCGGGGCCGAACACCGGATCGGCCGCAATCGCGCTCGACGCAAGAAACACCGGCAGGTTGCGCAGCGTGGTCGAGACGATGTCCCCATCGCGCCTGCTGTAGCTTGAGGACAGCACGTATTGCGGATGAAGCGAATATTCGCCGCCGATGGACAGGTTGCCGCTGGTGAGATTGAAAACGTCAGCAGCGATCCGAGGCAGCACGCGCGCGCCGAGCTTGTCGGACCTGCGTTGCTCGACCTGGTACGCCAGCTTGATGCTTGCCCTGTCGGACAGGCGCTTGCCGATTCCGATATCTGCCGCGGCCAGCCAGCCGTCGCGCAGTGCGTCCCGATAATCGAGGCGGGTCGCGGACATCGACAACTGCAGTTCCGGGACGTAGGGACCGAGCCCGAATTTGCGTCGGTAGGCCAGCTGGAGACCGAGATTGAGGTTGTCGAGCCCATCGTAGCGCTGGTAATCGGACCCCGTCAGCGTGACTGCCAGCTTGATCCTGCTGCCGTCGGCAAGCTGATACGCCGTGCCGCCGGCAGTTGAGAAAAGCCACGCGTTGTCGCCCTTGATATCCTGCGCGAGCTGCGCCCGCGACAGGTTGTTGTCATGGCGTAGCTCGAGCCCGGCCTCGTCAAGCCATCCGGCCCAGGCATTCGCATGCAACGCCAGGATGAGCGCAATGAGCGGCTTGCGCGCTGTCATATGGCTGTCTCCTTGCAATCAGGCGCCGCCATCAGCGCGTCGGCGCTTGCTTCCTGGCGACGCGCCAGCCATTGCTCCAGTTGGTCGGACGGCACCGGCTTGCAGATGAAGTAGCCCTGTACCACATCGCAGCCCATCGCCGCGAGCAGGTCGAGCGCCTGCTCCGACTCGACGCCTTCGGCCACCACCTGCAGGCCCATATTGTGCCCGAGGTCGATCACGGTGCGAACGATGGTCATGTCGTCCAGGTCGCTGACCATGTTCATCACGAAAGAACGGTCTATCTTCAGTTCCGCCACGGGCAACTTCTTGATCAGGGCAAGCGAGGAATAGCCGGTGCCGAAGTCGTCGATCGACAGCCTGAAACCCATGTCATGCAGTTGGTGCGCCGTCTCGAGGGCGCGCTCCGGATCGTCCATGATCACGCTTTCGGTGATCTCGAGCGTGAACCAGTCGGGAGAAACCGCATGCCGGTCCAGCAGTTCGGCGCAGCGCGCGGCGAACGCCGTGGTGAGCAGGTCGCGCACCGACAGGTTGATCGAAATCGCGATCGGCAGGCCCTGGGCACGCCAGCGGGCCGATTGCGCGAACGCCGCCTCCATGACCCAACGGGTAATTTCGCAGATGTATCCGGTCTGTTCCGCGAACGGGATGAAGTCATTCGGCGGCAGGAAACCGCGGACGGGATGACGCCAGCGCACCAGCGTTTCCACTTCGCAGGCATCGCTGTCGGCCAGGGTGACGCGCGGCTGGTAGAAGAGGACGAATTCGTCCCGTTCCACAGCCTGGCGCAGTTCCCCCGACAAGGAGAAGCGGCGGTCGGTTTCGGCCTGCGCGTCGAGCCGCTGCTCATAGACCGCGCTTCCCAGGCGCTTGCGCTTGGCATGGTACATGGCCGCATCTGCATGGCTCATCAGGACATGCAGGTCTTCCCCATGCTCCGGGAAGGTGGCCACGCCAATGCTGCCTTCCACGTCCAGGAAGTGGTCCCCGAAGGGAACCGGATCTTCCAGTGCATGCAGGATTTTCCGGGCCGCTTCCTCGGCCATGTCGGAGGAAGCTCCCGGCAGCAGCACCGCGAATTCGTCGCCGCCAAGACGCGCCGCCGAGTCCGAGGCGCGCGTCATCGCACTGCGCAGGCGCAGGCCGACTTCACGCAGCAGGAGATCGCCGACGTGGTGGCCGAAACTGTCGTTCACCTCCTTGAAGCGGTTCAGGTCGATGAGCATGACGCTGACCTTATGGTTGAGGCGCTTCGCGACCCCCAGCGCCTGGTGCAGGCGATCGTTGAACAAGGCGCGGTTCGGCAGGCCGGTCAGTGGATCCTTGTAGGCCAGCGCCTTGATCTGCTGTTCGCGCCCCGAAATGGCCAGCCGCATGCGGTTGAATGCCGACGCCAGTTCGCCCAGTTCGTCGGTGCGGTTTTCCGGCGGGCCCTGCTCATAATCGCCGCGTTCGAGCCGGTGGGCGAACGCCACCAGCGCCGTTACCGGCCTCGATATGCTGCGCGCAATGAGCACGCTGCCGATGATCGTGCCACCCAGGCTGAGCGCGGCCAGGGCCAGCAGGACGATCCTGAGCGTGCTGAATCGTGCGGTCGCTTCTTCGAGCGAGCGCTGCAGCAGGGCGACGACGGCGCCGCCATCGCCACCGGTGAGCATCGAGGCCGACGTCAGGTGGTCGTCGCCGGACAGGTCGGGGATGCTGCGCGCGTCGCCCGGTGGCGCAGCCTGCCTGAGCACGCCCAGCAGGCGTTCGCGCGCTGGCGCATGCATGGTGCTCGCCGCCACCTGCCAGCCGTCGCTCTTGTCCCAGGTCGCGAAGGAGACATCGAGCGCGGTAAGCGCGCCGAGTTCGGCGGCAAGTTTACCGTCGATACTGAAACCGAGGACCACCCAGCCGACCGGTGCCGGAGCCAAGACCGGCACCACGACCAGTTGGTATGGAACGCCACCGACCAGCTTGATGGCCGATGCGCTGCCGGACGTGCCAGCCTCGTTCAACAGGTCGGGAAACGCGAACAGGCGGCTGCCCGATACATAGCCGGACACGGTTGCGTCGGCCGTCACGCTGTTATCGGGCGCCAGCAGGATCATCTTGGTGGCGCCGATGCGCAGTCCGTGATTGTTCAGGGCCGACGCAACAGTGCCGCGGTCGCCCGTCATGAGCGCCGTGCGGAAGGCGAAGTCGGAGGTCAGGATCCGCGCCGCCGTGATCAGTTGCTGCGAGCGGCCGTCCAGCAGGCGAAGGAAGATGCGCTCGCCGACCTGGAGTTCTTCCTTGATATTGTGCGAAGCATTGACCGACACCGCGTGATCGATCGCGACAAAAATGACCAGTTGGATCACGATCAACAACAGGGCGACAAACACGATGACCTGATGCGCGACTGCGCGCGCCATGCTGCGCGGCCGTACCAGGACGCCTGCGGCCTGTGCGCGCACCCTTGAGAACAGACTGCCCAAGATAGTGACGAACGGGATCGGGCGGCGGGAAGGCATACGTCAAGGCATTTCTGAAACAGTCCTAAGGGAAACACCGTATGCCAGCCCCATCGCCTGCACCGGGATGCAGGAAATGAAAGCGCTTTAACCCTGACCGGCCAATCGTTAAGAATGTGGACATGATATTGACTCGCTGTGCTGGTTGTGATGTTTGGCTACGGGACATATTGTCGCGCAGTATTCGTTAAAAAAATATTGCACGAAATCAATGATTTTTAAAAGAATAGCACCGACGAGGCGTGTTTACGAAGAATTCACTGATCGAAATTGAGCGCTAGTGGCAAATTTGGCGTAAGGCAGGGATGCGCCGGGCACCCCAAGCCGGCAAGCTTGGTATTTTGATCATTGCTGGTTCGCCGTCGGGCAACGCTAGGGCGGCGCCTTTTCCTGCCTGATCCCGATCCGGTCCTGTTCAAACGAGCGCGCCAGCTCATCGCGCGCGGCCTGGTCGATGGAGATCGTTTTCGACTCGTCGCGATAATAGGGCAGGATGGCGTCGAGGGTGTGCAGGTTGTGTTTGCGAAACTTCGCTGTCGCCCGCTGCGCGCTGTGCGCATTGACGCCCATCTGCCGCAGCGCGTGCTCACCAATGAGCAAGGCCGCCTCGAAGGTTTCGCGCTCGATCAACTCGACGCCGCGGTTGCGAAGTTCAAACAGATGGCTCACGTTGCGCGCCCTGGCGATGATTGTCAACGCCGGGAAGTGTTGCCTGACCAGGTCGGTCAGCTTCAGGCTGGCCTCCATGTCGTCGATGGCGTTGATCAGCAAGCGTGCTTTTCCGGCCTCGGCTGCCTGCAGCAAATCGAGCCGTGTCGCATCGCCGTAAAAAACCCGGAAGCCGAAGCGCCGCAGTGTCTCGACCAGGTCCGGATCGTTATCGAGCACTGTCACGTCGATACCGGAGGCGTTCAGCAGGCGCCCTGCGATCTGCCCCACACGGCCGAAGCCGGCAATGATGATACGCGCCCCTTCCGGTTCGATGGTATCGGCCGGGACCGGCCGGGGAGCATGCATTGTCTTGCTGAGCCAGTTGGCGGCAATCAGCGCCAGCGGGGTGAGCGCCATCGACAGGGCCACCACCAGCACCAGCATCTCAGTGAATGCGGCAGGCAGCACTTGCGCCTGCTGCGCGACGGCGAATACGACAAAAGCGAACTCGCTGCCCTGGGCCAGCAAGGCTGCGAAGGGCCAGCGCTGCACGGCAGGAACCGGCAGGGCGCGCGCCAGCATGGCGAGCAGGCTCATCTTTAGCAGCATGTAGCCGATGGTGAGCGCGCCGATGTTCAGCGGCGCCGAGAGCAGCAGGCCAAGATTCATCGACATGCCGACCGAGGTGAAGAACAGCCCGAGCAGCAATCCCTTGAACGGCTCCAGGTCCGCTTCCAGCGCCTTGCGATATTCCGAGCTCGCCAGCAGGACGCCTGCAAGAAAAGCACCGAGCCCCATCGACAAGTCGGCCAGCGTCATCAGTTGCGCAATGCCCAGCACCAGCAACAGCGCGAACGCCGTGAAGATTTCGCGCAGGCCGGTGCGGGCGATCAGCCGCAGCGCCGGGCGCATCGCATAGCGGCCGATGAGCACAACTGCGGCCACGGCGGCGCCCGCGCGCGGCCAGTCGAAACTGGCCGCATTGGCGCCCGACCCGAGCAGGGGAACGGCGACCAGCAGGGGAATGGCCGCCATGTCCTGGAACAGCAGGATGGCAAAGCCGGATTTTCCGGCGGGCGTATGGTCGAGATGCCTTTCCTGCATATTCTGGAGTGCGATCGCCGTTGACGACAGCGCCAGCGTGAAGCCGGCGATCAGGGCGGCGGCCCACGGCAGGCCGATGAAATAAGCAGCGAGCGCCAGGGCGGCGCCGCACGCTGCCATTTGCAAGCTGCCTCCGCCCAGCACCATGGCCCGCATCGCCAGCAGCTTTTGCGGCTGCAGTTCGAGTCCGATCAGAAACAGCATCAGCACGACCCCGATGTCAGCCACATGGCTGATCAGGCCAAGCTCGCGGATCAGCGCCAGCCCCCACGGTCCGATGATGCAGCCGCCGATCAGATAGCCGAGTACGGAACCGAGTCCCAGCCGCTGGGCCAGCGGGACCAGCAGCACGGCGGTGACGAGAAACACGATGGGGGTGAGCAGCAATTCAGGCATGGTGAAGCTGTCGATCGCAAGTGATGCAAACTCGGCTGCCCGCAGCGACATTCCCGCCGTGCGTGCTCTTAACGTGACTAACCCAAGCGTCATCAGGGCAGCAACGCCAAGCCCCGGCGCGGTGACGACAATTATATAGAAGGGACGGAAAGGCGCTGGCCCGACTGCTCGCTGCGGTGCGGGTTCCGCCTCGCCGTGGTATTTGGCAAGACCCGGCATATAATCGGGATTCTTGCCCTTGTGCAAAGTGACCCGCATGCCACAACGAATGCATCAGCCGAACCTGCGGCCCGTCGCGAATATCCAACTGTCCGAACTGATCGGCGCGCTCAGCTACGCGCTCGACATTACGGAAGGCCAGCCGCCGGGCCACTGCGTGCGCTGCTGCTGGATCGGAATGCACATTGGGAAGCAAGCCGGCCTTTCCCAGGATCAGCTGTGGGCGCTGTACTACACCTTGTTGCTGAAGGATCTGGGCTGCAGCAGCAATGCGGCCAGGATCTGCGAGCTCTATCTCACCGATGACCTGCAGTTCAAGCACGACATCAAGACCGTCGGCGACAGCCTGCCCAATGTGCTTGCGTTCGTCCTGAAGCATACCGGCCTCAAGGCGGGCCTGGCCGAACGCTTTCGCAGCGTGCTCACCATCCTGCGCAACGGCAGCGGCATCGCACAGGAGCTCATCGCCACCCGCTGCCAGCGCGGAGCGGAAATCGCGCGGCTGCTGCGCTTTCCGGACAGCGTTGCCGGCGGCATCTACAGTCTGGACGAGCATTTCAACGGCAATGGCAAGCCGGCCGGACTGGCGGGCGAAGCGATCCCGGTGTTCGCGCGCATCGCCCTGCTGTCACAAGTCATCGATGTATTTCACACGGCCAATGGGCGCGCGGCGGCGCTCGAAGAAATCCGCGCACGCGCCGGCCGCTGGTTCGATCCGCGCCTGGTCGCGGCCTTCGAGCAGATTGCGGGCGATGAGGCGTTCTGGACCGTGCTCGGCTCGGACCGGATCGACCATGCCGTGCTCGCACTCGAGCCTGAAGGTCATGCCGTGCCGCTGGACGAGGACTACCTCGACGATATCGCAGCCGCATTCGGACAGGTAGTCGACTCGAAGAGTCCCTATACCAGCGGACACAGCGCACGGGTGGCCCTGTTCACAGACATGATCGCCGAGGAACTTGGATTGCCGGACGAGCGGCGCCGCTGGCTCAAGCGCGGCGCCTTGCTGCACGATGTGGGCAAGCTCGGGGTAAGCAATAGCGTGCTCGACAAGCCGGGCGCGCTCGACCGGGCCGAATGGGATGCGGTGAAACTGCACGCGACCTATACCGAAACGATTCTTTCCAGGATTTCGGCGTTTGCCGAGCTGGCGCGCGTGGCCGGTGCGCACCATGAGCGCCTCGACGGCAGCGGTTATCCGCGCGGACTGGGCGCGGCCGATATCAGCCTGGAAACACGCATCATCACCACTGCCGACATTTTCGACGCCATCACGGCAGAACGCCCTTACCGCGGCGCCATTCCCATTGCGCAAACGCTGGGCATGATGGAAAAAACGGTAGGCACTGCGCTCGACCCGGCGTGTTTCGATGCCCTCAAGCGCGCGCTTGCCCGGCTGCCCGATTAGGCGCGTTCAGCCAAATTTCCCATCATCACGTCGCGCAACCGCGAAATTGTTGATGCCGGCTGTCCTTTGCGCTGGCAACAGGTGCGCGGCAGCCCGTCATCGGCCATAATGGCAGACCTTGCGACCGCTGCCGCTGCCCGCCTTTTCCTCATGTTTTTCACCTTAAACGATATTCTTCAGAACTTCGACCACGGCACCTACGGACGTGGTCATGACTATGCCCGGCGCGGGAAGGTGGGCGCACTTGCCCACAACGCTGCCCGCATCGACAGCAAAGTGAGCGGCAGCGGCGGCCAAGTGTACCGCCAGTCGATCGGCGTGGTGGATCGACGCCATGGAATCGCATTCGAGGGCAGCTGCAGTTGCCCGATGTCGTTCAACTGCAAGCACGTGGTCGCCGCCCTGCTGGCCTGGCTGGACCAAATGCCCGCCATGCCGGCCGCGCGGCGCGCCGACGAAGCATTGCCGCTGGCCTTGTCGGTATGGCTGCATCAGGTGCGGCTGGCGGCCGACACGGCCAGCGCCAGCAGCGCCAGGAAAAACAAGTCCAGCCTGCGCCTGATGTACGTGCTGGTGCCCGAGCGCAGTACCGCACGCGTCAATCTGTGGCTGTGCAAGGCGCGCATGCACGCCTCCGGCTCTGTCGTGTCGGCAAGCGTTTTCGCCGATACCTATAATTTGCTCAACTATCCGCCCGCCTTTGTCAGCAGCGCCGACCTGTACCGCGTGCAGCTGTTCATGGCGATATCGGGAAATCGCGGCTTCGGTCCTGCGGTAATGGACCCGCGCGACGAAGCGGGCGCGCAGTTCATGCGCGTGGCGCTCGATGCCGCTTGCCTCGGCTGGGCCGAGGCCCGGACCGATTTCAAGGCCGGCCTGATCGATCAGGTCCAGGCCGGACCTGTCCGTTCTGGCGGCCTGGCCTGGTGTGCGCAGGGCGACGCAGGCGATGGCGTGCAGCTGGGCTGGCAGTTTGCGGACGGCACCGCGATCGACTGCGTGCTGTCAACTGAGCCACCCATGTATGTCCAGGATGGTTTGCTCGGCGAGCTCATCTTGGCCGATGGCGCGCGCGCGCTTCCCATTCAGGCATGGAAACAATTGGTGGCCGCCGCGCCTCTGGTGGCGGTGTGCGATACGGCGCTGCTGGCACGCCAATTGACGGCGCAGGGACTGGGCCAGATGGTGCCGGCGCCGTTGTCGCTGCAACAGGTGGTGCGCACCGATATCAAGCCACGCCCGGTCCTGTCGCTTGCAAGCGTGCAGAGCAGGTGGTCCGAGCGTGGCAAACCAGAGTGGGACGACTACGCCTTGCTGTCGTTCGACTATGATGGCGAGCGCGTCCCGGCCGACCCGGCCCATGAGATACGACGTCAACGCGGCGCGGCCTTCGAGGCGATCGCACGCGATGCGGCACTCGAGCGCGCGGCTGGCGATGCACTTGCCGCGCTCGGTTTTCGCGCGCTCGCTTCCCGCCCTGGCCCGGGCGCGCCGCAAGGCATGCTTGGCCTGGCGCATGACAATGACTGGCTGCGTTTCACCAGGCAAGAGCTGCCGCTGCTGCGCGAACGCGGCTGGCTCACGGAGCACGACGACGCCTTTCGCTTCGACCTGGCCGAGGTCGAAGACTGGTATGCCGAAGTCGAAGAGGGCGGCGAGGCCGGTAATGCGTGGTTCGAGCTGGAACTGGGGATCGTCGTCAACGGCGGCCGGGTCGCCCTGTTGCCGGTGCTGCTGCAACTGATACGTAATGCGCCGCACGACTTCGACCCCGCGGTGCTGAACGCCCATCCCGACACCGACCAATTGATTGCGCACCTGCCGGACGGCGCGCGCGTGGCATTGCCATGGGGCCGCATCAAGCCGATCCTGAGCACCTTGGGAGAGCTGTTTTTCAGCGAGTCCATCGGCGAGAGCGTGCGCCTGCCGGCGCTCGAAGCGGCCCGGCTGGCCGAGCTCGAAGCGAGCGCGCAACTGCGCTGGATGGGCGGGGTGCACCTGCGCGAGATCGGCAAGCGGCTGCGCAGCTTCGGCGGCGTGCAGGCGGTTGCCCCACCGGCCGGGCTGCAGGCCGGTTTGCGCCCTTACCAGAGCGAAGGACTGGCCTGGATGCAGTTCTTGCGGGAATTCAAGCTGGGCGGAATCCTGGCCGACGATATGGGACTGGGCAAGACCGTCCAGACCCTGGCCCATATCCTGGTCGAAAAGGAGGCTGGACGCCTCACCGCACCTGCGCTGGTGGTGGCGCCGACCAGCTTGATGGGCAACTGGCAGGCCGAAGCGGCCCGCTTTGCACCCGGCCTGCGCGTACTGCTGCTGCACGGCGCCGAGCGCCTGCAGCGTTTCGAGCAGATCGGGCAGCATGACCTGGTGCTCACCACCTACGCGCTGCTGCCGCGCGACGAAGCGCAGTTGCGCGAGCATCGCTATCACCTGCTTATTCTCGACGAGTCGCAGTACATCAAGAACAGCCGCTCGAAGGCCGCGCAAACGGCTGCGCTGCTGCCCGCGCAACACCGCTTGTGCCTGACCGGAACGCCGCTGCAAAACCACCTTGGCGAGCTGTGGGCGCAATTCCATTTCCTGATGCCCGGTCTGCTGGGCGATGAAAAGAGCTTTAACGCCGACTTTCGCAAGCCGATCGAGAAGCTGGGCGACGACAGCCGCAACGCCTTCCTGGTGCGGCGCATCAAGCCATTTTTGCTGCGCCGTACCAAAGATGCGGTGGCCAAGGAACTGCCCGCCAAGACCGAGATGGTGCGCGAGGTTGAGTTGTCCGGCCTCCAGCGCGACCTGTACGAGACGGTGCGCCTGGCCATGGACAAGAAGGTGCGCAGTGCGATCGCCAGCAAAGGCGTGGCGCGCAGCCAGGTGATCATCCTGGACGCCTTGCTCAAGCTGCGCCAGGTGTGCTGCGACCCGCGCCTGGTCAAGCTGGCCGGCGCCGGCACGCGCGGCGCGCCCTCGGCCAAGCTCAATGAATTGATGGAGATGATCGTGGCCCTGCTCGACGAGGGCAGGAAGATCCTGGTGTTTTCGCAATTTACCAGCATGCTGGCACTGATCGAAGCCGAACTGCGCGAGCGCGCGATCGGGTACGCGCTGTTGACCGGCGAGACGCGCGATCGCGCCGGCCAGGTAGCAGCCTTCCAGCAAGGCGAGGTGCCGCTGTTCCTGATCAGCTTGAAGGCGGGCGGTGTCGGCCTTAACTTGACGGCGGCCGATACCGTGATTCATTACGACCCATGGTGGAATCCGGCGGCCGAAAGCCAGGCCACCGACCGTGCCTGGCGCATCGGCCAGGACAAGCCCGTGTTCGTATACAAGCTCATTGCCAAGGGAACGCTGGAACAAAAGATCCAGGAACTGCAGCGCAGGAAGGCCGGCCTGGCCGACGCCGTGCTGGCCGGCGGCGCGACCCAGGACCTGGCGCTGACACAGGCCGACCTGCAGGCGATCCTGGCGCCGCTGTAGCGGCACCGGCCCTGGGGTTGGCGTTCGTCTTTTGCTATGCTAGCGTCTTTGCACTGGCCGGCGCTGCTGCCTGCGCCGGGGAACCTCATTTACGGAGCACATATGGTCTCGTTACAAGAGCAGTTTCTGAAAGCCGGCCTGGTTGACAAAAACAAAGTCAAACTGGCCAACCAGGAAAAGAACAAGCAGAAGAAGGTCGAGCGCCGGACCGGCACCCAAACCGTCGACGAGGCGCGCCTGGCTGCGCTTGAGACGCAACGCAAGAATGCCGAGCGGGCCCGCGAACTCAATGCCCAGCGCGATGCGGCCGCCACCCAAAAGGCGATTGTGGCGCAAATCGCCCAAATGGTGCAGCAGAATCGCCAGAGCAAGGGCGCCGGCGACATCGCCTACAATTTCACGCATAACAATAAGATCGAGCGGCTGTATGTGTCGGCCGCCGTCCAGGCGCATTTGATTGCCGGGCGCCTGGTGATCGTCTGCCAGGGCGGCGCCACCGAATTGGTGCCGAGGGTTATCGCCGACAAGATCGCCGAGCGCGACGCCTCGCTCGTGGTGCGGGTGAACAAGACCACTGCCGAGATCGATGCGGACGATCCGTATGCGGCCTTCCAGATTCCGGACGACCTGATGTGGTAACGCCGTCACTTCGGCTTACCCAAAAAAAAGCTCGCCTTGGCGAGCTTTTTTACACCAGACCCAGATGTCAGAACTGGTTCATCGTGTTGTCTTTGCCGGATGCTTTCAATGCAGCTTCGCCACTGAAGTAATCTTTATGATCGTCACCGATGTCTGAACCAGCCATGTTCTGGTGCTTGACACAAGCGATACCCTGACGGATTTCCTTGCGCTGAACGCCAGCAACATAACCCAGCATGCCTTGGTCGCCGAAGTATTCTTTTGCCAGGTTGTCGGTCGACAATGCAGCTGTGTGGTAAGTCGGCAGGGTGATCAGGTGATGGAAAATGCCGGCTTCACGCGCTGCGTCAGCTTGGAAAGTGCGGATCTTTTCATCCGCGGCAATCGCCAGTTCGGTTGCGTCGTATTCAACGCTCATCAGTGCGGCGCGCTCATACGAAGAAACGTCTTTGCCTTCGCTTTTCATGGTGTCGAAAATTTGCTGACGGAAGTTCAGGGTCCAGTTGAATGACGGGCTGTTGTTGTACACCAGCTTGGCATTTGGAATGACTTTACGGATCGCACTGACCATGCCACCGATCTGGGCAATGTGTGGTTTCTCGGTTTCGATCCACAGCAGGTCGGCGCCGTTTTGCAGCGACGTGATGGAATCGAGTACGCAACGCTCTTCGCCCGTGCCGGCGCGGAACTGGAACAAGTTGCTAGGCAAACGCTTAGGACGCAGAAGCTTGCCGTCGCGCTTGATGACAACGTCACCGTTGCTCATCGATTCGGTCGACACTTCTTCGACGTCCAGGAACGAGTTGTATTGGTCGCCCAAGTCGCCTGGCTCACGGGTTACCGCGATTTGCTTGGTCAAGCCTGCGCCCAGCGAGTCGGTACGCGCAACGATCACGCCATCGTCCACGCCCAGTTCCAGGAAAGCGTAACGGACAGCGCGGATCTTCGCGAGGAAGTCTTCGTGAGGAACCGTTACCTTGCCGTCTTGATGGCCGCACTGCTTTTCGTCGGAAACCTGGTTTTCGATCTGGATGCAGCATGCACCGGCTTCAATCATCTGCTTGGCCAACAGGTAGGTCGCTTCAGCGTTGCCGAAACCGGCATCGATATCGGCAATGATTGGCACAACGTGGGTGATGTGGTTGTCGATCTTGTCCTGGATTGCTTGCTTGGCGGCGCCTTGGGCGGCGTCGAGCTGGCGGAACAAACCGCCAAGTTCGCGCGCATCGGCTTGACGCAAGAAGGTGTACAGCTCGCGGATCAGGTCGGAGACAACCGTCTTCTCGTGCATCGACTGGTCAGGCAAGGGACCGAACTCGGAGCGCAGCGCAGCAACCATCCAGCCCGACAGGTACAGGTAGCGGCGGTCGGTGCTATTGAAGTGCTTCTTGATGGAAATCATCTTCTGCTGACCGATAAAACCGTGCCAGCAACCTAGCGACTGGGTGTACTTGGAGGAGTCGGCGTCGTAGTTCGCCATGTCATCGCGCATGATCTTGGCGGTGTACTTGGCGATATCCAGACCAGTCTTGAACCTGTTCTGGGCGCGCATGCGTGCCGCGGACTCAGGATTGATCGCATTCCAGGCACTGCCTTGTTTGTCCTTCAGGCCAGCGAGGGCTTTGATATCGTCTTGATACTGTGACATGTGTAACTCCCAAATAAAAAGCAAAATTAATAAAATCGCATGGAGTGCGCTACCTCTGTTCACTCTCGTACGACAAACATGTGGATGAAATCGAAGCAGAACCGCATGTAGAAATAATAGGCCTTTTTTTTGATGGCCACAAGTCTTATATAAGACATATAACTTAAATTAATTCGTTAATTTTCAATAGCTTAACTTCATAATTTCAGGATGTGAAATCAGTTTTCAAAAAATGGGATGAAATGCGTGTGCTTTCTCATGGCCATATTTCGCAATGTGAAATCGATTTTCAGCGCCAGCATGAAAGTGCATTCATTCTGCTGCCCGGAACCTGTCCGAACGCTACGGTTCTGGCCCGTTCGATGAGGGCTCGATGCCCGCGCGTCGATCTTGGTCGCTGCACCCGCCTGTATTACAATCAGCTGGTTCGCGCGCCACAACGACAACCCATTTAGCCCATGCCATCGACCAAGAAACCAAAAGAGCCATCCGTCAACAAGCGCCACACCAACGCCGCAGCGCCGAAAATTTCGCGTCAGCGTCAGCCCGATATCATTTCCATCGAAGATTGGCAAATCCAGTTGCGGCGCCAGTACGGCCGCGATCAGGACTTCGTGCTTGAAAAGCTGGGCCAGGAGCCATTCTTTGGCGAATACCTTGTGTTCAATCCACTGAGCGACGGACGCTATCGCATCAGGATAGGCGGCCTTGCCCCCGGGGAGAACATATGTTCCTGTCCCGATTTTTCGACCAATGACCTGGGCACGTGCAAGCACATCGAGTTCGCACTGGGTAAGATCGAAACACAACGGGGGGCAAAGAGCGCCTTCAAACGCGGCTTTCAACCCCACTACAGCGAGCTGTACCTGGACTACGCAGGCGCGCGCTGCGTGCGCTTCCGGGCCGGCGCCGCCTGCTCGGCCGCGTTGCGCGAGCTTGCCAATGCCATCTTCGATGCCGATTCCAGCAATGCCTTGGCGCCGCAACGCTACGCGATGCTGCCCGAATTCCTGGGCGCAGCGCAAGCGGCCGGTGACGACATGCGGTGCCGCGACGATGCGCTCGATTTCATTGCCGAGTGGCGCGATGCGCAAGAACGCGCCCGCATTCTCGACGGCCACTACCCGAGCGGCGCGTCCAGCGCTGCGCTTGCCGGTCTGCTGAAGGTCGATCTGTACCCCTACCAGGCGCAGGGCGCCTTGTTCGCTGCGCGCGCCGGTCGTTGCCTGATCGGCGATGAAATGGGCCTGGGCAAGACGGTGCAGGCAATCGCCGCTGCGGAATTAATGATCCGCCACTTCGGTGCGCAACGCGTGCTGATCATTTGCCCGACCTCGCTCAAGCACCAGTGGCAGCGCGAAATCATGCGCTTTGCCGGGCGCAACGCGCAAACCATTCAGGGGGTGCGGCCGGCGCGTGAGCTGCAATTTGCCCAAGACAGTGTCTGCAAGATCACGAACTATGAATTGTTGGCGCGCGACCTAGACTTGATCAACGCCTGGGCGCCCGACCTTGTGATCGTCGACGAGGCGCAGCGCATCAAGAACTGGAACACGATTGCGGCGCGCGCGCTCAAGCGGATTGCCTGCCCGTACGCGATCGTCCTGACTGGCACTCCGCTCGAAAATCGGCTTGAGGAATTGCTCTCGATCGTGCAGTTCGTCGACCGGCATCGCCTCGGACCGACCTGGCGCCTGCTGCACCAGCACCAGAGCCGCGACGACAACGGGCGCGTTATTGGCTATCGCGACCTGGACCGGATCGGTGCGACGCTGGCGCCCATCATGCTGCGTCGGCGCAAGGCTGAGGTGCTGGACCAGTTGCCGGCGCGGGTAGACAAAACGCTGTTCGTGCCCATGACGGCGCAGCAGATGGCCTGCCATGACGATCATGGCGCCATCGTCAAGCGCATCGTGCACCGCTGGCGCCAGAGCGGCTTCCTGTCCGATGCCGACCAGCGCCGCCTTACCTGCTCGCTGCAAACCATGCGCATGGCCTGTAATAGCACATTTCTGGTCGATCATGAAACGGACCATGGCGTCAAGGTCGACGAACTGGTGAGCCTGATCGACGACCTGTTCGAAGACCCGGCCGCGAAAGTGGTGGTCTTTAGCCAATGGCTGCGCACGCATGAGCTGATCGAGCGTCGCCTCGCCGCCAAGGGCTGGGGCCATGTGCTGTTCCATGGCGGCGTTCCCGGCGACCGGCGCGGCGCGCTGGTAGACCGCTTCAACGGCGACCAGGCCTGCCGCGTGTTCCTGTCGACCGACGCTGGTGGCGTCGGCCTCAATTTGCAGTATGCGGCCGCGACGATCGTCAATATGGACTTGCCATGGAATCCCGCCGTCCTCGAGCAGCGCATCGGCCGCGTGCACCGGATTGGCCAGACCCGTGGCGTGCAAGTGATGAATTTTGTGTCTCAAGGAACCATCGAGGAAGGCATGCTCTCCGTGCTGGCATTCAAGAAGTCCCTGTTCGCCGGGGTGCTCGATGGTGGCGACAGCGAGATCTTCATGCATGGCACGCGTCTGTCCCAGTTCATGGACAGCGTGGAAGAAGTCACGCAAACGATGGGCCAGGGCGAGGCGCCAGCCGAAGCGTCAGAACCGGTACCCGCACCGGCGGTGGGCAATGGCGACGCCGGGTTGGCTGCGCCGGGCAGCGCGACGCCTGCCGCGGCAACGCCCGATCCGTGGGCGCCCTTGCTCGATGTCGGCATGCAGCTGGTGGCGGCGCTGGCGCAGGCAACCGATGCCAGCAATCCCAAGCGGCCGGCATGGATAGAAGAAGACAGTGCAACCGGAAAATCCTTCATCAAGCTGCCGGTGCCGGACCCGCAGACCGTGCAGCGCCTGGCCGGTGCGCTTGGAGAACTGATTGCCAGATTGCGCAGCTAATTGATGAGCCTTGGGAATGCAAGATCCTGCACGATTCGCCAGCGTCAATCCGCAGCTATCGCTCGCCGCCTTGCACGATCGGATGATCGTTTTTGACCAGGACGAGCGCGGGAAGCTTGATCCATATTGGCGCCGTGCGGCGCGGCAAGGCGCCATAGGCTATGCGCGGGACTGAACTTGGACTTAAGTTGGTCGTCCTCTGTTCGAGTTGACGTGGAATCTTGAAATTTTCGACGCAAGTAAAACCGATTAGCTACCTCAAAAGCCATGCTGCCGAGATCGTTAAGAACATTGCGGCGAATCGTGAACCGATGTTGATCATGGGCGCCATAGCAGCTATCCCGGAACCGCTCGGCGCAGCGGCCGGCATTCCAGCTATAATTGATGGCGCTCGCCGCACATGTGCCGGCGGCGTTGATTGCCCGTTCACCCCAATTCCTCCTTCTTCTCCATGAGACTCACTTCGCATCTTCGCATCGCCGAGCGAGGCGCCAAGGGACCCGCATCGCGCGCCCGTAAGCAGTTCAATACGCTGATCAAGAAACTCGAGGCCGCTCGTGCGAGGCTGGCCGCCTGGAAGGAGGCCATGCCGGCGATCATGCGCCAGGCCGAGCACGAGTTCAAGCCGCTCGCGCAGGCCTGTTTGGTGCAGCAGAGGCAATTGGTGCTGCAGTTGGACCAGATGTATCAGCACAAGTCGATGGGCAAGAAAGACCGGGCAAAGCTGGCCGACCTGATCTGTTCGATGGCGCTCGAGGTGCTGGCCGACGGCGACGATGCCGAACTCAAGGAGATTTACAACCGCCACAGCGGCGGCGATTTCGACGCCGAGGCCGCCGAGGATGGCGCAGCGTTGAAGGACATGATGGAAGATATCCTGGGCGTGCGAATGGACGATGACGTCGATTTGCGCTCGCCCGAGGCCATGATGGAGGCGCTGGCCGCGCAGATGGGGCGGCACGCCGACCAGCAACAGCAAAGCGCGCAGGCCAAGCCCGCCGCTCGACCCAAGCCTGCCAGCGCGCTCGCGCGCGAACGGCGCCAGGAGGCCGAGGCCGGCAGGCTCAAGCAATCGGTGCGCGATATCTTCCGCAAGCTGGTCAGCGAATTGCACCCGGACCGTGAGCAGGACGCCGCCGAACGCATACGCAAGACGGCACTGATGCAGCGCGTGAATGTTGCGTACGCGGACAATGACCTGCTAGGCCTGTTGGAGCTGCAGCTTGAGGTTGAGCAGATCGACCAGGCTGGTATCGACAACCTGAGCGAGGAGCGGATCAAGCAGTACAACAAGATCCTCGATGGCCAACTGCGCGAGCTCGAACACGAGATGGCCGGCATCGAGTATTCGGCGGCAATGGAAATGGGCGGGCAAACGCGCGGGCGCGTGACGCCTCAAGCGATGTTGCGCTGCTTGCGCGCCGATATTGCCGAGATGCAGGCCAACCTTGATACCATCGTGGCCGACCTGGAAGCGTTCAGGGACGTCAATAAGCTCAAGGCATGGCTGAAAACGTATCGGCCTGCCGTTGTGCCGGACTATGACGACGCCTATTGGTTTTGAGCGAGCTGGCGCGGCGCCTGCGCAATGCGCCTGGTGCCGCTTGGAGGAAGTGAAGCGCGTCGATAAGTGCGCGTCGATAGGTGGGTGTCCCCGAGTTTTCCGAGTATTCTCCTAGTTTGCTCTAGTTTGCTGTTTTGCTGATGCGGCGGTCAACTCCCTAACCTTCTTTGGACGACCGCCGAGTTTTCCGTTCTCACGCGCTGCGGCCGCCTTGGCATCGGTCGATGCCTTGCCGCCCACTTTCCCCATCTGCGAAGTCATCCAGCGCTTAGAGCCAAGAAAACCCTCCAGCAGCGCGGGGATATAGATGTCTGCATCGAGCTTGGGGAAATGCACCCCCAAACCGGAAGGGCTGATCTCAGCATCGACCAAATCTGCCGGGCGTGCGTTTTCCAAACCTTGTGCGTCACGGGGGGCAAAGGCAATTTGCAAGCCAGAAGCCAGCGAAATCACGATGCGCGAAATACGGCGGTCATAGCGTACCGCCACGGCAACCGGAAAAGCAGCTTTTTTCGCCGCTCCACGACGGTTCGCGGCCTCGAAAGTGGTGTCAGAAATGTCCATGTATCTCTCTCCATTTAGCGCATAGTTCCGCCAACTTCTGGGCGAGCGCAGCAGAAATCTTCCCCAACTCCTTTTGCGAAAATCCGTAGTTCTCTCGCAACTCAGGAGGCCCATTCGGGCAGTGTAAGTTGAACACTGCCTCATACCCGTTACCTTGAACGTGGGCGTGGGCAGGTCGATGATCGTTGGGGTAGATGACCCGGCCACATGCGGCGCCTGATTCCCGCGCACTTGGTACCATGAGCGCCCCGCGCGCCCGCATTCGTGTCGGCCGCTATGGTATGCTCGCCGGCTTCAGCATTGACGAAAAGTTAACATGAAATACCAGATTGTGCCGGTGACGGCTTATGAGCAGAACTGCAGTATTTTGGTATGCGAAGAAACCGGGCGCGCGGCGCTGGTTGATCCGGGCGGCGACGTGCCGCGTCTGCGCGCCGCACTCGAGGAATTGGGTGTGACGCTGGAAAAAGTGTTTCTGACGCACGGCCATGTCGATCATTGCGCCGCCGCCGAAGTCGTCAGCAAGGAATTCGGTGTACCGATTGAAGGGCCACAGCGGGAGGATCAATTCTGGATCGCGCAGCTTGCCGAGACCACCCGACGACTCGGCTTTCCCGATGCCGAAACGTTTGAGCCCGACCGCTGGCTGGAAGACGGCGACACGGTGTCGTTTGGCAGGCAAACCATGGATGTGATCCACTGCCCCGGTCACACGCCAGGCCACGTGGTGTTTTTCCATGGCGGCGAACGTCTGGCGTTTGTCGGGGATGTGCTATTTAAGGGATCGATCGGACGCACCGATTTTCCACGCGGCGACTTCGACACGCTGATGCATTCGATTCGGGAAAAATTATTGCCCCTGGGTGACGATGTCGTATTCATACCTGGCCACGGGGCCAGCTCAACCTTCGGCGCCGAGAGGCGCAATAACCGCTATATTGCACAGTAAGCAGCTGCGAAAAAATTTCGCTTGGGTCAAATAAACACGAACTGCACAAACGAAAACGCCAACCGCATGAGTTGGCGTTTCGTTTGACGCTGTTCCTGGATGGCCCCCAAGTATTAGCGTCGCTCTGGGACGACAATCACCGTGTCGCCCGTTGTACCCTTGGCGCCGGTATCGCCCTTGGCGCCATCGTAACCGGTAGCGCCGACTTCGCCTTTGGCACCATCGTATCCTGTCGCACCGGTGGCACCCTTGGCCCCGTCGTCGCCTGGCGCGCGTTGCATCACAATTTGATGCCCGGAGTTGGGCAGCATGTAGCTTTGCGGACAGTTGTCGCATGGCTCGACGGGGCAAATTTCTACAAAGATTCGGCGCTATTGTCTGTTTCCGCACTGAACGGTAACGCCGCCCGTCGTATGATCGCCACATGACCATGCCTAACTCTGCCACGAACTCCGACGTCACCGACGACATCCCGGCGCCGCCCAAACGAAAACATCGGATACCTCGGCTATCGCTGGCCGCATGGAAGCAGTTCCTCAATGTGGCAAAGCCCTACTGGCTGGGGGACGAAAGGAAAAGCGCCTGGCTCTTGCTGATGCTCTTGATCGTCCTGATGCTGACCGAGACCGAGTTCGCAGTCATGCTGAACAACCAGGCTGGCGAAATGACCTCTGCGCTGGCCGACAAGGACGGCGCGCGCTTCTGGACATCGGTGCGAGCCTGCCTGTTCGTGCTGGGGTTTGCAGTGCCGATCTACGCTGGGTACTACTATATGAGAGATCTTTTCGCCAACCGGTGGCGGCGCTGGCTCACTGGCCGCTTCCTCGATGGCTACTTAAAAGGGCGCAAATACTACGTGCTCGGCTCCGACAGCGAGATCGACAACCCCGATCAGCGCATCAGCGAAGACATCGACACGTTCACGGGCAGGTCCATCCACTTCCTGTTAATTTTTCTAGGCTCGATTATGCAGCTGGTCGCTTTCAGCGCGGTGCTGTGGTCGATCTCGCATTTGCTCGTCGCCGTGCTGGCGGTGTACGCGCTGGCCGGTACCGCAATCGCGCTCTGGGTGTTCGGCAATCCGCTGATTCACCTGAACTTCTGGCAGTTGCGGCTGCAGGCGAATTTTCGTTTCAGCCTGATTCGGGTGCGCGAAAACGCTGAATCCATCGCCTTCTACCGCGGCGAGGCGCAGGAACGTGCGCAGATTGACACCAGGTTCGACAAGGTCATCCGTAACTTTGCCAAGCTGATCAAAAAGCAGCGCTCGCTGAACCTGTTCCAGCGAACTTTCAGTCAACTGGCGCTCGTGCTGCCAAGCGTGCTCCTGGCCGAAGGTGTGTTGTCGGGCGAACTGGAAGTGGGGCGCGCAATCCAGGCGACCGGCGCGTTCAGTGCGGTGCTGGGGGCCGTGGGACTCATTGTCGATAATTTCGAAAGCCTGAGCCGCTTCGTGGCGGGAATCGGCAGGCTGGAGGCATTGTCGCGGGTGGTGCTGCGCGAGGCGGACACGAAGCCCGCCGCCGACGACGTGCACGCGCGCATCGAGCGCCGTCCGCACCAGCATCTTGCGCTCGAATCGCTCACCCTGCATCCACCGCGATCGCGGCGGGTGCTGATCAAGGCGCTGAGCTTGGCACTGAATCCGGGCGATGCGCTGCTGATCACGGGCGACAGCGGTTGTGGCAAAAGCTCGCTGTTGCGCGCGATCGCGGGCTTGTGGGACAGCGGCAGCGGCGTGATTTTTCATCCGCCTTTGGACGATTTCTTCTTCTTGCCCCAGCTGCCCTACCTGCAGCCGAGCACGTTGCGCAGCCAGTTGATCTACCCGAGCGCGCAGACCAGTCTCACCGACGATGAGCTCTCCGAGATATTGGAGCAGGTTCACCTTCCCGAGCTGGCCGCGCGCGTGGGCGGCCTGGACGCCGTGCAGGACTGGGAAAAGCTGTTGTCGGTTGGCGAGCAGCAGCGCGTGGCCTTTGGCCGTGTGCTGCTGCACAAACCGAAGATCGTCATCCTGGACGAAGCAACCAGCGCGCTCGACAGTGCTAACGAGGCGGCGCTGTATGAGCATCTGCGCAAGGGCGGCACGACCTTGATCAGCATTGCTCACCGCGCCGCCGTGCTGCGCCACCACACCCATGTGCTGCACCTGAAGGGCGAGGGCGCATGGCAACTGCATGAAGCGAGGAACTTCAAATTTGACGTGCAGCTTGGATGATCGATGTTGCCGAAGTAGATTCTGAGGTCGTTGGCGGACTTGAAGCTGCGCAGATCGATTTATTTCCACATGATCGTCGACGCCTGGCGCGACATGAATGCGCCGGAAACTAGGGGAGACCCACTTATCGGTGCTTAACTTTTAGGCAGGCTCGAGCGTGCTTTGGGCTTCGTCGATAAGTGGGTGTCCCCTATTTTTTACGGCACTTATTTGCACAGTGTTACGGCCCATGCGCTTTATGCAGGCAGCTCGAATTGTAAGATCTTTGACTTCCCTGAAAACGCAATACCATTCTCTTGACAGAACACGCGTACTTCATTGACGAATGCTTCATCGGCTCGTGGGCCAACTAGGATGGATTCGATGAACCCACCAACGTGACCAAAAGGCACGTGTTTGAGGCAATGCTGCTTGACCCATGCATCAACTGTTTTGTTCTGCTCTTCCTTGGTCATCGCCCCTTGATCCACAAGGCCTTGACAGGACGCGCGAATAACAAATGGAGATAGGCCGTCAATGAGGTTAGCTTTTGCTAGCCAAGCAGTATCGCTGTCCGCGATCAGACGAAGCTCCATTTCATGCCTAAACTGCCATTTCTTTCGAAGGAAGAGTTCATCAAGCCGAATCTGCCCATATCGGAATACCTCGCTCAATTGTTCTTTGAGCCCGACTTGTTTGTATTTGACCTTGTGAATAGTCAGTCCGCCTATTTGTTCAATCTTTGAGCGAACGGTTGATATACGTATTGCTCGCCCAGAGTGGCCATATGCATCCCACATCAATGAGTTCTCGCCTTGTGCCGACCACGACTGCATATGGACGGTCTTTCGGAAATTGAAGAGCAAGCCGATGACCACTTCTGGAGGCATCGTAGTGCGATTATTCTTGGCAAGCCATTCTTGAACCCGATCCTTGCCTACCGCATCTTCAATGGATCGCAGAATCGGGCCTTCGGACTGATCGTCCCAAACGTCATAAGTGACAAAGCCAAGGGTTTTGCTGGAAAACTCGGCCTTAAAGCGTTCGAAACCGAGAATGCGGTGAATTTTCTGCGATGCATTTGCCATCGACGTCCTTTGTGGTGGGAATGCAAACAGAACGAGCCGACTGTGGCTGTGCCACTTTGGAGAATTGTAGAACTCGCGTTCGAATTGTAGAACGCAAAAAAGGCCTAGCCGAAGCTAAGCCTTTGGATTCTTGGTGGCCCGGGGCGGAATCGAACCACCGACACAAGGATTTTCAATCCTCTGCTCTACCGACTGAGCTACCAGGCCAAGGGCATGATTATAGCAGCCGAACGGAACATTGCAAGGGTGAAGTGGCAAATTTTCTTGCAAATATGGCTGCACGGGTGGCAAAACACCGCTCTGTACAGCCGCTATAATGCCTTGCATGAACAATCCAACTTCTCGCATCGGCCGTAGCGAATCCGATGTCTGCATCGTCGGCAACGGCGCCATCGCCAAGACCGCCGCGCTCGGCTTTGCGCAGGCGGGCCACAGCGTCACCTTGCTCGCTCCCGCCTCCGCAACGGCGCCGGCCGGCGCAGCCCAGCCAGCGGCCGAACAACCATGGGACGTGCGAGTCTACGCCCTCAACCACACCGCGCATACGCTGCTGTCCTCGCTCAAGGTCTGGGGTGCGCTCGACATGGCGCGCGTGGCGGCGGTCGATTCGATGGTCGTCAATGGCGACGGCGCGCAGCCCGGCGACCTCGCGTTCGACGCGTTCGGCGCCCACGTCGGCGCGCTCGCCTGGATCGTCGAGGACCGCAACCTGAACCAGGCGCTCGACGCCGCGCTCAAGTTCGCGCCCAATGTCCACATCGTGCGCGGCCGAGCCGAGCGGCTGGTGTGCGACGACGCCGGCGCCACCGTGCATCTGGAGGGCGGCGCGGACATCGCCAGTGCGCTCGTGGTCGGCGCCGACGGCGGCCAGTCGTGGGTGCGCGGGCAGAGCGACATCGATCTCGATTACCGTCCGTACCACCAGCGCGCGGTCGTCACCAATTTCTCTTGCGAGAAGCCGCACCACGGCGTGGCCTGGCAGTGGTTCACCGGCGCCGAGGGCGTCGTGGCGCTGCTGCCGCTGCCCGGCAACCGGGTCTCGCTGGTGTGGTCCGCGCCCGACGCCCTGGCCGACACACTCATGCAGGAGACCTTGAGCGAGCTGGCGGTGCGCCTGGCGGTGCTGTGCGAGGACAAGCTGGGCGCGCTGCGCCCGCTGCTGCCGGAGGCGGTCAAGGACGTGCCGCTGGCGCTGATCCGCCCGCACACAATCGTCGCGCCGCGCGTGGCGCTGGTCGGCGACGCGGCGCACGTGGTGCATCCGCTCGCCGGCCACGGCATGAACTTAGGTTTTGCCGACGTGGCCGAGCTGCTCAAGACGCTTGCCGCGCGCGAGGAACGGCGCAGCATCGGCGACGCCCGTGTGCTGGCCCGCTACGCCCGGGCGCGCAAGGAAGACGTGCTGCTGATGCAGGTCGCAACCGATGGCCTGGCGCGCCTGTTCGGCGCCGAGCTCGAACCGATACGCGTGATGCGCAATTTCGGATTAAACTTGCTGAATAAGTTGCCGACGGTAAAGCGTCGCCTGATGGCCCACGCGATGGGGAAGTGATTGCCTCCGGCTCAGGGGCGCAACACTGCCTTTTTAAGGAATAACTGGAGAAGTCATGCATAAAAGTAAAATCGCCCTGTTGCTGTTGACGGGGCTGATCGCCGCCTGCGCGGGCGCCGAAACGCCGCTGGAAGCGAACATCAAGAAGGCGGTCGAACCGCGCCTGGGCAACGGCGTAAAGGTCGATTCGGTCAAGGAAACCCCGTACGGCGGGCTCTATGAGGTCCGCGCCGGCGGCGACATCCTCTACACCGACAAGAAGGGCGAGTACCTGTTCATCGGCCATGTCTACAACGCGAAGACCGCGCAGGACCTGACCAAGCTGCGTATCGACGAGATCAACAAGATCAAGTTCACCGACCTGCCGTTCGAGATGGCCATGAAAACGGTCAAGGGCGACGGCAAGCGCGTGATGGCGATCTTCGAGGACCCGAACTGCGGCTACTGCAAGCGCTTCCGCCAGACCACGCTCAAGGAAGTCGACAACGTCACCGTCTACACCTTCATGTACAACATCCTTTCGGACGATTCGTTCGTGAAGTCGAAGAATATCTGGTGCGCGCCTGACCGCAACAAGGCCTGGGACGACTGGATGATCTCGGGTAAGGCCGCGCCGGTCGCCCCTGCGAATTGCCCAACCCCGAACGACAAGGTGCTCGCGCTCGGCCAAAAGCTGCGCATCGAGGGTACCCCTGCGATCTTCTTTGCCGACGGCAGCCGGGTTCCTGGCGCTATCGACATCAAGACGCTCGAGGCAAAATTTTCGACCATTAAGTAAGGCGTAGCCCGCTGGGAACCAGGAGCCAGGAATGCCCGCATTCAATGTGACGAAGACCGCATGAGCACCGCCACCCCGACGGCGCCGGTCGGCATTTTGCTCGCTGCCGGCCGGGGGCGTCGTTTCGACCCCACCGGCGCGCACAACAAACTGCTGCAGCCGCTAACCGGCGGCATTCCGGTCGCTGTCGCCAGCGCCCGCAACCTTCTTTCCGTGGTCACCAGAGTGATCGCGGTCGTGCGCCCTGCCGATGGCGGCGTGGCCGACGCCTTGCGTGCCATTGGCTGCGAGGTCACCGTTTGCGCCGATGCCGATAGCGGCATGGCGGCATCGCTGTCGCACGCAATCAGGCATTCGCTGCCCGATGCAAAGGCCTGGCTGATTGCGCTGGCCGACATGCCGCACGTCCAGGCCTCGACCATGCGCGCGCTATGCGAGGCAGTCGCGCGCGGCGCCGCAATCGCCGCGCCCGTCAATGGCGGGCGGCGCGGCAATCCGATTGCTTTCGGCGCCTTGCACCTGAGCGCGCTGCTGGCGCTGTCCGGCGACCAAGGCGCACGCGGCATCCTCAAGACAAGCGAGGTGACGGAAGTCCAGGTGGACGATTCCGGCATCTTCCAGGACATCGACACCCCATCGGACCTGTCCGGTGCGAGACTGTGATTCACCACAGGAACCGACATGAAAAAAGCGCAAACGAAGCAGGCCGCGATCCAGTACACGATCGTTCCCAAGGACCTGGCCGGCCATATTTTCGAGGTGACGCTCAACGTCGCGGCCCCGGCCCCGGAAGGGCAGGTGCTCGCGCTGCCAGCATGGATCCCGGGCAGCTACATGATTCGCGAGTTTTCGCGCAATATCGTCCAGATTCGCGCCGAGGCGAACGGCAAGAGCGTGGCACTGGCCAAACTCGACAAGCATACATGGCAGGCCGCGCCCGCCTATAGCGCGCTCACCGTGCACTACGAAGTCTATGCGTGGGACTTGTCGGTGCGTGCGGCCCACCTGGACCAGAACCACGGCTTTTTCAACGGCACCAGCGTCTACCTGCGCGTACTCGGACAGGAAGAAACGCCGCACCAGGTCGATATCGTGCGTCCCGCCGGCGAGGCCGCCAAGGCGTGGCGCGTAGCAACCGCGCTGACGGAACTGGGCGCGAAGCGCTATGGCTTCGGTACCTACATCGCGCCCAACTACGATGAGTTGATCGACCATCCTGTTGAAATGGGCGACTTCGAGCTCGCCAGCTTCAAGGCGCATGGCATCGTGCATGACATCGTCATTTCCGGGCGCGTGCCAAATCTCGACATGGCGCGCCTGCAAGCGGACCTGAAGGCGATCTGCGAAACCCAGATTGCGTTTTTCGAGCCGCAAGCCAAGCGCGCACCGATGGAACGCTACCTGTTCCTGACAATGGCGGTGGGCGACGGCTATGGCGGTCTTGAGCACCGCGCCTCGACCGCGCTCATTTGCGCGCGCGCCGACTTGCCCAGCACCGCCGCGCCCAAGTCGTCCGAGCCCGGCGAGGGCTATCTGAAGTTTCTCGGTCTTTGCAGCCACGAGTATTTCCATACCTGGAACGTGAAGCGGATCAAGCCGGCCGTGTTCGCGCCGTATGACCTGCGGGCCGAAGCGTACACGCCCCTGCTTTGGCTGTTCGAGGGCTTCACCAGCTACTACGACGATCTGATGCTGGTCCGTAGCGGCATCATCGGCGAGGAGACCTACCTCAAGCTGGTCGCAAAGACCGCTGGCAGCGTCTTGCGCGGCATCGGGCGCACCAAGCAGAGCGTGGCCGATTCAAGCTTCGACGCGTGGGGGAAATACTATCGCCAGGATGAGAATGCGCCGAACGCGATCACCAGTTACTACACCAAGGGCTCGCTGATCGCGCTCGCATTCGATCTCACCATCCGCGCCAAGACCGGCGGCAAGAAGTCGCTCGACGACGTGATGCTGGCGCTGTGGCATGGCTTTGGACGCGACTTCTATCCTGCCAACTTGCGCGGCGTGACCGAGGCGGAAGTCGAGGCGCTGTTCGATGAAGTCAGCGGGCTCAAACTCAAGCCGATGTTCGAGCGCTACGTGCGCGGCACCGAGGACCTGCCGCTGGCGAAACTGTATGCGCCGTTTGGCGTGAAAGTGACTGACGAGCGCAAGAGCGCGAAGCCGTCGTTCGACGTCGGCATCGGCCGCGAGGGCATGGATTGCAAGCTGACCCAGGTGCATGAGGGTGGCGCGGCGCACTTGGCTGGCCTGTCGGCCGGCGATGTTCTGGTTGCCATCGATGGCTTGCGGGTGACGGGCAATCCTTCCAACTTCGATGGATTATTGGCGCGCTATCGGGTGGGCGAGTCGGTCAGCGTGCACGCGTTCAGGCGCGATGAGCTGGTGACGTTTAACGTGAAGCTGCAGGGCGATCGCGTGCCGGCCATTTCGCTGGCGCTGGCGCGCACGGATAAAAAGTCGAAGGGCTTGGCGCGGCCCAGCGCCTAAGGCGCGGAGGGCGGTTAGCCAAACAGCCGCTGCAGCTCGACCCCGGGCTCGGGCGCGCGCATGAATGCCTCGCCGACCAGGAACGCGTGCACGTTCGCGTCGCGCATCCGCTTCACGTCGTCGGCCACCATGATGCCCGATTCCGTCACCACCAGCCGGTCCGGCGGAATGCGCGGCAGCAGGTCGATCGTGGCCTGCAACGAGGTCTCGAAGGTGCGCAGGTTGCGGTTGTTGATGCCCATCAGCGCTGTATCGAGCTTCAGGGCCGCCGTCAGTTCGTCGCCGTCGTGCACCTCCACCAGTACGTCCATGCCAAGTTCGTGCGCGCACGCTTCCATTTCCGCCATCAGGCCATGATCGAGCGCCGCCACAATCAGCAGGATCGCATCGGCGCCCATCGCGCGCGCCTCGTACACCTGGTACATGTCGACCATGAAATCCTTGCGCAACACCGGCAGGGCGCAGGCGGCGCGCGCCTGCTGCAGGTACTCGGCCGCACCCTGGAAAAATTGCAGGTCCGTCAGCACCGACAGGCAGGCCGCACCATGCGCCGCATAGCTCGCGGCAATCTCGGCAGGGCGGAAATCGGCGCGCAAGACGCCTTTCGATGGCGATGCCTTCTTTACCTCGGCGATGACGCCGGCGCGCCCCGCGCCGATATTCTTGCGCAGGCTCGCTTCAAATCCGCGCAGGCTGTTGCGTGCCTCGCTGTCAGCTTCGACGTCGCGGCGCAGGCTTGCGAGGTCACGATGTTTTTTCGCGGCGGCGACTTCGTCGGCCTTAACCGAAAGAATTTTGTTCAGGATGTCAGACATGGTCGGGAGCTCGGGTGTGTGGTGAGAGGGCCGGCGCCTTAGCTTGCGCCCAGTTGCTGCGTGACCTGCACGAACTGTTCGAGCTTGGCGCGCGCGGCACCGGAGGTGATGGCGGCGCGCGCCTTCGCAAGGCCGTCTTCGATAGAGCCGGCAACGCCGGCCGCGTACAGCGCCGTACCCGCATTGAGGGCGACGATGTCGTAGGCCGGTCCTGGCTCGCCGTTCAGCGCTTCCATCATTCGCGTCTTTGACTCGACCGAGTCGGACACCTTCAGGTTGCGGCTGGCGATCATCTGCAGCCCGAAATCTTCCGGATGGATCTCGTATTCGCGGATTTCGCCGTTGACCAGTTCACCGATCATGGTGGAGGCGCCGAGCGACACTTCGTCCATGTTGTCGCGCCCCCACACCACCACCGCGTGCTGCGCGCCCAAGCGCTGCAGCACCCGCACCTGGATGCCGACCAAGTCGGGATGGAACACGCCCATCAAAATGTTCGGCGCGCCGGCCGGATTGGTCAGCGGGCCGAGAATGTTGAAAATCGTGCGCACGCCCAGTTCGCGCCGGACCGGCGCGGCATGTTTCATGGCCGCGTGGTGGTTGGGCGCGAACATGAAGCCGATGTTGGTCTGCGCGATGGATTGTGCAATCTGCTCGGGCTTGAGGTCGATATTGGCGCCCAGCGATTCGAGCACGTCGGCGCTGCCCGAGGACGAGGACACGCTGCGCCCGCCATGCTTGGCCACCCGCGCGCCTGCGGCTGCCGCCACGAACATCGATGCCGTCGAAATGTTGAACGTGTTCGCGCCGTCGCCGCCAGTGCCGACGATGTCGAGCAGGTTGGTGGTGTCGGCCATCGGCACCTTGGTCGAAAACTCGCGCATCACCTGCGCGGCCGCGGCGATCTCGCCGATGGTTTCCTTCTTCACGCGCAGGCCGAGCGTGAGCGCTGCGATCATCACGGGCGACATTTCGCCGGACATGATCTGGCGGAACAGGTGCAGCATCTCGTCGTGAAAAATCTCGCGGTGGTCGATGCAGCGCAGCAGGGCTTCTTGTGGGGTAATCGGCATGATGCTTCCTCAAACGGGCGGTTCAATCGGGTACGGGGCGCGCTTTAGCGCTCCAGAAAATTCTTCAGCAATGCATGTCCGTGCTCGGACAGGATCGACTCGGGGTGGAACTGCACGCCCTCGATATCGAACTCCTTGTGCCGCACGCCCATGATTTCGCCGTCATCGGTCCATGCCGTCACTTCCAGGCAGGCCGGCAGCGAAGCGCGCTCAATGGCCAGCGAGTGATAACGGATCACCGTGAACGGGCTGGGAAGGTCCTTGAACACGCCCACGCCGGTATGCGCGATCAGCGAGGTCTTGCCATGCATGACCTGCTTGGCGCGGATGACTTTTCCGCCGAACGCGGCGCCGATGGCCTGATGGCCCAGGCATACGCCGAGAATCGGCAGCTTGCCCTTGAATTCCTGTAGCACCTGAACCGAAATGCCCGCTTCGGCCGGCGTTTTCGGGCCGGGCGAAATGCAGATGCGGTCCGGTTTGAGCGCCGCGATTTCGGCAATGGTGATTTCGTCGTTGCGCACGGTGCGCACCTGCTCGCCCAGTTCGCCGAAATACTGGACGATGTTGTAGGTGAACGAGTCGTAGTTGTCGATCATCAGTAACATGTCAGAGCTCCCCATCCAGGCCGTCTTGCACTTGTTCGGCCGCGCGCAGCACCGCGCGCGCCTTGTTTTCGGTTTCCTGCCATTCCATTTCGGGAATCGAGTCGGCCACGATGCCGGCCGCGGCCTGCACATACAGCATGCCGTCCTTGATCACGCCGGTGCGGATCGCAATTGCGACATCCATCTCACCACCGAACGAGAGGTAGCCGCAGGCGCCGCCGTAGATGCCGCGCTTGGTCAGCTCGAGTTCGTCGATCACTTCCATCGCGCGCACTTTCGGCGCACCCGTCAGGGTGCCGGCGGGGAAGGTCGCGCGCAACACGTCCAGGTTCGACATGCCTTGTTTCAGCTTGCCTTCGACATTCGAGACGATGTGCTGGACGTGCGAGTATTTTTCGATCACGAGGCGGTCGGTCACGTTCACGCTGCCGGTCTCGGAAATGCGTCCGAGGTCGTTGCGTGCAAGGTCGATCAGCATCACGTGTTCGGCGATTTCCTTCGGATCGGCCAGCAGTTCCTTCGCCAGTTCGGCGTCGCGTTCGGGCGTCGCGCCGCGCGGGCGGGTGCCTGCGATCGGGCGCAAGGTGACTTTCTTGGTGCCGTCCGGCGCGCTCTCGTTGCGCACCAGGATCTCGGGCGAGGCGCCGACAATCTGCATGTCGCCGAAATTGTAGTAATACATGTACGGCGACGGATTGAGCGAGCGTAGCGCGCGGTACAGCGTCAGCGGCGAATCGACATACGGCTTGCGGATGCGCTGGCCGATCTGCACCTGCATCAGGTCGCCCGCCATCACGTATTCATGCGCCCTGGCGACCGCCTTCAGGTAGTCTTCCTTGCTGAACTCGCGGACCGCTTCGGTACGCACCGAGCTCGATGTCACGGGAGCGTCGACGCCGCGCCGCAGCATCATGCGCAGGTCCTTGAGGCGCTGGCGCGCCTTGGCATACGCTTCCGGCTGGGCAGTGTCGGCATACACGATCAGGTACAGCTTGCCCGAAAGGTTGTCGATGACGGCCAGTTCCTCGGTCACCATCAGTTCGATGTCGGGCAGGCCCAGGTCGTCCTTGGGCATCGACCCGGCCAGCTTCTTTTCGATGTGGCGCACGGTGTCGTAGCCGAAGTACCCTGCCAGGCCGCCGCAAAAGCGCGGCAGGCCGGGACGCAGCGCCACCTTGAAGCGCGCCTGGTATTGTTCGATGAAGTCGAGCGGGTTGCCCTCGTGGGTTTCGACTACGCTGTCGTTCCTGACGATCTCGGTGCGCTGGCCGAAGGTGCGCAGCACGGTCGTGGCGGGCAGGCCGATGAACGAATAACGTCCGAAACGCTCGCCGCCGACGACAGACTCGAGCAGGAACGTGTTCTTGCCGGCGTGCTGGGTCTGCGCCAGTTTCAGGTACAAAGTGAGGGGCGTTTCGAGATCGGCGAAGGCTTCAGCGATCAGGGGAATGCGGTTGTAGCCTTGCGTGGCCAGCGATTTGAATTCGAGTTCGGTCATGCTTTTCTCCAGTCCGCCAAAATGGAAGAGGGGCGGTGGGGTTCAAAAAACCTGTCGACGCGCGTGGGCCGCCGACAGCAATCAATAGGGTTACTTAGCCCAGGATTGCCAGCGTCGCCAAAGCCAGGCCTCAATCGCGCCTGTTTGTGTGACATTGTGTTTTTTGGTGAAAAACATGGTTTTGCGGTTCAGCCTGCGGTTTTGTTGTGCGAACTTATCAAGGTTGCCGCTTCTAGCAGCGAGCTAACTATACCATCTGAATCGATATCGTGTATAGCCCGGCCGTGGTTGTAACCATACGGGACGGTGAGTACGAAGCAGCCTGCGGCACGCGCCGCCTCGGCGTCGTTCGAGGAGTCGCCGATGGCCACCACCTGGCGCGGTGCGAGCTCGAAGTCGCTGCATACCTGCAGCAGGGGCATCGGGTCGGGCTTTTTCCTCGGCAGGCATTCGCCGCCGTAGACCACCTCGAAATACGGCGCCAGCCCTTGTTGGGCGAGCAGCGGCGCGGCGAATTCGAGCGGTTTGTTGGTCACGCAGGCAAGGCGCAGTCCGGCAGCCTTGAGCGCGTCCAGGCCGGCCAGCACATCCGGATACAGGGCGCAGTGCTTGCCGTTGATGTCCAGGTAGTGGCGCTGATAGGAAGCCATCGCGGCGTCGAACATGCGGTCCACGCCGGCCGCGCCGACGTCGACCGCCAGCACCGAGCGCACCAGGTTTTCCGAGCCCTTGCCAACCATCGCCTTGATCTGTTCGGCGCTGATCGGAGCCAGGTCGAAGTCGGCGCGCATGCGGTTGATCGCCACGTGAAAGTCCGGCACGGTGTCGAGCATCGTGCCGTCCAGGTCGATAATCGCGGCGCGGATCGGTGGATTACCTGCCTTCATGCGTGCCCACTTTGGCCAGTTCGGCGCGCATTGCGTCGATCACCGCCTTGTAATCGGACTGGCCGAAGATCGCCGAACCAGCGACGAAGGTATCGGCGCCGGCCGCCGCGGCAGCCGCGATGTTGTCGGCCTTGATGCCGCCATCGACTTCGAGCATGATGTCGCGGCCCGACTCGTCGATCATGCGGCGCGCCAGCGCGATCTTCTTGAGCGCTTCGGGGATGAACGACTGGCCGCCAAAACCCGGATTGACCGACATGATCAGGATCATGTCGATCTTGTCCATCACATGATCGAGGTAGTGCAGCGGGGTGCCCGGATTGAATACCAGGCCCGATTTGCAGCCGTTATCGCGGATCAGTTGCAGCGAACGGTCGATGTGCTCCGAGCCTTCCGGATGAAACGTGATGATGTTGGCGCCGGCCTTTGCGAAGTCGGGGATGAGGCGGTCGACCGGCTTGACCATCAGGTGCACGTCGATCGGCACCTGCACGTGCGGGCGAATCGCCTGGCACACCAGCGGTCCGATCGTCAGGTTCGGGACATAATGATTGTCCATGACGTCGAAATGGATAATGTCTGCGCCGGCGGCGACGACATTGCGCACTTCTTCGCCCAGGCGGGCAAAGTCGGCGGACAGGATGCTGGGAGCGATGCGGTATGTGGTCATGGCGAAGGGCGTGCGGTTAAAGAACCGCTATTTTACGCTGTCCGCCGCCAAGGCCTTGCGTCACACCTTATTTTGAGGTGCAATGTATGATGGCGTCGGGGCCCGCATGGCGGACCTGCAGATTCCGCACAACAACATTAATAGCTCCTGTGAGGATTACCGATGGCCTCTTACGAATTCACTGTCTCCGTCAGAACCCAGTACCTGCCGGAGCAGTCCGACCCGGACCGCACCAATTATGTGTTCACCTACTCGGTCACGATCAAAAATACGGGCACGGTCGCCGCGCAGCTCATTTCGCGCCACTGGGTCATCACCAACGCCAACAACCATGTGGAAGAAGTACGCGGCCTGGGCGTGGTAGGCCATCAGCCCCTGCTGCAGCCGGGCGAGCAGTTCGAATACACGAGCGGCACCCAGCTCGCCACGCCGCAGGGCTCCATGGTCGGCGAATTTTTCTGCGTGGCCGAAGACGGCCACCAGTTCGAAGCCAAGATCCCCGAATTTGTCCTGTCCCTTCCCCGCACCCTTCACTGATCAGCGTGGTGGCGCGTCGCCGGGATCCTTGTTTTCCGGCGCACTGTGTTCCTCCTGCTCGTTGCGGGTCGGCTTCTGACCCGAATACATCGTCCACCACACGATAAACACCAGCAGGAACAGGGCAGCTCCCGCCTCAACCATCAATAGCCACATATCAGTCCTTATGTCACATACACGCCGCAGTTTACTCGTTTCGCTCGGAATCGTCGTGCTTTCGCTGGCCGCCTGTACCACGCCAGAACGCAAAGTCGTACCGCCCATCGTCATGCCGCCGCCGGTCAAGCCGGTGCCCGTGCCGGCACCGGCGGCCGACATCGTGCCGCCCAAGCCAGAACCGGCACCGCTCATGACGCCGACCAGCTTCGCCGCGCTGCCCGGCTGGGAGAGCGACGACCTGCGCCAGGCCTGGCCGGCCTTCATGGCATCTTGCGCCGTGCTGGTCAGGAAGGACGAATGGAAGCGGCCATGCACTGTCGCGCACACGGTCGACGCGGCCGACGGCAGCGCGCTTCGCCAGTTCTTCGAGACATTCTTCGTGCCCAACCAGGTGCGCGCGGCCGACGGCGCCGACAGCGGCCTGATCACCGGTTACTACGAGCCCATGCTGCGCGGTGCGCGCAAACGGGGCGGCCCGTTCCAGACCCCGCTGTACCGGGTGCCGGACGACTTGCTCACCATCGACCTGGCCAGCGTCTATCCGAGCCTGAAGGGGATGCGCCTGCGCGGGCGCCTGAATGGCAAGAAGGTCGTTCCGTACGGCACCCGGGCCGAGATCGAGCGCGCCGACGTGAGCGGCAAGGAACTGCTGTGGGTCGACGATCCGGTGGAAGCGTTTTTCCTCGAAGTGCAGGGCTCGGGCCGGGTGCAGCTGGACGATTCCGGCGAAACCGTGCGGGTGGCGTACGCCGACCAGAACGGGCATCCGTACAAGGCGATCGGCCGCTGGCTGGTCGAGCAGGGCGAGCTGACGCCCGCCCAGGCGTCCGCGCAGGGCATCAAGGCCTGGATCGCGGCCAACCCGACCCGCCGCCAGGAGCTGTTCAATGCCAACCCTAGCTACATCTTCTTCCGGGAAGAGCGCCTGCCCGATCCGCGCATCGGCCCCAAGGGCGCGCTTGGCGTGCCCCTGACGCCCACCCGTTCGGTCGCGATCGACCCGAAATTCCTGCCGCTCGGCGCCCCGGTCTACCTCGCGACAACACTGCCCAACGGCGAGGTGCCGCTGCAGCGCCTGGTGAT
>Ga0207975_100194_pt1 | contig 43388 bp, 42 predicted proteins | sample LakWasMe91_HOW11_2_FD_183913 | JGI IMG/M metagenome (GOLD analysis project Ga0207975, IMG submission 183913) | Freshwater sediment methanotrophic microbial communities from Lake Washington under simulated oxygen tension - Sediment Metagenome... | ecosystem: Environmental > Aquatic > Freshwater >...
AGCACCACGACCTTTACTGGTGCGAGGATGAATCACACTGGCATCATTAGTGGTTGTGCTAATTGCCATAACGGATCAACCGCTATCGGTAAGCCCAGCTCGCACATCCAGACTACAGCATCTTGCGAAACCTGCCATAAGAGCACCACGACCTTTACTGGTGCGACGATGAACCACACTGGCGTAGTAGCGGGTACTTGCTCAAACTGCCATAATGGTACTACTGCAAAAGGAAAACCAAGTAACCATGTACCCACTACGGTTTCATGTGATGTATGTCATGTAGGTACAATTGATTTTGCTAATACCAAGAAACCAAATCACTCTCTGCTCACTGGTACTTGTAAGTCATGCCATGGCGCCAATTATCCAGGTGTTGAGTCTAAGCGCGTAACACACAAAAAAGCTACTGCTATTGATTGTAATGACTCTGGTTGCCACAACACTAATACTTTTGATAAGTAGTTGATAGGTAATGAATTGTAAAGGAAGTAATGGTTTGAACTTAAGTAAGGATACAAGAAAACTAAGTAACATCTTGACGTTTTGGAATAGTTTAATACATTCCCTTACTTATCATATGGTTTATTAAGATCTGGAATATATGAAAATAATCAAAAAGTTTTACCCTGGTTTAATCTTGATAGCGGCACTTTTGCCATCAGCTGCGTTAGCAGAGCCTATTCTAGATAAAGTTGAAATAGTTCAAACGGCGACAGAAGCAGATATTCATATCGACTTTCAAACACAGATTCGTTACATCCGGCACTCGCCTACCAAGGATAGTAGTCGCATTCAGGTATTCCTGGAATTTCCTGAGTACCAGTCTTTGGGGCTTGCAATTCCGACTGGACGTGAGTTCTTAAATGCTCCTTCTACAAAGCTGGTGCCAGATTTTACGGTAAACTTCCCAGACCAAAAAACCAACAGCATTTCAATTAAATTTAAAAAACCGGTCAAATTTAGAATCACGCCAGACAGCAGTGGGCGTGGCATTATTGTTCATATCCCGTTGCCTAAAGATGCGGAACCGTTAGCTCCAGAAGTGACAGCGCCTGTGCCGGCAACAGTAACGCAAGCCGTTGAATCCACCCCTGTGGAAGTCCCAGGCATTCCTGAAGGTATGTCGATGAATGATTATGCAAGCAAATTAATGGCGGAGAGTCGTGTAGCAATGGGGCTTAATGAGCATTCCAAGGCCATTGAGTTGCTTAACACAGTACTTAACCTCCCATTGACAACGTCTTCGCAAGAAGCACAGGAGCTGATTGGTGTAGCACGTGAGAAGAACGGTGAGTTAGCTAAGGCCAAAGCGGAGTATTCATTATATTTAAAACTTTACCCGGAAGGTGAAGGTGTTAAACGGGTCAGTGAGCGCCTTTCAACAGTTGAAGCTGCGTTAAAGGCAAGCAAAACTGCAGTAAAAGAGACAAAAAAAGGGATCAAGGAAATTCATGAAACTACGGTTTATGGTAGTTGGGATCAATACTATTACGACGCACATAGTCATACCTATAATCCTTTTCCTATCAAAAACACAAGCAGGCATGATCAGACTTCGTTGGTCAGCAGTCTTAACTTGACACTACGATCACAGCAGAATGAATATGACAGTAAAATGGTGTTTCGTAACAGGCAGACTATGGACTTCTTGCCAGGGACTAGTCATAAGAATAGAGATAGAACAGATGCTGCTTATGTAGAGGTTAAAAATAAAGATATTGATTATTTAGTTCGTTTAGGTCGGCAGAATGGTAACTCTGGTGGGATACTAGGTCGCTTTGATGGTGCCTGGTTAGGGTATGGTATTACGCCTAAGTACCGTATTAACGTTGTTGCAGGCACTTTAGATGAGTTTAGAGTTGATTACAGGCGTAATTTTTACGGTATCAATTTGGATGTCGGCCCGCTCGCTGAAAACTGGAGTGGTAATGTTTTCTTTGTGAACCAAGAGGTTAAAGATATTACAGACCGCCGTGCGGTGGGTGGCGAATTACGTTATTTTGCTAATGGCAAATCTGTATACTCATTAGTTGATTACGATACGCTTTATAACCGTGTAAATATCGCGATGGTGCAAGGCAACTTACAGACTGAAGGTGGCACTAACTACAATATGCTGATTGACCACCGTAAATCGCCGATACTGGCAACGGTGAATAGTCTTACCAGCAGCGCACTTGGTGGTTTGTATGGAACACCAAACCAGGCAATTCGTGCGGGTATTTCTGAAGCTGATTTACGCAGATTTGCTATTGATAACACTTTGGAAACAGACACGGCTTTATTCGGAGCCACACGTCAGATAACACCACGCTGGCAATTAGGTGGCGATGTTCAGGTAAACAGAACCTCTGGTACTCCTGGCGCAAGTGCGGCAGCAATTGAGCTGTTTAAGAAACGTGCATTGGAAAATGGCACTATCTTGACACCTCAGGAAATTGCTAACTTCTCAAATTCTGTTAGCGGAAGCGGCAATATATGGACATACCATATTCAGGCAGTAGGTACTGATACTTTGTTTAAAGACGATACATCATTGATTAGTGCGACTTATAGCACCGGCAACATTAGTCGCTCGCAGTCTATTCTGTTAAGTAATGGCGTTGTCCCTGCTGAAAAATGGCGCATTGATAGTTCTCTGCAATTACTGCGTCAAGATTCAGACCCTAATACCTTGACTTATTTGATATCACCCACAGTAAGGGCAAGTTACCGCTTGCGTGACAAAGCAACTTTAGAGGCTGAAATACGTTTCGATGTTGACAATACGGATAATGCTGGCTTGAAAACACGTACAGTGCGTGATGCGGCCTTTATTGGATACCGTATTGAAATCTAATATGTTTGCCGCCAAAGAGTTGACTTGCATACGCGGCGACCGCGTATTGTTCAGAAATGTCAGCTTTGAAATGACTCCTGGCGCGTTGTTGTATGTGTTAGGTGAAAACGGCAGTGGCAAAAGCAGTTTACTGCGCTTGCTGTGTGGACTTCTAACTCCAGAAGTCGGCTCTGTGTTCTGGTCTGGTGAACAGGTGAAGACCGGTGCCGAAAGCTACCAGTCGAATTTGCTGTATATCGGGCATTTGAATGGCCTGAAAGATGATTTGACCGCTGCCGAAAATTTGCAAATCGCTGCACGATTGGCGGGGTATCAGGCAGATGCTTCCAATGTGTTGGCAGCACTAAAGGCGATAGGCATTGAACGCTGCGCGTATTTGCCGGCGCGCGTGTTGTCGCAAGGCCAGAAAAGACGTGTGGCATTAGCAAGATTGTGGCTTACAGAGTGCCCGTTATGGATTCTGGATGAACCCTTTGCGGCGCTGGATGCAAATTCAATTGAAGTGCTGACATCACGGTTAAACCAGCATCTGTCGAATGGCGGTATGGCAATCATCACAACGCATCAGGATGTCATGATTAATGCCCAATCTATACAAACTCTGAGGTTAGATTCTTGAACGATGCATGGGTTACAGTATTAAGGCGCGATCTTTTATTAGCGCTACGCAGACGTTCAGATGTTGCGACAACCTTGTTCTTTTTTCTGATCGTATCCAGCTTGTTTCCATTGGGCATCGGTCCAGAGCCAGCTGTATTGAGCAGCATAGCACCAGGAGTGCTTTGGGTTGCTGCATTATTGGCTGGAATGCTGTCGCTGACACGTTTATTTGCTACAGATTTTGCTGATGGTAGTCTGGAACAAATGTTACTTGCCCCGCAACCATTGGCATTACAGGTAACGGCCAAGATTCTGGCGCATTGGATTGTCTGCGGTTTGCCTGTGGTATTGCTGGCCCCTATTATTGGTTTGCAATACGCATTGTCTGGCGATGCTTTGTTAGTATTGGTCTTGGCGCTGCTGCTAGGTACGCCTGCATTAAGTCTTATCGGCGCGATCGGTGCGGCATTAACTTTAGGTGTGCGAGGAAGCGGGCTGCTTATCGCTTTGCTGGTGTTGCCATTATATATTCCGGTGCTGATTTTTGGCGCTGGCGCCGTAGCTGCCAGCCAGCATGGCATGAGTGCACAGGCACACCTTTCATTACTCGCAGCCTGTTCCTTACTTTCATTAGTGCTGGCGCCAATGGCAACGGCAGCAGCTTTGCGTATCTCTGTTGAGTAGAATATATCTGAGTAAAAATTGTTATGAACATTAATTGGTTTAAATATTCGTCACCACAAACATTTTATCCGCTGGCTGGGCGCATGATTCCATGGTTTGCTTGGCTGGCAACAGCTTTTGCCATTGCCGGGCTTTATATAGGTTTTGCGATTGCCCCCACTGATTTCCAGCAGGGTGAGGCATACCGCATTATTTTTGTGCATGTTCCCGCGGCGTGGATGTCTATGGTGATTTATATCGTGATGGCTGGCTGGGCAGCGCTGGGTTTAGCGCTGAATGCGCGTTTATCAGCCATGATGGCGCAAGCCTTGGCGCCAACGGGTGCAATTTTTACTTTCTTAGCTCTGGTTACCGGATCTCTATGGGGTAAGCCCATGTGGGGGACATGGTGGGTGTGGGATGCGCGCTTAACGTCGGAACTTATCCTGTTATTTCTCTATTTAGGTTTTATAGCGCTGCAATCGTCTATTGATGATCCGCGCAGGGCGGATCGGGCCGGCGCTTTATTGGCTTTAGTCGGTGTGGTTAATGTGCCGATTATTTATTTTTCAGTTAAATGGTGGAATACACTGCATCAGGGGTCTACTATCAGCATGGGTGCAGCTCCGAAAATGGTGACTACTATGCTCATTGGCATGCTGTTGATGGCTTTGGCGTTCTGGATGTACACCATCGCAATAGCATTGATGCGCGTGCGCTGCATTATGCTGGAGCGTGAACGTTCGTCAGAGTGGGTGAAACAGTTATCGGAGGTAAATTCATAATGCAATGGGCTAGCTGGGCAGCATTTTTTAACATGGGTGGCTATGCATTCTATGTATGGTTTTCATTCGGACTCACTGCGGTCTGCCTGATATGGGAAATATTGGCGTTACGCAAGCGTAGTGCGCAGGCATTACGTTTATCTCGTTTGTTGGCACAGGGTTGATTTATGGCGATTAAAGCAAGACATAAACGTTTTATTCTTATTGCTATCGGGCTTGCTTTGCTTGGCTTGGCGGCAATGCTGATTTTGAATGCGTTTAAAAGCAATATGGTATTTTTCTATACGCCAACACAGGTTGAAAAGGGCGAAGTGCCAAAAGGTACGGGTTTTCGCGTTGGCGGCCTGGTCGTTCCCGGCAGTTTAAAGCGTCAGGATGACGGTTTAACCGTGCGCTTTGAGATTACCGATACTGCTAAAACTATCCCGGTGATTTATAAAGGCATACTGCCTGACCTTTTTAAAGAAGGTAAAGGCGTTGTGGCTCAGGGTAAAGTCGGAGCCAACGGTCAGTTTGAGGCTAGTGAGGTATTGGCAAAACACGATGAAAACTACATGCCGCCCGAAGCGGCTGAAGCCTTGAAACGTGCAAAAGAACAGGGTAATGGTTCATTAGTGGCGCCGAAATAGTTTTTTAAAGATTTAGAACACCAAGTAATTTACTTACTGAATGAATACAAAAGGATAAAGTTGTGATTCCTGAAATTGGCCATTTTGCTTTAATTCTTGCCTTGCTGGTTGCGCTGTTACAGGGCAGCTTCCCTATTATTGGTGCCGCACGCGGTAATGCAGTATGGATGGGGCTGGCAAGACCTGCAGCGCGTGCACAGTTTTTGCTGATTGCAGTTGCTTTTCTTTGTCTGGCATACGCATTTGCCACGATGGATTACTCAGTCACCTATGTAGCCTCCAACTCTAATTCAAAATTGCCGCTGCAATATCGTATTGCCGCCGTGTGGGGCGGACATGAAGGTTCATTGCTGCTGTGGGCCATGATTTTAAGTATATGGACTGTCGCGGTAAGTTTCTTCTCAAAACACCTGCCTGATGCCATGCGTGCTCGGATATTGGGCGTGATGGGTTTGATTAGTATCGGTTTTCTGTTGTTTATGCTGACCGTTTCCAACCCATTCGAGCGCCTGATACCGGCAGCGATGGACGGCCGTGACCTGAACCCATTGCTACAAGACCCCGGCATGGTATTTCACCCGCCCATGCTTTATATGGGATATGTAGGATTTTCTGTTGCGTTTGCTTTTGCGATTGCCGCATTGCTGGGCGGTGAGTTGGATGCTGCATGGGCACGCTGGTCGCGACCATGGACAACATTAGCCTGGGTGTTTCTGACTACTGGCATCATGGCCGGCAGTAACTGGGCATATTACGAGCTGGGCTGGGGCGGCTGGTGGTTCTGGGACGCAGTTGAGAATGCTTCGTTCATGCCGTGGCTGGTTGGTACTGCGCTCATACACTCACTGGCGGTTACTGAAAAGCGTGGCAGCTTTAAGGCGTGGACAGTTCTGCTTGCAATTTGCGCGTTTTCTTTAAGTTTACTTGGTACTTTTCTTGTGCGTTCCGGCGTGCTTACCTCGGTACATGCCTTTGCTACTGACCCAAGGCGCGGTTTGTTTATTCTTGCATTTCTGGTTGTTGTGATTGGCGGTTCCCTGGCACTTTTTGCCTGGCGTGCACCAACCATAGCGCGTGGCGGTAAGTTTGATGTGGTTTCAAGAGAAAGCTTTTTGCTGGCTAACAACGTACTGCTGGCAGTCGCTGCTATTTCTGTACTGTTTGGGACGCTTTATCCTTTATTTCTGGATGCGTTGGGCTTGGGGAAAATCTCGGTAGGCCCCCCATATTTTGATACGGTGTTTGCACCACTCATGACGCCGGCATTGTTTTTAATGGGTATCGGCCCCATCGCACGCTGGAAACAGGCAGCACTCCCTGAGCTGGCGCAACGTTTGCGCTGGGCGTTTGGGGTAAGTGCCGCTACTGCCATCATCCTGCCTTTGCTATTAGGCCATTGGACGCCAATGATAGGATTGGGGCTGTTTCTGGCATTCTGGATATTCGCTACCAGTGTTTATCTGGTTTATCAGCGTCTTGGCGGCTCTGAGCAGTCATTGGCTGCTCGGGTAAAGTCTACTTCACGATCATGGTGGGGTATGGTTATTGCGCACTTGGGTATTGCAGTGTTTACTCTAGGTGTAACCATAGTGAAAGGTTTTGAGTCTGAGATTGCCGTGCGTATGCAAACCGGTGATGTGGCGCACTTGGCCGGCTTTGATTTTACTTTTGAAGGTGTAACCGAAATACAAGGACCTAATTACAGCTCAAGCCGCGGTCAGATACGCATTACAAAAAATGGTGTTGAGCGCACTGTGCTGGCGCCGGAAAAGCGCGTGTATACCGTGCAGAATATGCCGATGACCGAAGCTGGAATTAGCCCAAGTATTATTCATGACCTTTATGCATCTTTAGGGGAGCCCTTGGATAATGGTGCCTGGAGTGTGCGTATTTATCATAAACCTATGGTGGAATGGATATGGGTCGGCTGCCTGATGATGGCTCTAGGTGGTTTGCTGGCATTGTCTGATAAACGTTATCGCTTGAGAAAACGCAAAGCTCAGGCCGGCGGAGTATAAGTAAAGCTATGAAACGTTTTTTATTGCCTTTAGTTATTTTTTTGATTGTAGTGGGTTTTTTAGGCGTTGGTTTGAATCTCGACCCACGAGAAGTGCCATCGCCATTGGTGGGCAAACCTGCTCCGGCGTTCAATCTGCCGCGCCTTGATGATCCGGAAAAAAAGATATCCAATAAGGATATGCTGGGCCAGGTGTGGCTGTTTAACGTATGGGCATCCTGGTGCGGTGCGTGCCGGGAGGAACACCCGGTGCTGGTAGCGCTATCTAAAAGTGGAGCTGTTCCATTGTATGGCATGGATTATAAAGATACCCGGCAGGAAGCCCAGCAATGGCTGGACATGGGGGGTAACCCTTATGTGGCCTCGGCGGTAGACGCGGATGGTCGTGTAGGTATCGATTACGGTGTTTATGGCGTGCCTGAGACTTATGTTATTGATAAGGCAGGTGTTATTGCCTATAAGCAGATCGGGCCGGTAACCGAAGAAGTATTACGCGATAAGATTCTGCCCCTGGTAAAAAGGCTGCAAGCACAATGAAACGTACATTCAGTTTAATCACTTTTTTTTGTTTTTCACTATTGCTTAACAATGCCTGGGCGCAGGAAGCTCGGCTTTTGCAAGAGGATGTTGTGGTGGAAGCCCAGGTGCAGCGGCTTTCCGAAGAGCTACGCTGCCTAGTGTGCCAGAATCAGACGCTGGCAGATTCACACGCAGAGTTGGCAGAGGACTTGCGTAAGGAAATCCGTGAGCTGGCAGCTAAGGGTATGAGTGATAAGGAAATTGTTGACTATCTGGTTGCACGCTACGGTGACTTTGTACGTTACCGCCCGCCATTGAAATCAACCACAGTATTGCTGTGGTTCGGGCCTTTTGTATTGTTGCTGGCAGGGGTTGCCGGTTTGTTTGTAATGTTGCGCCGACGTGAAAAACTGGCTGCAGAGTCACCACTTAGCGCAGACGAAGCGCATAAGGTCAGTGAATTGTTAAATAAGGAATCATAATGCTGGTGTTCTGGATAATTGCTATTGTATTGCTGCTGGTCATACTAGCGTTGATGCTGCCGGTATTGCTGCGCCCGAATGCTGCTGCAAGTACTGATGCCAACGCAGAAAAACGCGCTATTTTCCGCCAGCAGTTTACCGAGCTTGAGCAGGATAAAGCCGAGGGGGTGCTGGACGCTGCTCAATATGATATGGCCAGAAATGAATTGGAGCGCCGTTTTCTGGAGGAGGCCGGCGATACGGAGAGTGCTGTAACGATGAGTTCGCCAGACTGGCGATTGGCAATCGTTTTGCTGGTGGTGTTGCCTTTAGCAGCAGCGTTGCTGTATTACAAGCTTGGTAGCCCTGTTTCTATTTCAATCCCGGCTGCTTCGCCTGATGTCACTTCTCAGGCGAAGCTAGAACACAGCACCCTGAATAACAGTACGATGATGACTGATTTGGAACCTTTGCTGGCTTCGCTGAAACAGAAGCTTGAAAAGAATCCGGGTGATGGTGCAGGCTGGGCTTTATTGGGCAGGTCATATGTAGAGCTCAGGCAGCATGCCAATGCGATACCTGCCTATGAAAAAGCCGTGAATATCATCAAGGATGATCCGCAATTGCTGGCTGATTATGCCGATGCGCTAGCGGTGACGAATGGGCATAAGCTTGCCGGCAAGCCTGAAGCGCTGGTCAAGCAGGCGCTTGAGCTTGATGTGAATCATCCTAAGGCATTAATGCTGGCTGCAACAATTGCCTTTGACCGCAAAGATTATAAGCAGGCCATTGATTATTGGCAGCGCCTGCAACAGAACCTGCCCGCAGATTCAGAATTGTTGCCGGAGGTTAAAGCTTCATTAAGCGAGGCCAGGACTCTAATCGGCGAGAAAGAACTCTCGCAGCCGTTTGCCGCAGCAGTGAGTGAACGTTCCAGCGTAACTGGCACGGTAAGCATCTCCCCCAAGCTCATCAGCAAGCTCGACCCGGCGGCAACGGTGTTCATTTTTGCACGTGCTACCCAAGGGCCGCCCATGCCGTTAGCCATTGTGCGTACAACCGCCGGCAATTTGCCCTATAGCTATCATCTGGATGATGCAAACTCGATAATGCCTGCCCACAAGCTTTCACAGGCCAATGAAGTGGTGCTGGTGGCTCGCGTATCTAAAACCGGAGACGCAAAGCAGCAGGCTGGTGATTTGCAGGGTATTACCGCCGCGATAAAACCTGATGGTAGATCTGTTGATATTGAAATCGATCAGGTGCTGCCATAAGGTTAATTTAATGTGAATATGGTTTTAGTTTAGTTGCGGCAATAATAATCTGGTTCTGGTAGGAATTTAGGGGAGTGGTAATGCGATTTTTCTCAGCAGCATGTTTTTTGCTTGCCAATATGACGTTAATGGCCGGATGTGTCCCTGCTGTGACTACGGCGGCTGGAGTAAGTGGTTCAGCCGCACTTAATTACACTATGGGCGGCACAACTATTCGCACGTTTACAGCACCTGCTTCCAAGGTTAGGGTTGCAACTGCAAAAGCACTGGGCCGCATGAAAATTGCAGTGGTTTCAGAGAGTACGGATGCCAAAAGTAGCATTGTATCCTTTGAGGCTAAATCTACCGGGCGAAATATTGAGATACAGCTTGAGCCAATAAGTACCAACACTACACGCATGAAGGTTACAGCTAAGTGCACAATATTCACATACGATAATGCCACAGCAGAAGAAATTGTGATGCAAACTAAAAAGCTCTTGGGGTAATCTCACAGGAGCTTGCTTTTTTGTGATGACAGCCCTCTGCTTGGGTTTCAGTCCTCCCACTTGCAATTGTTGTTCTTTTTTTATCTCCCGACAAATTTGATTGGCATTCTGTAATTACAACAGAGTGTGTTTTAGCCGTTTATTGGATAGGTGGCGCTTTTCTGCGATAATGGAGTTTTGATTTTTAATGAAAGCTAAAGCAAATGGCGCAATTTGATCATGTCAGCGTAAAAAAGAAAGCCAACATCTATTTTGACGGTAAATGTGTAAGCCACACTGTGATGTTTCCAAATGGCACTCGCAGCACTATTGGCGTTATTTTCCCAAGCACTCTTACATTTAATACAGTGGCGCCTGAGCTGATGGAAATTAATGCTGGTGTGTGTAAAGTGCGCCTGAATGGTGAAGAGTCCTGGAAAACTTATTCAGCAGGTGAGAAGTTTACTGTGCCAGGTAACTCATCGTTTGATATAGAAACAGTAGAGACACTAGACTACGTCTGCCATTTTGAATAATTATGGCTCAACTCTGCGTTGTTATTTTCGCTTGCCGTACTATGCGTACTGTCTGCGCGAAAATGCCTAGCAGAGTTATCGCTTGAAAAATTTGTTGGAGATTTAAATGCCTAGTTTTGATATTTCTTCAGAAGTCGATATGGTTGCGTTGAAAAACGCGATTGATACTGCTGGTAAGCAAATTACCAATCGTTATGACTTTAAAGGTACTTCAGCCAAAATTGAGTTGAATGAAAAAGATAGCGTGATCACTATATTCGGTGATAACGATTTTCAGCTTGATCAGGTAAAAGATATTTTATTGCCGGCTATGGAAAAGAAAGAGCCGGATTCTGCTAAACGCCTTGACCATAAAGATGTCCAAAAAATATCAGGTAACAAGGTAAAGCAGGATTTGAAAATCCGTGCCGGCATTGATAGTGATTTAGCAAAGCGTATCACCAAGCTGATTAAAGATTCCGGCATGAAGGTGCAGGCCAGCATACAGGGCGATACGGTGCGAGTGAATGGCGCAAAACGCGATGTACTGCAAGATGCAATTGCATTTGTTAAAAAGAACGTAACGGACTTTCCGTTGCAATTCGGTAATTTTAGAGACTAAGTTAAGCTCTAATTCAGGGCTGTCTTAAAGTAGAGAAATATGGCAAAAACGTTATACGACAAATTGTTTGATTCCCATGTTGTGACCGAAGAAAACGGCACAGCGTTGATTTATATTGATCGCCACTTGGTGCATGAAGTCACCAGTCCGCAGGCTTTTGAAGGTCTGCGACTGGCCGGACGTAAGCCTTGGCGCATCTCTTCTATTGTCGCAACTGCTGACCACAACACGCCAACCACAGGCTGGGATAAAGGTTTGGCAGGCATTGCAGACCCTGTTGCGCGCTTGCAGATAGAAACCTTAAGTGACAATATCCACGAGTTTGGGGCGAAAGCTTATTTTCCGTTTATGGATGCGCGTCAGGGTATCGTGCACGTAATCGGACCTGAGCAGGGAGCCACCTTACCAGGCATGACGGTTGTTTGCGGTGATTCCCACACCAGTACGCATGGTGCTTTTGGCGCATTGGCACATGGTATCGGTACCTCAGAGGTTGAGCATGTGATGGCAACGCAATGCCTGGTGCAAAAGAAATCAAAAGCGATGTTGGTCAGTGTTGAAGGCGAGTTGCAAAAAGGTGTAACGGCTAAAGACGTTGCCCTTGCGATTATTGGCCAGATTGGTACCGCTGGCGGTACTGGTTATGCTATTGAGTTTGCAGGCTCCGCTATTCGCGGTTTGAGTATGGAAGGTCGCATGACGCTATGTAATATGGCGATCGAAGCCGGTGCGCGAGCTGGTATGGTTGCTGTGGATGCAACAACTATTGATTATGTGAAAGGCCGCCCGTTTGCGCCAAGCGCTGAACAGTGGGATGCCGCTGTGGCTTATTGGAGTACATTGCATAGTGACGAAGGCGCAAAATTTGATGCAACGGTCACGCTGAAAGCTGAGCAAATTCAACCGCAAGTGACTTGGGGTACATCTCCGGAAATGGTAGTCGGCGTTGACGGTAAAGTGCCTAGTCTGGATTTGGCAAAAAATGACGTGCAGCGTGGTGACTGGGAGCGTGCTTACGCATACATGGGCTTAACTGCAAACACGCCGATCACCGATATTGCGATTGATAAAGTGTTTATCGGCTCCTGCACCAACTCGCGCATTGAAGACTTGCGAGCGGCGGCAGCTGTTGCGAAGGGTAAACATGTAGCATCTAACGTAAAGTTGGCAATGGTTGTACCTGGTTCAGGTTTGGTAAAAGCGCAAGCTGAACAAGAAGGCTTGGACAAGATTTTCAAGGATGCAGGTTTTGAATGGCGTGAACCAGGCTGCTCAATGTGTCTGGCGATGAATGCCGACCGGCTGGAACCTGGCGAGCGCTGCGCTTCTACATCGAACCGCAACTTTGAAGGCCGCCAGGGCCCGGGTGGCCGCACGCATCTGGTAAGCCCGGAAATGGCAGCAGCAGCAGCGGTGGCCGGTCATTTTGTCGATGTAAGAAGTTTGTAATTAACCAATAATTTAGGAAATTTAAGTTTATGAATAAGCTATTCTTTTTTGTGCTGGTAACAATGTCTCTTTCAGCTTGCAATACAGTGCAAGGTATAGGCAAGGATCTCGAAAAGGGCGGCGAAGCGATTCAAAAATCGACTAAGTAAGCTATCCTCTTATAGAACATAATTTATTTAAGAAAATAACATGCAAGCTTTCACGCAATTAAAAGGTTTGGTGGCACCGTTAGACCGCGCAAATGTGGATACCGACGCTATTATTCCAAAACAGTTTTTAAAATCTATCAAACGCAGTGGTTTTGGCCCGAATGCTTTTGATGAGTGGCGTTATTTAGACCAGGGTCAGCCAGGTATGGATAATTCCAAGCGTCCGCTGAATAAGGATTTTGTGCTTAACCAGCCACGTTACCAGGGTGCCAGTGTATTGCTGACACGTGAGAACTTCGGTTGCGGTTCTAGCCGTGAACATGCGCCATGGGCACTTGAAGATTACGGTTTTAAAGTGATTATTGCATCCAGTTTTGCTGATATTTTCTTTAACAATTGTTTTAAAAACGGCATGCTGCCAATTGTATTGAATGCTGAAATTGTAGATGTATTGTTTAAGCAAGTGGCTGCAAATGAAGGTTACAAGCTTGATGTCGATTTAGCGGCGCAGACTGTGACTACTCCAGGTGGTGATGTTTACCCATTTGAAGTGGATGCATTCCGTAAGCACTGCCTGTTGAATGGATTGGATGATATCGGTCTAACAATGCAGCAGCAGGATAAAATCAAGGCATTTGAAGCCAAACATCGCCAAGCTCAGCCTTGGCTGTTTACAGCATAATTTGCTTGTACTTGCACGGGGGCTGGAATGTTTGATTTATTAGATGGCAACAATTCAGATCGAACAAAAAGGTTTGTTGTCATCTCGGTTTTCAGCTTTTTATTTGCATTTGTAGGCTTTAGTTACAACGTTTGGCGGACCGAAAAAACCGAAAGCAATAATAATGTGCGTGAGGCTGCATTTGGTATGCTGCAAGAGTTGGCAAGTCTGGAGCAATTGGTTTACGCCATTCATTACGATCATAGTACGGAAGAGGGAACCCCTCGCAATGGCTGGGTGAAAATTGGCCTGATTCAGGACATGAGTATGCTGGTAGCGCCTACGGTGGAAAACAAAGCTGTTCAGCTGAAAGAGGTTTGGGCAAAAAAATGGAGCCAACTCAGCGAAGATAAGCAGGCTACAGATGAAATTGTGCATGCCATTGAAGATGTAAGGGTAGAGGCGCGGCTGATGTTGAAGGATCTTGATTGATCGTAAATAAAATTGATCGTATAAAAAATTGATTTTGAATAAGCGCGATGAATTAACCCTTACGATAGTTGATAAATGAATATAACAGTAGAAAGAAAGTAAAGAATGAAAATTGCAGTGTTGCCAGGTGATGGCATTGGACCGGAAATCGTTGCACAAGCCGTTAAGGTATTAAATGCGCTTAATCTGAACCTTGAAATGACCGAAGCGCCAATTGGCGGTGCTGGTTATGAAGCGGCTGGCGATCCGTTGCCGGACGCAACGCTACAGCTTGCAAAAGACGCGGATGCCGTATTGCTTGGTGCGGTTGGTGACTGGAAATATGACAAACTGGAGCGTCATTTACGCCCGGAGCGTGGCTTATTGCGTATTCGTAAAGAGCTCAACTTGTTCGCGAATTTGCGCCCGGCATTGCTTTATCCTGAGCTGGCTTCAGCATCAACATTAAAACCAGAAGTGGTTTCCGATCTGGATATCATGATTGTGCGTGAATTGACCGGCGATATTTATTTCGGCCAGCCACGCGGCATCAGCACTTTAGAAAATGGTGAGCGTGAAGGCGTTAACACTATGCGCTATTCAGAGTCCGAGATTCGCCGTATCGGCAAAGTGGCTTTTGATATCGCAATGAAACGTCAAAAAGAGGGACAAAAGGCAAAAGTATGTTCGGTTGATAAAGCCAACGTGCTGGAGGCTACTGAGCTGTGGCGTCAGGTAATGATCGAAATTTCAAAAGACTACCCAGAAGTCGAGTTGAGCCACATGTATGTGGATAACGCAGCAATGCAGCTGATTCGCGCGCCTAAGCAATTTGACGTGATGGTGACCGGCAATATTTTTGGGGATATTCTCTCTGACGAGGCTTCCATGTTGACCGGCTCAATCGGCATGCTGCCTTCAGCATCGCTGGATGCTAATAATAAAGGTATGTATGAACCTAGCCATGGCTCTGCGCCGGATATTGCCGGTAAGGATGTAGCTAATCCATTGGCGACAATTTTATCTGCCGCCATGATGCTGCGTTATACGTTCAATGATGAAGCAAATGCTCTGCGTATTGAAAATGCAGTGAAAAAAGCTTTGGCACAAGGCTTCAGAACCGCTGATATCTGGACTGAAGGCACCAACAAGGTTGGCTGTGCAGCCATGGGTGATGCGGTGGTTGCAGCGCTATAACGCTGTAGCATAATCTGGTGTGATAATTCGCTGAATCAGGTTCGGCATTTCAGTAATTTTAAATTTGGATAATTAACATGTTAAAGGTCGGTTTTGTAGGTTGGCGCGGTATGGTTGGTTCTGTGCTCATGCAACGCATGATGGAAGAAAATGATTTTGCGCTGATTGAACCACAGTTTTTCACTACCTCACAAGTTGGCGGCAAGGGTCCGAATGTAGGTAAAGAAACACCGCCCCTGCTGGATGCCAAAGATATTGATGCGCTTAAGGCCATGGATGCAATCGTATCCTGCCAGGGCGGTGATTACACCACTGAAATATTTCCGAAATTAAGAAATTCCGGCTGGAAAGGCCATTGGATTGATGCTGCCTCAACGCTGCGTATGGAAAAAGACGCAGTCATTATTCTTGACCCGGTTAACCTGCATGTGATTAAAGATGCTATGCACAACGGTGGCAACAATTGGGTTGGCGGTAACTGTACTGTGTCATTAATGCTGATGGCTTTGAACGGTTTGTTCAAGGCGGATCTGGTTGAATGGGCAACTTCAATGACTTACCAGGCAGCGTCAGGTGCCGGTGCACAGAATATGCGTGAATTGCTCAAGCAGATGGGTGAAGCACATCGTGTTGCCAGCGATTTCTTGAAAGATCCAGCATCGGCAATTCTGGAAATTGATCGTGAAGTAGCTGGTACGTTACGGGATAAAGAGTTTCCAACCGCCCACTTTGGCGTACCGTTGGCTGGAAGTTTAATTCCCTGGATTGACAAGGATTTAGGCAATGGTCAAAGCAAGGAAGAATGGAAAGGCGGCGTTGAGACCAATAAAATTCTTGGTCGCGAAGCTAATCCGGTGCTGATCGATGGCTTGTGTGTGCGTATTGGCGCTATGCGTTGCCATAGCCAGGCGTTGACCATCAAGCTCAAAAAAGATGTGCCATTGGATGAAATCAACCAAATGCTGGCAGAAGCAAATCAATGGGCTAAAGTTGTACCTAATGAGCGCGAGGCCAGCATGAAAGAGTTAACTCCGGCTGCTGTTACCGGTACATTGACTACTCCTGTAGGTCGCTTGCGCAAGCTGAATATGGGTAATGATTATTTATCAGCATTTACAGTAGGCGATCAGCTGCTGTGGGGCGCAGCTGAGCCTTTGCGTCGTATGTTGCGGATTTTAATAGAAAAATAATAGACTGATTGTTTAGACTGTAGTTGCTGCTGTAGCTGTGATGACCCTATGCTACATAGCGGCTGAACATAATGTGTATTATGAGCTTGCATAGCTAACTATTTGATGTTATTTTCATATCGCAGAAATCAGTTTGATTAAAGGTAGCAATGTGCATAAGTCTAAAATAAATAAAATATCATTAGCGGTCTGCCTGGCATTTATGCCGATTTATGGTTTAGCCGCGGGCTTGGGGAAGCTCAATATCAATTCAGGTTTGGGTGAGCCGCTTAAGGCAGAAATCGAACTTTTGTCGGTCACACCCGATGAACTTTCTACATTGTCTGCTGCGGTTGCCTCTGAAGAAGCTTATGCTGTGCAGGGTATCCCGCGTCTTGGCGTACATAACAATATCAAGGTGGAACTCATAAAAAATGCGGACGGCTCGCCCGCATTAAGGCTGCGATCGCTGCAGCCTATTACAGACCCGTATCTGGATATGCTGATACAGGTTGATTGGGCGTCAGGGCGCTTGCTGCGCGAATACACCATTTTGCTTGATCCTCCAGAATACAAACAAGAGGTCAGTGAAGAGCCAGTTAATAAATCATCTATTAACAAGCCGGTTGTTACTTCAAATGCTAGTGTGTCGAATCAGTTTGGTTCTAACACTCAAATTACTCATCAAGCTGCTGCTAAAAGTAAAAAATCAAAGAAATCGGCTGCTAGAATTTCAGAGCCAAAAGATGAATCAGCTTCCGTAGCAAGCGATACGGCTGAAGTGACCAGTCATCGTGGTGATACATTAAATTCAATCGCCAAGGATGTTCAGGTTGAAGGTGTCAGTCTAGACCAAATGCTGGTAGGTTTATTTGAAGCCAATAAAAATGCTTTTGTAGACGGCAACATGAATCGCCTGAAGGTTGGTCAAATTATCAAAGTACCTTCTAAAGAGGCTTTGGTTGCAGTAGATGCTCAGCAGGCCAAAAAAGAAGTGAAAGTGCATTCTGCAAACTGGAATGCGTACCGTAACAATCTTGCCGGTAATGTGTTGGCAGCACCTGTGGCTGAGGAAACTGAGCAGAAACAATCCGCATCGGGCAAAATAACCGCAGCAGAAGACAAAGCTACACCTGCCAAAGCCGGACCACAGGACGTTGTTAAACTTTCAGCTGGCGGCAAAGCTCCGGCTAAGGATGGTAAGGCTGGTGCTGATTTTGATGCAAAGGTTTTAGCTTTGCAGGAAGAAGCAACGGCGCGTGACAAGGCTTTAAAAGAATCGCAGCAGCGTACAGCAGCATTGGAAGCACAAATTGCAGATATGCAAAAATTGCTGGCGCTTAAAAACCAGGCTATGGCTGGAGTGCAAAAAAATGCCGAGGTCGCTACCAAGCCAGTTGAAAATAAGTCAGCTGAAAACAAGCCGGCAGCAACTGCTGCAGCTGTGACACCTCCTGTAACCTCAGCGGTTACACCAGTACCAACTCCGGCACCAACCCCTACACCGTTGGCAGCAGCTCCTGCGGATACGGCTGCGCCGGCAGCTAAAACCGCACCTGTTGCAGAAGTGACCAAGAAGGAAGATGCACCTGCTAAAGCCGTTAAAAGGACTCCAGCCGTAGCAAAAGCTCCATTGCAGCCTGAGCCAGTGCCTGAACCCTCATTTCTGGATAACTTGCTGGGCAGTGTAGATTTGCTAATGTTAGGCGGAGCTGCTGGTATTGCACTATTAGGCAGTGGTTGGATGTACCTGCGTAACAAACGCAGAAGAGAATTGGATAGCTTTGAACGTGGCATCTTAACTTCTGGTGGCTTGCGCGCAAATACCGTGTTCGGAAACACTACCGGCACGGCAAGTACCGCAGATACTTCATTCCTTACCGATTTTGCGCAGAGCGCAGATGGCAGCATGATCGATACCAATGATGTTGATCCGATTGCTGAAGCTGAGGTATATATGGCTTATGGCCGTGATGCACAGGCAGAGGAAATATTGAAAGATGCTATCTCCAAAGAACCCAAGCGTTATGAGCTGCATTTAAAACTGCTAGAAATGTATGCAGCACGGAAAGACATTTCTGCGTTTGAGGCAATTGCCGGTGAACTCTATACCACTTTAGGTGCCGATGATCCTACCTGGGCTAAAGTTGCCGAATTGGGCGTTACGGTAGAACCTGACAACCCACTTTATGATATCAGCCAAATACCTTCTTCAGTGGCGACGGCGATGCCGGAAATTGCTGGTTCTGTCTCAACTGACGCGGATCTGAACCTAAATAATGATCTGGATTTCTCTTTTGAAGATAAGCCTAAATTCAACGCAGAAGCTACAGATTCACTTGCCATGCAAACTCCTGTTGCCGATGCTGAAAATAAAAACGAATTGGAAAACGAGTCTTTTGATCTGGGAGATATGAGCAGTGAGTTTGCCGATAGCGCTTCGCAAGAATCTATTGCTGTAGAGCCGGCTGAAAATATAAGCCCGTTGGCATCGGCTGCCGAGCCTGTAGCTGATAATTCTATGGATTTTGAATTCCCCGATCTGGGATCGTTTGGTTCAGAGAATCAGGAATTAGCTGCGGCTGAAAAAGAGCTTCCGAATAATCCGTTTAGCATGCCGGTCGAGGAGCTTGCAGCTGCTGATACAGTAGCTGGTTCAGTAAGCGATAATCAGGAAATTGAGTTGTTTGCATCAAACCAGGTGGATGATGTCAAAAAAGAAGACTTGGGTTTGGATTTTAATTTCGCCAGTACGCCGGCAGAAGCGCCAGTAATAGAAGCTCCCGAAGTTGCGACTGGATCTGCCGATTTTAATTTCGAAGGTTTTGCAGATACAGCAACAAAAGCTGATGATGCAAACGCTGAGGTTAGTGTGCTGGATAATGTTGACTTTAATTTTGAGGGCTTTGGTGAAACATCAACTTCCTCAAACGAAGAGTCAGCAGGGGTGAGTGCGCTGGAAGGTATCGATCTTAATTTTGGAGCTGCGGAAGAGTCACCAGGTCAAGCACAAGATGCTAAGCTGGAAGAGATATCATTCGATATTCCGTTAGTTGCTCATCAAGAGCAATCGGATGCGAGTGTGGAAATTGGTGCTGTAAATCAAAATGAGGCTAATAATTTTGATTTCTCTGCGATCAGTCTGGATTTAAGCGATAGCGAGCCGCAAGGAGCAGAAACTCAGCAAGTAACCGAGGTGGCTGCCGAAAATCCCGATGTCGATATCAAGTTGGATTTGGTCAAGGTTTATATTGATATGGACGATGTAGAAGGTGCGCGTGATTTACTGGATGAGGTTTTAAAAGATGGTGGACCTCAGCAGCGTGCAACAGCAGAGAGCTTGTTAGCCAGTTTGGCATAGTTTTTTGTATGGTTTAATGATTGAATAAAAAAGCCGAGCATAGTGCTCGGCTTTTTTATTCAACGATAATAATTTTTTTGAATCAATTTTTTGAATCAGTAATTTTTGCAGTTGTTTACGTTTGCGATAGTATCATTCAGTGTTTATGTATTTTTTATAAGTTGATTTTTAGCTACACATGCATCCATTGGTAAAACTACTGTGTTTTATATCGCTGTTGCTGCTTACTGGCGTGGCTAGCAGTGCTGAATTGTTTGGGCTGCTGATGTTTTTTTGTCTGCTCTTTTTACGCTTGAAAAATAAGGTTTTTTTATACGCTGTGCGGCGGATGCGCTGGTTATTTTTATCTTTACTGCTTATTTATGCATTTGGCACGCCAGGTGAATTGATTCCGTTGTTCCCGGTGAATTTTTCTCCTACTTTTGAAGGGTTACAACTAGGCTGGCAGCAGATAGAAAAGTTGTTAATCGCACTGGCGGCATTAAGTTTATTGCTGATCAGCAGTTCCAGAGAGCAATTGCTGCTGGGTTTATATATGCTGCTTATTCCATTCAAGTTTATAGGTCTAAACGTTGAGCGGTTTGCTGCACGTTTAATGCTCACGCTGGATTACGTTGAGGAGCTTGCTGTAAAGGATAGTTATAGTTTTAATCAGCTTGATGAAATTCACGCAAGTGTTGACGGTTTGCCTTTGCAAGCCAATGTCACGTTTCAGAAGATACCATTTAATTTGATCGATAAATTACTGCTGTTTTTATTATTGCTGTTGTTTGTGTTTATGATTTATCGGGGTTTTTTATGAAGGTTGCCTTAGGCCTGTCTTATGACGGCGCACAGTTTTGTGGCTGGCAGAGCCAGCCATCGTCCTGTGGAGTGCAAGATGCATTAGAAACTGCAATTGCGGCTATCGCCCAACATTCTATACGGGTGCATGCTGCGGGGCGCACTGATACTGGGGTGCATGCTCTTGGTCAAGTTGTGCATTTTGAAACTGACGCCGAGCGGCCACTGTCTGCCTGGGTGCGTGGCGTAAATGCCAATTTACCTGAAACGGTAAGGGTTGAGTGGGCGCATCTCGTGGCTGAAGATTTTCATGCGAGGTTTTCTGCGTTCAGCCGTAGTTATCAGTATTTGCTCTACAACGCGCCGGTTGCTTCTGCCCTGATGGCCAATAAAGCTGGCTGGTTCCATTTGCCACTGGATTTTGCCGCAATGCAGGAGGGTGCAAACTATCTGGTTGGCGAACATGATTTTAGCGCTTTTCGTGCAGCGGAATGTCAGGCCAAATCGCCGATAAGGAATCTGACGCGCGCTGAAGTGCAGGTGTCCGGCCGTTATTTTGTATTTTCTTTTTCTGCTAATGCTTTTTTACAGCATCAGGTAAGAAACATGATTGGTGCGCTTATCTATGTGGGCAAGGGTGCTTATCCCCCGGATTATATTAAGGAGCTGCTGCAAAAGCGTGACCGAACTTTATCGCCACCGACTTTTTCACCAAGCGGGCTTTATTTAACCGGTGTGGGTTATGACGAAAAATGGGGGCTGCCGGCGGCCTCGGTAGACGCCTTGCATGTGCTGGTTTAGCGTTACAATGTTGATCTTGTTTGGTCGGTTTGCTTTGCATAAACTTAAGGGTGTTTGATAGGGATTGTTAATTGAGAGTCCGAGTTAAAATTTGTGGTATTACGCGTATTGAAGATGCTATAAGTGCGGTTGAGAACGGTGCTGATGCTATAGGCCTGGTTTTTTATGAACCAAGCCCGCGTAATGTACAGCTTGAGCAGGCAGCGAAGATCGCTGACAAAGTACCTGCATTTGTCAGCGTAGTAGGCTTGTTTGTAAACGCAGAGCCTGACTTCGTGCGTAAGGTGATTTCGCAGGTTAAGCTCGATCTGTTGCAGTTTCATGGCGATGAGACTCCTGAAGAGTGTGCAAGTTACGGCTTGCCATTTATCAAGGCAATACGCGTCAAGAGCGACACAAATTTGATACAATGTGCGAAAGATTTTTCTGCATCAAAAGCATTGCTGTTGGATACATATACTGATGGTGTGGCAGGCGGCACCGGGCATGTGTTTGATTGGAACCTTATTCCTGCAGCATTGGACAAACCCGTTATACTGGCCGGCGGCTTAAACGCGCAAAATGTAGCGCAGGCAATCAATCACGTTAAACCATACGCGGTGGATGTAAGCGGTGGTGTAGAAATATCAAAAGGAATTAAAGATGCAGCTAAAATAGCGGCATTTATGCAGCAGGTTTATATAAAGTAGGTACCTACAATACTAGATGCACTGGTTTTTTGGAGAGTGAATAATGCAGTTATATGATATGCCGGATGCACGTGGGCATTTTGGTCAATATGGTGGAACGTTTGTTGCTGAAACTTTGGTGGAGGCACTTGAAGAACTGCGAGTAATGTACGAGAAATATCGTCATGATCCGGAGTTTTTGGCTGAATTTGCATATGATTTAAAGCACTTTGTTGGCCGTCCCAGCCCGATTTATCATGCTAAACGCTTGTCTGATAAAGTTGGTGGCGCTCAGATCTATCTGAAGCGTGAAGATTTGAATCATACCGGTGCGCATAAAATCAACAACACTATCGGTCAGGCTTTGCTGGCTAAGCGTATGGGCAAGCCACGTGTGATTGCCGAAACCGGTGCTGGTCAACACGGTGTGGCAACTGCAACAATTGCAGCACGCTTGGGTCTTGAGTGCGTAGTCTACATGGGTAGCGAGGACGTAAAACGTCAGGCGCCTAATGTGTTCAGAATGAAACTGCTGGGTGCTACCGTAGTGCCGGTTGAAAGCGGCTCAAAAACCCTTAAAGATGCCCTGAATGAAGCGATGCGCGATTGGGTGACTAATGTGCACAATACCTTTTACATCATCGGCACTGTAGCAGGGCCACATCCATATCCAATGATGGTACGTGATTTTCAGGCTGTAATTGGTGTTGAAGCTAAAGAACAAATGATGGAAATGGTTGGTCATCAGCCAGATGCTATCGTCGCCTGTGTAGGTGGCGGTTCCAATGCGATGGGTATTTTTTACCCTTACATTGATGTGCCGAACGTACGTTTAATCGGCGTTGAAGCTGCCGGGCACGGTATTGAGTCCGGTATGCACGCAGCACCATTAACTGCGAATAGTCCGGTAGGTGTGTTACACGGTAATCGTACCTATCTGATGCAGGATGCTGATGGTCAGATTATTGAAACGCACTCAGTTTCTGCCGGCCTGGATTACCCTGGTGTAGGTCCAGAGCATGCGTGGCTGAAAGATATCAAACGCGCTGACTATGTTGCGATTACTGACGATGAGGCCATGGCAGCGTTCCATAATCTATGCCGCACTGAGGGCATTATTCCTGCGTTGGAATCTAGCCACGCATTGGCCTATGCTGAAAAGCTGGCTAAAACCATGCGTAAAGATCAAATAGTTTTGGTTAATTTATCAGGTCGTGGCGATAAAGATATCAATACCGTTGCCAAGTTAGCCAACATTACTTTATAAATTAACCCCAATAAAATCAGAACGATATAAAAATCAACCATGTCACGTATTCAATCAACTTTTGCTACCTTAAAACAGCAAGGTAAAACCGCTCTAATTCCTTATATCACCGCTGGTGATCCACATCCCAAACATACTGTTAATTTAATGCACACGCTGGTTAAACATGGTGCAGATATGATTGAGCTGGGGGTGCCGTTCTCTGATCCGATGGCTGATGGCCCGGTGATTCAGCGCGCCAGTGAGCGTGCCCTGGTACACAAGGTCTGTTTGACAGCAGTGCTTGATATGGTGAAAACCTTCCGCCAGACTGATCAGAAAACACCGATTATTCTAATGGGCTATGCCAATCCGATTGAAGCAATCGGCGCTACAGTGTTTGCTGACCGCGCAAAAGCGGCTGATCTTGATGGTGTGATTACCGTTGATTATCCGCCAGAAGAATGTGGCGATTTTGTTAAACAATTGCGTGCACGTGATATCGACCCCGTATTTTTATTATCACCGACTACTGAGCCTAAGCGCGTCGATTTGATCGTAAGCCAGGCGAGTGGTTTTGTTTATTATGTTTCACTGAAGGGTGTGACTGGCGCTGCCAATCTGAATATTGAAGAAGTTTCAAAACGCGTGGCTTCAATTCGCGAGCAGACTAATTTGCCAGTAGGCGTGGGTTTTGGTATTCGTGATGCGGCTACAGCAAAAGCAACGGCCGCGATTGCAGATGCAGTAGTGGTTGGCAGTCGCATGGTACAGACAATTGAAGCCTCCAATGACGATAACCTGCTGCAAAACGTTGCTACTTTAATGACTGAATTAAAAACAGCAGTTGATGCTGCAAATAAATAAAAGGATACACCATGGGCTGGTTAAATAAATTACCGCAAAAGATTAAGCGAGTTGTAGGTAGCGATAAAAAAACTGTTCCTGAAGGTTTATGGATCAAATGTCCGTCCTGCCAGTCAGTGCTTTACCGTAAAGATCTGGAAGACAACGCTGAAGTATGCCCGAAATGCAGTTATCACAACCGCATTGGTGCACGTGCGCGACTTGTACAATTGCTGGATGCTGAAGGTCAGTTTGAAGTTGGCGCCAATGTGCAGCCAATTGATCCTTTAAAATTCAAGGATAGCAAAAGCTATGCTGAACGCATTAAAGAATCACAAAAGGCAGTAAATGAGAAAGATGCTTTGATTGTGATGCAAGGTGCCATTAAAGGCGTTCCGGTTGTTGCTGCTGCATTTGAATTCAAATACATGGGTGGTTCAATGGGTTCCGTTGTTGGCGAGCGTTTTGTGCGTGGCGTGCAGACTGCTATTGATAACAAAATGGCCTTTATCTGTATCTCAGCCAGTGGTGGTGCACGTATGCAGGAAGGTTTGCTGTCATTAATGCAAATGGCTAAAACCAGCGCGGCACTCACGCAATTAAGTAACGCAGGTTTGCCGTTTATTTCAGTGTTAACTGATCCTACCATGGGTGGCGTCTCGGCAAGTTTTGCTATGCTCGGCGATGTGATTGTTGCTGAGCCGCAAGCACTGATCGGATTTGCCGGTCCACGTGTGATTGAGCAAACAGTGCGCGAAACTTTGCCTGATGGATTCCAGCGCGCTGAATTCCTGCTGGAGCATGGTGCGATTGATTTGATTATCGACCGTCGTGAAATGCGTAACAGACTCGCCTCACTGTTGGCTAATTTAATGCGTTTACCAGCTGCGGCTTAACTGATTGAGACATGCTGGAAGTGCATCTTGTTGTTGAGACGGTCATGTTGGTTGAGGTAGTTATGTTGCAGGTTTCTGTAAGACCTGAGATTTTTTTACATGTCTAAAGAATTGTCACCAAGAGGTTTGCCAGCCAAAGACGACTTGTCATCCAGCATGCCACACAGAGACTTAGCCGCATGGTTAAGTCATATTGAACAACTCCATCCCAAATCAATTGCCATGGGCTTGGAGCGTGTTAAACGGGTTCTTGAGCGGCTGTCATTGCAGCCTAATTTTAAAATTATCACTGTTGCAGGCACTAACGGTAAAGGCTCCACCTGCGCGATGTTGGCGCAGATTTACAGGCAAGCCGGCTATCAGGTTGGCTGTTACACTTCGCCGCACTTGCTGCGCTATAACGAACGTGTGCGAATTAACGGTGTTGAGGCGAGCGATGAGGCTCTTTGTGTAGCCTTTGCGGCGGTTGAGCGGGCGAGGCTGGGTGTAAATGCCGAAGATGACGAGATCGCGCTTACCTATTTTGAAGTAGGCACGCTGGCTGCGGTGTGGCACTTTGCACAGAGCGCAATCGATATTGCAGTGCTGGAGATAGGTCTTGGCGGACGATTGGATGCAGTGAATGCATTTGAACCTGATTGTGCTGTTGTTACCAGTGTTGATATTGATCATCAGGAATTTTTAGGCGATAACCGTGAAAGCATAGGCGCGGAAAAAGCCGGTATATACCGCCCATCATTACCTGCCATCTGCGGCGATCTTAATCCACCAAAAAGCTTAATCGCTTACGCGCAGAAAGTCGGTGCCGATTTTATGTGCATCCAGCACGAATTCGGCTATGAAGCTTTAGCGTCTGGCTGGCATTATCTTGCAAACGGAAAAATTGTATATACATTGCCTTTGCCGGCGCTGGAAGGCAGTTATCAGTTGTTGAACGCATCTTGCGTTGTTGCTGCGGTTGAATCGTTGCAGTCGGTTCTTCCGGTACATGCTGATGCCATAGCAGCCGCCATGTCTGAGGTGAAGCTTGCCGGTCGTTTTCAAACCGTTTCAAAATCGCCGTGTTTGATTCTTGATGTGGCGCATAATCCACATGCTGCAGAGGCACTTGCAAAAAATCTTAAAGCGCATAGAGTGCAATCTTCAAGCGTAACAACGGCAAAGGCTGGTAAAACTATTGCCGTGTTCGCAATGCTCGCCGATAAGGATATTAAAGGCGTGGTGAGTGCGGTAAAGGATGAGATTGATTTTTGGTACGTTACCGACATTGATCATGTGCGACGTGCGCCTGTTAATGAGTTGGTTAAAGTGATTCTGGAAGTTGTGCCGCAAGCAAAAATTAAAATTTTTGATACCGCAGCCGCTGCATGTAAGCAGGCATGTATTGATACGGAAGTCTGTATTGATAGAAGCGAAAATGATAAAATAGTCGTGTTTGGTTCCTTCTTTACCGTTTCAAGTGTAATGCAGTACCTAACCCAATATGCAGATATCCATTTTTGAAGGAAGCAGTAATGCCACCTGATTTACCAAATGAGCAGGAGCTGACGCTAAAGAAGAGGGCCCGTCGCCGTCTTGTGGGTGCGGTAGCCCTTGTGCTGCTGATGGTAATTGTTCTGCCACAAATATTGCAGGATAGAGCAGTCTTGGCTCAGCAGGAGCCAATCAAAATCACCATGCCTGAAGTTGCAAATGTTACTCCTCAGCCCGTAGTGAAAAACTCAGTTACAGAAGTTTCGGTTAATCCACAGCCAGTTCAGCAACAAGCCGCCCCTGCGCCAACAGACGTGGCGCTTGAAGGCCAGGTGCTTAAAGACAGTGCGCTTAAAGACAGGACGCCAGAAAACAAGGCAGCACCTGATTCGGATGTTAAAGCTCCTGTAGTAGAGCACAATGTAGTAAAAGACGCTGCCAATAAAAAAGCAGAGCCTATAGCAGCCGCTGTGGTTGATAAGAAAATTGAAGCAAAAGCGGTAGAAACCACTAAACCAGAAACTCCTCCTCCTGCCAAACAAAAAGAATCATTTACAGTTCAAGTAGGTGTTTATTCAGATGCTGCTAACGTTAAACGCTTGCAGGAGCAGTTAAAGCAGGCTGGTTTTAGCACCCATACTGAAAAAGTGAAAACATCCAAAGGTGAGAGCTTGCGCCTTAAAGCTGGTAATTTCAGTTCGCGTCAGGATGCAAGTGTTGCGCTAGCCAAGATAAAGGAAATTGGATTATCCGGCATGGTGACTGGAAACGATTGAGCCTGAAACTACTGAGCCTGAAACTACTGAGATAGAAAACAATGACCGTTTTTGATTATGCAGTGCTAACCATCATTGGGTTGTCGGTAATATTCAGTGTAATGCGCGGAATGGTGAGAGAAGTGCTGGCTATACTTGGTTGGGTTGCCGCATTTTATGTCGCTAGAACTTATACCGGCCAGCTTTTGCCGATGATGCCGGCAGACATTCCAACTGATTCGCTGCGTATACTGGCTGCGTTTCTTGTACTGTTTTTAGCTACGCTGTTGCTGACCAGTCTGCTGGCAATTGCCATATCAGCGGTGTTTAAGAAAGTTGGGCTTGGCGGCCTTAACCGTTTATTGGGTGCTGTTTTTGGTGTATTTAGAGGAGTGCTGATTGTTTGCGTGCTGGTGTTTTTGGCCGGGCTGACAGAGTTACCCAAAGACGCCAGATGGAAAAACGCAATGTTTAGCGCGCCAATTGAAGCTTTGGTGATCAGTATGATGCCTTGGCTGCCTGACGGCATAGCCAAGCATGTTAAATATGACTAAGAATTTATTATTTTAAATAGAAGTTAATCAGTTAAGGTTCGATACATGTGTGGAATTATAGGCATTGTAGGTAAAAATCCAGTTAACCAGTTATTGTATGATGGTTTGCTGGTGTTGCAGCATAGGGGGCAGGATGCGGCTGGTATCGTCACCTGTGATGGCAATACGTTTTTTATGCATAAAAATAACGGTCTGGTAAAAGATGTATTTCAGACTCGTCATATGCGTAATTTAACCGGCAATGCCGGTATTGCCCATGTGCGCTACCCGACAGCTGGTTCTTCAAATGCAGCCGAAGCTCAGCCATTCTACGTTAACTCTCCATTTGGTATTGTGTTGGGCCATAACGGTAATCTGACTAATTCCGAACAGCTCAAGTCAGAAATGTTCCGTCAGGACCTGCGCCACATCAATACTAATTCTGATTCTGAAGTTTTACTCAATGTGCTGGCACATGAGATTGAAAAAACATCTCGTAATGCGGTGCTTAATACGGACATGGCCTTTGATGCAGTTGCAGGCGTGCATAAGCGCTGTAAAGGCGCCTATGCGGTAGTGGCGATGATTGCAAACTTTGGTTTGCTTGCATTCCGTGACCCAAATGGCATCCGTCCACTGGTGATTGGCAAGAGTGAAACCGAGAAAGGCACCGAGTATATGGTTGCCTCTGAAAGCGTGGCTATGGATGTGCTGGGCTTTCAAGTGGTACGCGATGTAGAGCCGGGTGAGGCCGTATTCATTGATATGGATGGCAACTTTTACTCTCGCCAATGTGCTGAAGATGCAAAATTGAATCCCTGTATTTTTGAATATGTTTATCTGGCACGTCCGGACTCAGTGATTGATGGCGTATCTGTCTATCAAACACGCTTGGATATGGGTAAGAGCCTGGCCGATAAAATTAAGCGGGAATGGGCGGATAAAAAGATTGATGTGGTGATTCCGATTCCGGATACCAGCCGTCCCAGCGCATTGCAGGTGGGTTTGGCTTTAGGTCTGGACTATCGTGAAGGATTCATTAAAAACCGCTATATCGGCCGTACTTTTATCATGCCAGGTCAGGCGTTGAGAAAGAAATCCGTGCGCCAGAAGTTGAATCCTATCGGCATGGAATTCAAGGGCAAGAATGTATTGCTGGTGGATGATTCTATTGTTCGTGGTACAACTTCACAGCAGATTGTGCAGATGGCGCGAGACGCTGGTGCCAACAAAGTTTATTTTGCTTCAGCGGCACCTCCTGTGCGTTACCCGAATGTGTATGGCATTGATATGCCTAGTCGTGATGAGTTGCTGGCAACCGGGCGTACCGATGAAGAAATCTGTAAAGAAATCGGTGCCGATGCGCTAATTTATCAGGATCTGGACGCCTTGATTGCTGATGTGAAATTAAGAAATCCAAACATTAAGGCATTTGATTGCTCATGCTTTGATGGCAAGTATGTGACCGGTGATATCAGTGAAGCTTATCTGGCGAAGATTGAATCTGCCCGTGCTGATGGTAAAAAAAGTCAGAAACCAGCTAACTCGATCACGCAGCTGGATTTGAATTTAATTAACAGCAATGAGCTGGAAGTTGAGGAGCGTGCTTGATTTTGGTGATTATTAAAGCACCAGTAAATTATTGCAGTACGGTACTTGACTCGGTTTTAGCATAGTACTAACATGAAGTTGCGCTGATTTGAGTTTGCCAATTTTAAACAAGGCCACACTCAGCTTGCGGGCGCATTATAAATACAGCTAAAGCGAGTAAAAAAAGACCCGTTTTAGCTTAATGCTTTAACGGGTTTTTTTATTATCCAGACATATTGAGATCGCTATGACCAAAAGACAATTCCATCCAGAAACATTGAGTGTGCGTGCAGGTAACGAGATGACCGAATACGGAGAGAACTCCGAAGCGCTGTTTCTGAACTCCAGTTTCAGATTTAACAGCGCAGCTCAGGCAGCTGCACGTTTTGGCGGTACCGAGCCGGGGAATATTTATTCGCGTTTCACCAACCCTACGGTAACCATGTTCCAGAACAAGCTGGCTGCGCTTGAAGGTGCTGAACAATGTGTGGCTACATCCAGTGGCATGTCGGCTATCCTGGCTTGTGTAATGGGTTTGTGTTCGGCGGGCGATCATGTAGTAGCGTCGCGCAGTATTTTTGGCACCAGTGTGCAGTTGTTCGGCAATATTCTTAAGCGCTGGGGTTTGGACGTGACGTTTGTTTCCCTCACTGATCCCAATGAGTGGCAGGCGGCAGTGACAGGCAAAACCAAGCTGTTCTTTGTGGAAACACCATCCAACCCTTTAACCGAGGTATGCGATATACAAGTGCTTGCCGATATTGCACACTTGGATGGAGCATATTTGGTGGTAGACAATTGTTTCTGCACTCCGGCTATTCAACGGCCATTGGCATTAGGCGCGGATGTTGTGATTCATTCCGCGACCAAATACATTGATGGTCAGGGACGTTGCCTGGGTGGTGCAGTATTAGGATCCAAAATGCTGATGGAGCCCGTGTACGGCTTTCTGCGCACGGCAGGGGTAACCATGAGTGCGTTCAATGCCTGGGTGTTCTTGAAGGGGTTGGAAACGTTGCATGTTCGTATGGAAGCGCATGCCAAAAATGCGCTTGCGTTGGCGACATGGCTGGAAGCGCAGCCACAAGTATCACGCGTACATTATCCTGGTCTGGCATCGCATCCTCAGCATGCGCTGGCAATGCGTCAGCAGCTTAGCGGTGGTGGTATTGTCAGCTTTGAAGTGAAACCAAAAGCTGGACAGACTGCGCAGCAGGCCGCCTGGGCATTGATTGATGCAACCGAGCTTATCTCCATAACAGCTAATCTAGGCGATGCGAAGAGTACGATTACCCATCCTGCCTCTACAACGCATAGCCGCGTTACAGCAGAGGCGCGCGCAGCTGCAGGTATTACAGATGGCTTGGTGAGAATTGCTGTTGGCTTGGAGCATGTTGAAGACTTGAAAGCTGATTTGGCAATGCTTACTAAATAGCTTGCTGGCAGCTGCGGCATGTGAACAAAATCAGGGTGAATTTACCCTGATTTTTTTACGTCATAAACAATGCTAAAAGTATGGTTAAAACCGTTAATTTGCGCGCTAATCATGCTAAAATTTGGGCAATATAAAAATCACTAAAAGTCAGTAAAAATATGGATCAGTTCGCTAAAGAAACCCTGCCGATTAGTTTAGAAGATGAGATGCGCAGATCTTACCTTGATTATGCAATGAGCGTAATTGTAGGACGTGCATTACCTGATGTAAGAGACGGCTTAAAACCAGTGCATAGGCGCGTTTTATATGCGATGCATGAGCTGTCAAATGACTACAATAAGCCCTATAAAAAATCCGCGCGTATTGTCGGCGATGTGATCGGTAAGTACCACCCGCATGGTGACACGGCTGTATACGATACTATCGTGCGCATGGCGCAGGATTTCTCGCTGCGTTACATGCTGGTAGATGGCCAGGGTAACTTCGGTTCCGTGGATGGCGACAACGCGGCGGCAATGCGTTACACCGAAATCCGTATGGCGAAAATCGCACATGAGCTACTAGCCGATATTGATAAAGAAACTGTTGATTTTGGCCCTAACTATGACGGTTCAGAGCATGAGCCGCTCATTATGCCGGCGCGTATTCCTAACCTGCTCATTAACGGTAGCTCTGGCATTGCTGTGGGCATGGCGACCAATATCCCACCACATAACCTGAATGAAGTGCTGGATGCGTGTTTCGCATTGCTGAAGAATCCTGAAACAACAGTTGAAGAGCTGATCGAGCTGGTGCCGGCGCCTGACTTCCCAACTGCCGGCATCATTTACGGCACTGTCGGTGTTAAAGAGGGCTACCGTACCGGCCGTGGCCGTGTGGTAATGCGTGGTCGCACCCATTTTGAAGATATGGACAAGGGTGGTCGTCAGTCTATTGTTATTGACGAGCTGCCATACCAGGTTAACAAGAAGACGCTGATCGAAAAAATCGCCGAGCTAGTTAACGAGAAGAAAATCGAAGGTATTTCTGACCTGCGCGACGAGTCCGATAAGTCAGGTATGCGCGTAGTAATCGAATTGAAGCGTGGCGAAGTACCTGAAGTGGTGCTGAATAACCTGTACAAACAAACCCAGCTGCAAGATACGTTCGGTATGAACATGGTAGCTTTGCTGGATGGTCAGCCGCGCTTGCTGAACCTGAAGCAGATGCTGGAAGCTTTCCTGCGTCATCGCCGTGAAGTCGTCACACGCCGTACAGTATTTGAATTGCGTAAAGCCCGCGAACGCGGTCACGTGCTTGAAGGCTTGGCCGTGGCTCTGGCAAACGTGGATGAAATGATTGCAATCATTAAAGCCGCTCCAACGCCGCCTGAAGCGAAGAAAGACCTGATGGCAAAAGCCTGGCATTCGCCAGTGGTGGAAGAAATGCTGAAGCGTGCGGCGATGGAAGCAGCGCGTCCGGATGGTTTGAGTGTTGATTTCGGCTTGACACCTAATGGCTATAAATTGAGCGAAGTGCAGGCGCAGGAAATTCTGCAAATGCGCTTGCAACGCTTGACTGGCCTTGAGCAAGATAAGATTGTTAATGAATACAAGGAAGTGATGGATGTGATTGCCGATTTGTTGGATATTCTGGCAAACGCTTCACGCGTGACGGCAATCATCACCGATGAGCTCACGGAAATCAAAAAACAATTTGGTGACAAGAGACGCAGTGAAATCGTCGCGAATGCACAGGATCTTTCTCTGGAAGACTTGATTACCCCACAAGACGTGGTAGTAACGCTGTCGCATACCGGCTACATCAAATCTCAGCCGCTAGATGAATACCGTGCACAGCGCCGTGGTGGCCGCGGTAAACAGGCTGCGGCGACTAAAGAAGATGATTTTATCGATAAGATGTTCGTGGCAAATACCCATGATTACATCCTGTGCTTCTCAAGCCGTGGACGAGTGTACTGGCTGAAAGTTTATGAAGTGCCACAAGGTAGTCGCACTAGTCGCGGTAAGCCTATTGTTAACCTGTTCCCATTGGAAGAGGGCGAGAAAATTAATGCAATTCTTTCTGTGAAGGATTTTGATGAAAACCGCTTTATTTTCATGGCAACCTCACTTGGTACCGTTAAGAAAACAGCGTTAACAGAATTCGCCAATCCGCGTAAATCAGGCATTATCGCAATTAATCTGGATGAAGGTGACTTCCTGATTGGCGCTGAAATTACTAACGGTAGTGATGACATCATTCTGGTTTCCAACGGCGGTAAAGCGGTTTGGTTTGACGAAGAAGAAGTACGTGAAATGGGTCGCGCCACACGCGGTGTACGTGGCATGAAGTTGGCTGCTGATCAGCAGGTTCTGTCATTGCTGATCGCTGAAAATGACCAGCAGACAGTGCTGGTAGCTACCGAAAACGGCTATGGTAAACGTACCGTGCTGGCGGATTTCCGTCATTCCGGTCGCGGTACGCAAGGTGTCAAAGCGATTGCTATAAGTGAACGTAACGGCTTGGTGGTTGCTGCAAAACTCGTGAATGATGAAGACGAAATTATGCTGATCACAACCGGTGGTGTGCTGATTCGCACTCGAGTAAAAGAGATCCGTGAATTAGGACGTGCAACACAAGGGGTGACTTTGATCAATCTTGGTGAAGGTGAAAAACTTTCCGGTATCGAAAAAATCGTTGAAACAGATGATGACGAAAGCACTGACGATATGACCGCTGAAGATATGGTTGCTGGAGATATGGTTGAAGGTGACGCAGATGATTCTGCGGTAGATGCTGCCGAGCCCAATGATCAATAGTGATCTTTATTGTTTGAATTTATCTATCGATCTAATTTCTATCGATCTAATTGCTGATTTAACTATCGATTTAACTGTCAATTTATCTGTGATTAAAAATAAGGTTTAAGTAATCAATGACACAAATTTATAATTTTTCTGCTGGCCCTGCGGTTTTGCCCAAAGCAGTATTGCAGCGTGCCCAGGCAGAGATGCTGGATTGGCATGGTTCCGGCATGAGTGTGATGGAAATGTCTCATCGCGGTAAGGAATTTACCGGTATTTTAGCTAAAACAGAAGCAGATCTTCGTTCATTACTGAGTATTCCGCAGAACTACAAGGTTTTGTTTCTGCAAGGCGGTGCGATTGCCGAGAATGCAGTGATTCCCATGAATCTGCTTAACGGCGGCGAGGCTGATTATGTCGTGACCGGGTCTTGGTCTAAACGCAGCGTGGAAGATGCCAGTGCTTATGGCAAGATCAATGTGGTGGCCAGTAGCGAAGCTGATAATTTTACGCATGTGCCTGCATACAGCAGTTGGAAGCTGAATAAAAACGCGCAATACCTGCATATCTGTACTAATGAAACAATCAATGGCGTTGAGTTTGATGGCCTGCCTGATTCAGGTGAAGTGCCTATTGTGGCGGATATGTCTTCTCACATCCTTTCCAGACCGATTGATGTCAGTAAGTACGGCGTCATTTACGGTGGCGCACAAAAAAATATTGGCCCGGCAGGTTTGTGTATTGTGATCGTGCGCGAGGATTTGTTAGGCAAAGCGACACCGCTGACGCCGGCGGTATTCAACTGGAAAACCCAGGCTGAAAATCAGTCCATGATTAATACGCCGCCAACTTATAGTATTTATATTGCCGGTTTGGTGTTTGAGTGGCTGCTGGAACAGGGTGGTGTGGCTGCGATTGAGAAGGTGAATATTGCCAAGGCAAACCTGCTTTACGACTATATCGACAGTACCGATTTTTATGTGAACAAAGTTGCTATTGCGAATCGCTCACGTATGAATATTCCTTTTTTCCTGAAAGATGAATCGTTAAATGATGCATTTTTAAAGGGGGCAGAAGCTAATGGCTTGCTGCAATTGAAAGGCCACCGTATGGTAGGCGGCATGCGAGCTTCTATTTATAACGCGATGCCGATTGAGGGTGTGCAAGCCTTGATCAGTTATATGAAAGCTTTTGAAAGCGCTCACTAGACATGACAGATCAACAGTCAACTAATAAATTAAAACAGCACCGTGATCAGATCGACGCTATTGATGAGCAGATACTAAAGCTCGTTAATGACCGTGCCAGCCATGCCCGTCACATTGGCGAGCTGAAAGATGATGGCGTTATCTATCGTCCTGAGCGTGAAGCGCAGGTGTTGAGACGTTTGCTTGAAAATAATAATGGGCCATTACCTGCGGAAGCCGTAACAAATATCTTCCGCAGCATTATGTCTAACTGCCGTGCACTGGAAAAAGAGCTTACTGTTGCCTTTCTGGGACCATTGGGTACTTATAGTGAAGAAGCCGCGTTAAAACAATTTGGGCAGGGCAGAGGTGCGGTAGTCTGTGGTTCAATTGATGAAGTATTTCGCACTGTAGAATCAGGTCAGGCCGATTACGGTATTGTTCCGGTAGAAAACTCCAATGAAGGCGCAGTTGGCTTGACACTGGATCTGTTGCTGAGCAGCCCGTTGAAAATCTGCGGTGAAGTGACAATCCCTGTACATCACTGTCTGCTTTCTGCACAGCCGGATATCAGTAAGATCAAGCATATATTTTCTCATGCGCAATCGTTATCACAGTGCCATGAGTGGCTCAATAGAGTGATGCCTAATGTGACGCGTGAAGCTGTGGTCAGTAACGCCCTTGCTGCACAAATGGCACATGATCTGGTAACTACTGAAAATACACCGGTGGCTGCCATTGCCAGCAAGCGTGCGGCAGAGCTGTTCAATTTAAATGTGCTGGCAGAAAACATTGAAGATGATCCTAAAAACACAACGCGTTTCTTAGTGATTTCAACCCATGATGTTGCACCGTCTGGTAAAGATAAGACCTCGCTAGTGATGGCAACCAAGAACCAACCCGGCGCTATATTGTCATTATTGGCACCACTTGCTGAGCATGGCGTGAGTATGACCAAGCTTGAATCTCGTCCGTCAAAGGTCGGTATGTGGGAATATGTATTTTATGTTGATATAGAAGGCCATCTGCAGAACGCAGATGTTGCGGCGGCAATCAGGGAAATTGAAGACCGTGCCTCATACTTAAAACATCTGGGCTCTTATCCGATAGCAATTATTTAAAGCCTGTAACAGCAGTTCCAGCTTAACAATCTAATTATTTACTGTTTAAAATGACTATTCAAGCTCCAGCGTATATCCGTGAAATCGCACCTTATCAAGGCGGAAAACCTATCACCGAGCTTGCTCGTGAGATGGGTTTGCAGGTAGAAGATATCGTTAAACTTGCATCTAACGAGAACCCGTTAGGTATCAGCCCAAAGGCGGAGTATGCAATACAGGAAGCTATTCTGGATATTGCACGATATCCTGATGGCAACAGTTTTGCGTTACGCGATGCCGTTAGTAAGAAATTCAATGTTGCACATAATCAGATCGTATTCGGCAACGGTTCCAACGATATTCTGGAGCTGGCTGCGCGCGCTTTTCTAACCAATGATAGTGAAACCATCCATTCACAGCATGCATTTGCAGTTTACCCGCTGGTAACGCAGGCGATGGGTGCTACTGGCGTAGTTGTACCAGCGAAAAATTACGGCCATGATCTGGATGCGATGCTGAAAGCAATTACAGCCAATACGCACATGATTTTTATTGCCAACCCAAATAACCCAACCGGTACGCTATTAGGTAAGGACGAGTTATATGCTTTCCTGAAAAAAGTACCTGCAAACGTGCTGGTTGTGCTGGATGAAGCCTATGATGAATATCTGCCGGCTAATTTGAAGTCTGAAGCGATTAATTGGCTGCCAGAGTTTCATAATTTGATTATTTCCCGTACTTTGTCTAAAGCTTACGGCTTGGCTGGTTTGCGTATTGGTTTTGGTTTAACCCATGCTGATATTGCCGATATGATGAATCGCGTGCGCCAGCCATTCAATGTAAACAGTATTGCTCAGGCGGCAGCGGTTGCTTCGCTGGCTGATGATGATTTTGTTGAGCGCACCTATGCCTTGAATCAGGCGGGCATGGCGCAATTAAAACAGGGCTTTGATAAATTGGGTTTGGAATACATTCCTTCTTTTGCTAACTTTATCAGCGTTAAAGTCGGCAACGCAGCCAAATACAATCAGGAACTGCTGAAAAAAGGCATCATCGTGCGCCCGGTAGGCAATTACGAAATGCCAGAGTTCCTTAGAGTAAGTGTTGGATTGTTTTCGGAAAATGCAAAGTTCTTATCTGTATTGGAAGAAATCATCAGCGCTGAGCGTAGCGCATAATACCTTGGTTAGCGGGTATAAATCCGTAGTGATTTTACAATGCCCGCATCATGAATTTACTTAGTACTTATTCCATAACTTCGCAGTGTTGCAGGTGGCTCACATGGCGCACAATGCTTCTCACGTTACAGCGATTTAGCAGTAACGGAAAATAAACCAATAATTAATTTTAAGGAGTTTTATTATGTGGACTAAACCAGCAGCTACTGAAATGCGTTTTGGCTTTGAAGTAACTATGTATGTAATGAACAAATAATTAGCGGATACGTTAATTTTAAAAAAGGCTGCCGCAAGACAGCCTTTTTTTATAAAAAATATCTTGCGGCCAGAAAATGTAGTTGTTCCAATAAAATAACAATGTTGTTAACTGTTTTTAAAGAATTGTAGATTGATATGCATATACATGTATTAGGTGCTGGTGCCGGTGGCGGATTTCCGCAATGGAACTGTAATTGTTATAACTGTGATGGGCTGCGTAAAGGCACTATCAAGGCCACCAAGCGCACGCAGTCGTCGATTTGCGTAAGCAGTGATGGTATTAACTGGGTGCTGTTCAATGCTTCGCCAGATGTGTTGCAGCAAATACAGGATTTTGCCCCTCTACAACCTGGTCGTGGCGTGCGTGATACAGGCATTCAGGCAATCGTGTTGATAGATGCGCAGATTGATCACACCACAGGTCTGTATATGTTGCGCGAAGGCACTGTAAAGCGTGAAATTTACTGTACTGATATGGTGTATGGCGATCTAACCTCAGGTAATCAGGTGTTGAACATTTTAGGCCATTACTGTGGCATTAATCACCACAATGTGCCGATTGATGGCAAAACCAGTTTTACCATGCCGAATGTACCCAATCTTAAATTTACCACGGTTGCACTCAAGAGTGCGGCGCCGCCTTATTCACCACATCGTAATAATCCGCAACCTGGCGACACCATTGGTGTGCTCATTGAAGAAATTAGTACCGGTAAAAAATGCTGGTATTCACCCGGTTTGGAATTGATTGAACCACACTTGCCTGAACTGATGAATCAAGCTGATTGCATCATGGTAGATGGTACTTTCTGGACTGATACCGAGATGATAGATTTGGGCTTAATGACTAAAACAGCACGCAGCATTGGCCACAACCCTCAGTCTGGCAGCAATGGCATGATTGAAAATCTGGATAAATTCGGTGATGTGCGCAAAGTTTTGATACATATCAACAATACCAATCCTATTTTGCGTGAAGATTCTGCCGAACGTGCGATTTTGAACGAACATAAAATCGAAGTTGCTTACGACGGTATGGACATTATCTTATAAGGACTATAAAAAATGACGAATGAAAAATTAGCTCCATGGAGCATAGAAGAATTTGAAGCAAAATTACGTGAAAAAGGTAAGGGCTACCATATTTACCATCCTATCCATGTGTTGATGTATGAGGGTAAATTATCACAGCAGCAAATGCAGGCTTGGGTCGCAAACCGCTATTACTACCAGATCGCTATTCCTATGAAAGATGCTGCGATTCTTTCCAACTGCCCGGATCGTGAACTGCGCCGTGGCTGGATTCAGCGCATTTTTGACCATGACGGCAGCGGCCAGATTGCCGAAGGCGGCGAAGGTGGTATCGAAGCGTGGATTCATTTAGGCCATGCTGTCGGTTTGACTCGTGAAGAAGTCATGTCCCAGAAACTGGTTGCGCCAGGTACGCGCTTTGCGGTTGATGCTTATATCAACTTTGCAAAACAGCGCCCATGGCAAGAGTCTGTATGTTCCAGCCTGACAGAGCTGTTTGCGCCACATATTCACCAGCAGCGTATCGATTCATGGCCTGATATGTACCCATGGATCAACCCTGAAGGCATGCAGTATTTCAAAAACCGCCTGACACAGGCTCGCCGTGACGTAGAGCAGGGCCTGCAAGTAACCCTGGACTATTTCGGTCAAAGCCGTGCCTTACAAGAGCGCGCGTTGGAAATTCTGCAATTCAAGCTGGATGTGCTGTGGGTGATGGCTGATGCGATTATGTTGCAATGTACTGATATTAAGGTTGAAGGCCGTGACTATCTTCGTCAGCCTGTAATGAATGTGAGCTAAGAAAAAATCATTATGGATATTCAAATACAAGATGCTGATGTATACGCTTTGGCGCTCCATCATCGCTTTCAATGGGAAGAAGCACAAAATAGTTATGTGATACTTTTTCCTGAAGGCATGGTCAAACTGCATGGGGGGGCTGGTGAAGTGCTGAAACGTGTCGATGGCAAGGCAACAGTTGGGGATATTGTGGCAGAGTTAAAAGCTGCATTTCCCGATGCCGAAGATATTGAGAAGGATATTATCGGTATGTTTGAACTTGCTGTCAGCAAGGGCTGGTTGCGTAAAGTTTAAGGATTAATGGGGTTAAACCCTGCGAGTTTAGGAGTAACAAAATGACACAAGCCTCTTTAGGTGAATCAGTAGTACAAAAAGTGGTGCATGCAGCTACCAATAACGGTGTCGCTGCCAGCGTTACACAGACACAGCCTTTATGGTTGCTGGCAGAGGTAACTTATCGCTGTCCGCTGCATTGTGCATTTTGTTACAACCCTACCGATTACGACAAACATACGCAAAATGAGTTGACTACCGAGCAGTGGATACAGGCACTGCGTGACGCGCGCAAGCTTGGTGCGATTCAGCTGGGTATTTCCGGCGGTGAACCGTTATTGCGCGATGATATTGAAGACATCGTGGTTGAAGCTAAAAAGCTCGGCTATTACAGCAACCTGATTACTTCCGGTGTGGGCTTGACCGAGAAGCGCATTCAAGCGTTTAAAGACGGTGGTTTGGATCATATCCAACTGTCGATGCACGATATTACTGAAGAGATCAACAACTTCATCACCAACACCAAGACTTTCGAGCTGAAAAAGAAAGTTGCGGCTATGATCAAGGGTCATGGTTACCCGATGGTGCTCAATGTGGTGATACACCGTTACAACATCGGTCACATGAAAGAAATTTTGGAAATGGCGGATGCGCTCGGCGCGGAATACATTGAGTTGGCGAACACCCAGTATTACGGCTGGTCACTAGTGAATCGCAGCCAGTTGATGCCAACCAGAGAACAAGTTGAAGAAGCAGAGCGCATCACCAACGAGTTTAGGGAGAAATCCGGCAGCAAGATGAAGATTTTCTTTGTGGTGCCAGATTACTTCTCCGATCGTCCGAAAAAATGCATGAACGGTTGGGGTGAGGTGTTCATGATCGTTACGGCTAATGGTGATGTGCTGCCATGCCATTCAGCGCGCGTTCTGCCAAACATGAAATTCCCGAATGTGAAAGATTCCGATTTGGGCTGGAGCTGGAAGGATTCACCAGCATTTAACAAATACCGCGGTGATAGCTGGATGAAAGAACCATGCCGCAGTTGCAGCGAGAAAGAAAAAGACTTGGGCGGCTGTCGCTGTCAGTCATTCCTGCTGACTGGCGATGCAGAAGCAGCAGACCCGGTATGTAGTAAGTCACCGCATCATCATCTGATTGAAAAAGCGATTGAAGATGCGAAAAACCCTGTGATTGCAGCGCAGCCTATCCTGTTCCGTAATGACAAGAACTCTAAACGCATTATTTCAGGCGAATTAAAGGACATGACCAAGGATTTCCACGCATTGCCTTAAATGCCAAAACATTAGCCATAAATCGTATAGTTATGGTTAAATTGAACGCGCTGCCGATGCAAGTCTGCGGCGCGTTTTTTATTTGAGAGTTTATGTTGAAAAGCCAATCATCCCCTTTGTTTTTGTCCGTTGTGCTTGCCAGTCTGGCAGCACTGGCACCTTTTGCCATCGATACCTATCTGCCAGCGTTTCCGGCTTTGGAAAGTGACCTGCAGGCAAGCTCATTACAATTACAGCAGAGCCTTACTTTTTACCTGCTGCCATATGCATTGATGACGCTGTGGCATGGCGCCATCTCGGACTCCATCGGGCGTATTGCTGCTATTAAATGGGGTTTGGGTGTTTTTGTTATCGCTTCAATAGGCTGTGCTTTTGCAACCAATATTGAAACGTTATGGTTTTTTCGTGCGCTGCAGGGCTTGTCTGGCGGGGCAGGTAATGTTGTAGCCAGGGCGATGGTACGCGACTTATTCTCAGGCCCACAGGCACAGCGCGTGATGGCTACCGTGCAGATGCTATTTGGCATTGCCCCTGCCGTAGCACCTATTATCGGCGGCTTATTGCTGGGCGTTCACTGGCAGGCGATTTTTATATTTTTAGCTTTGTATTCTGGAGTGAGTTTGCTGGCAGCAATGCGTTATTTGCCAGAGACCATGCCTATTGAAAAAAGGTTGCCACTATCAGCTAAGCAGGTGATTAAAGATTACCGTATTATTTTTGGCGATAAAGAGTTCAATTATGTAGTGTTCGCAACAGGAGCCAACTTTGCTGGATTTTTTCTATATGTATTGGCGAGTCCGGTATTTCTGGTGAAACATTTGGGCTTGAATGGACATCAGTTCGGCTGGATGTTTATACCTACGGTTTGTGGCATGGTGTTGGGTTCTTATCTGGCTAAGCGTGCAGCCGGTAAGTACGCACAAAGAAAAGTCGTTAAAACCGCGTATTTGTGGATGGCTCTAATGGTGATGCTAAACATTTTGGTTTGTTTTACCCTGCCAACAAATGCTGTTTACAACATAGCTCCTGTTGCTCTGTTTAATGTTGGCATGGCGCTGGCAATGCCGATATTGTCTTTGGCGGCATTGGATCGTCACCCGAAAATACGCGGTACGGCAGCTTCAGGCCAGGCATTTATACAAATGCTGTTATCGACAGTGTCGGCAGGGCTTGTTGTGCCATTGGTCTGGTATGCACCTTCCGGTTTGGCCATTGCCATGGCTGCTTATCTGGGTTTTGGGTGGCTTATGTTACGCAATAGCAAGTTGTGGACTAGCCGTTAACTTTTTTGGTGTCGTTTTTCCATAATAGGTATACGCGACAGTCAAACTCATATTGATGGTAGCTGGGTTCCATGTGCTGGCATAGCTGGTAAAAAGCCTTATCGTGGTCGCGTTCTTTCAGGTGAGCCAATTCATGTACCACGATCATGCGCAGAAATTCTTCCGGCGTCTCTTTAAAAAAAGAAGCGATGCGGATTTCTTTCTTGGCTTTGAGCTTGCCGCCCTGTACCCGTGAAATCGCAGTATTTAGCCCCAGCGCATGATGCTCTATGCTTAGCCTGTTGTCGTAATGCACTTTATCCAGCAATGGTGCGTTGCGCAGATAAGCCTGTCGGATTTCATTGCTGTATTCGTACAGGGCTTTGTCGGTCTGTATGGTGTGCGGTTGCGGGTAGCGCTGTGCAATGTAGTCGCCGAGCTTATTCTGCTGCTGAAGCTGGCGAATTTTATCCTGCAGGGAAAGTGGGTAGTGCTGCAGATATTTGAGTGGTGCGGTCATTGCTGTTTAGATAGGTGGGACTGATAAAAAGCAAAAGGAGGCGATAAGCCTCCTTTGATTTTTATGCCAGTCGTAGTTTTACTCGATCAGTAAATCGCGTTTACCTGGAACGCCATTCATCGCGTCCGCATCTTCCAATGATTCCTTACGTGAAGTAATTACTGGCCATAGTTTGGCCAAGCGAGCATTTAGCGCAATATATTCCTGCTGGTCTTCCGGCACATCATCTTCTGCAAAAATCGCTTCAGCAGGGCATTCGGCTACACATAAAGTACAGTCGATACATTCATCCGGATTAATCGCTAAAAAGTTTGGGCCTTCAACAAAGCAATCAACTGGGCAGACATCCACACAATCAGTGTATTTACATTGAATGCAATTTTCGGTGACGACGTAAGTCATTTTTAATCCTTTACAGCTTTAATAGCCAAAATGTTATTTTATAAGAAATCTTATTAACTTTGTTCTCTTTTAATACAAAAAACCGCAGTGACAAGGCACATGAGCGCAGGCAGTACGTTTTAGTACGACAAGCGAATGTAACATAGTCAATGTGGAATTTTTGTATTAAAAAGTTAAACAATCATGCCAGCACCGACGGTATTATTGGTCGATTCATCAATGATGATGAAAGCGCCAGTGCTGCGGTTGTCAGCATAACTGTCAACCATCAACGGTTGAGCCAGCTTGAAGCTGATGCGGGCAATATCGTTCATTTTTAGGTCGGTTGAGGCCTGCTGTTCCAGTGTATTTACATCTACCTTGTAGCTGATGCTGCCAACCTTGGCTTTTGATTCACGCGTGGTGTGGCGCACGATGTAG
>Ga0207975_100196_pt1 | contig 42592 bp, 37 predicted proteins | sample LakWasMe91_HOW11_2_FD_183913 | JGI IMG/M metagenome (GOLD analysis project Ga0207975, IMG submission 183913) | Freshwater sediment methanotrophic microbial communities from Lake Washington under simulated oxygen tension - Sediment Metagenome... | ecosystem: Environmental > Aquatic > Freshwater >...
CGCCCTGCCTGGCCTGGCCCAGACTGCCGCACCGCAGCCGCCCGACCTGTACCAGCAGGCGCTCGAGTCGATTGCCGAAGGGCGCAACAACGACGCCAGCGAAACGCTGACGCGCGTGATCGAGAGCGAGCCGCTGCACGCCGGCGCCTGGCTCGACCTGGCGCTGATCCAGTGCGCACTCGGCCACAAGGACGAGGCCGAGCGGATCTTCAAACGGATCGAACAACGTTTCGCCCCGCCGCCCGGCATCATTGAACTGATCGAGGATGCGCGCGCCAAGGGCTGCGACAAGTGGCAGGCGCACAGCTACGCCGCGCTCGCGCTGGCGCGCGGGATCGACCAGAACGTGAACCAGGGCGCGGCCAACTCGATCTTCACGCTCACCCGCGACGGCGTTCCGGTGGACCTGGTGCTGCTGCCCGAATTCCTGCCGCAGCACGACCAGTACACCGTGCTGTCGGGCGAATACCTGCGCGACCTGACTCCCAACGGCACCATCGGCTTTGCACAGTTCCAGACGCGCCGCAACGACAGCCTGAGCCGGTACGACAGCGCCTCCCTGTTCGGCGGGGTGGAAACGCCGTGGCGCGTGGGCCGCTGGACCGTGCGCGGCACCGCCATGTTCGGCCTGATCAGCCTGGGCGGCCAGTTGTACCAGCGCCAGGCGCAGGTGCAGGCGCGGGTCGGGCCGCTCATGCCGCTGCCGGGCGGCGCCCAATTCCACGTAACGGCCGCGCTGACCCACTCCAATTACCTGACCCTGCTGAACTTCGATTCGAACACGGCCGAGCTCAAGGGGCAGCTCAGCTACCGTGCCGAGGATTTCTCGGCCAGCGCCAGCGCCGGCTTCCTGCGCGACCATGCGGTCGGCGCGCGCGCCGGCGGAGACCGCCACGGCTATCTGATGACGCTCCAGGCGCGGCGCCCGCTGGGCGAGCTGTTCACCGGCGAGCTTGGCTATGTGCACCAGGACTGGCGCAGCGACAGCGCCTATTCGCCCGGAGTGATCGACGTCGCGCGCCACCAGCTCACCCGAGTGTTGCGCGCCACCCTCATTTACCCGGTCAGCAAGAACCAAAACCTGCAGCTCGAGGCACGCCATGTGTCGAATAAGGAAAACATTTCTCTCTTTCAGTACAATAATCGTCAATTGCAGCTGAGCTGGCAATGGAACGGGCTGTGACCGGCTACAATCGGCCCGATGACAAACTTGATTGACGACAATACGATGGTTTTGCAATTAGCGCTTTTTATAACGGCCTTCGCGGTTGTGGCGGCCGGCTGCCTGGTGCCGAACAGCTGGCTGCCGCCGCTTCCCAACGACAAACTACTGCACTTCGGCTGCTTTGGCGGCCTGGCCGCGCTTGCGCTGCCGCTGGCGCGCGACCGCAGCGAAGGCGCACTGCTGCTGGCCGGCCTGCTGGTGGCCAGCTGGGCCATCGAATGCCTGCAGCAATTGCTGCCCGACCGCAAATTCTGCTGGCGCGACATGGCCGCCAATGCCGCCGGCATCGGCGCGGTCGCGCTTGGCGCTCTGCTCATCACCGCACGCTAAGGGCCGATTGAGATGACGTCAACGACCAAGCAAGATGTTCCGGAAACGCCCGCAGCGGGCGAGGAAAGCCGCCAGAACATCCAGATCCACCTGCGCAAGATACCGCTGCTGGCCGAGCTGACCGACGACGAGATCATCAAGGTCAAGGGCGACATCCGGATCCGCCACTATGCCAAGCGCGACGTGGTCCTGCACAAGGGCGGCAGCGGCGACGGGCTGCTGTTCCTGCTGACCGGGCAACTGCAGGTGATCAATGTGACCGAAGACGGGCGCGCGATCGGCCTGCGCATGCTCGCGCCGGGCGACTTCTTCGGTGAAATTGCGCTGATCAACAACTCGACGCGCTCGGCGTCGGTGGTGGCGATGACCGAAGTGCTGGTCGCGTTCCTGCCGGCGGCGACTGCGATGCACCTGTTTTCGCACGTGCCGTCGGTGGCGAACCAGATGCTGCGGCACCTGGCGCAAAAGATCGAGCGCGATTCGGAGTTTCGCGCGCTGCTCAGTATTAACAATACCGCCAAGCGCATTTATACGTATCTGGTGCTGCAGCAGAAGCCGGCCGCGCCGGGGGCGCCGGTGGTGGTGGAGAATTTGCCGACGCATCAGGACATTGCCAACATGATCAACACCAGCCGCGAGACGGTGACACGCGCGTTGCTCACGCTGGTGCAGCAAGGGATCGTGCAAAAGGAACCGCACCGGCTTGTGATTATTAATCCGGAAGCGCTGCAAAAGCTGGTGCAGGGGTCGTAATAGCAAAACCGACTTCCCGCGGCGGAGGCTGTCGCGAAACGCCAAACGAGCTTCGACGAATGCGGAAATACCGTCGTTTCCGCCATTGGCGAAACCGACTTCCCGCGCAGGCGGGAACCCCATTTAGCTACTGTGACGCGGCGAAATTAGGGGGAAGTCATGCAGTGCATGAGTTCCCGCCTCCGCGCACTGCTGTCCCGAATAAAACCTTTGACATTTGCACGTCGTTCCCGCGTACGCGGGAACCCAATTTGTGCGCCCAGTGGATTGGTACGTCCCACCACTTTGCTTGCAAATGGGGTCCCCGCTTTCGCGAGGACGACGTTAATTATTGCAATTTCGAGTCTCGAGTTCGCGATTCCTGCCTGAGTCCAACAACCATATGGCGGTCTAAACTTATCAAGACATTTATTCGGGACAGCAATGCGCCTCCGCGGGAAGTCGGTTTCGCCAATGGCGGAGACGACGGCGTTGGCGAAAGCGGGGTCAAAGTAATTTTCGTCATGAAACCGACGAAAAAAAAGGCTAGGCGCCCCCCCTCACCCCGGTTTCGCTCGGCTAACATGATTCGCCTTTTGCACCACTGATTCTCGGCTTTTTCTCCTGTGACATCCCGTTACAACTGTGCCAAGCCGGTGCGGTATAATCTTCGCCTCACCATCCCGGGTAAAACAGGCTGCTTTCGAGGCGCCGTGCCCTTCTCTTCATGACCGATTTTCTGGCGGCATCTTCCTGCCCTTTGCTGCGGGGCGCAGCATGATTTCCAGCGCGATGTTGCGCGGCATCTGGGCGTACCGCGGCTTCATCCTCGGCAGCGTCAAGCGCGAGTTCCAGTCGAAATACCGCAATGCGATGCTGGGCGCGGCCTGGACTGTCCTGAACCCGTTGGCCATGATCCTGGTCTACACGATCATCTTCGCGCAGGTCATGCAAAGCAAGCTGCCGGGCGCGGCTTCCCAGTTTGCCTACAGTATCTACCTGTGCGCGGGTATCCTGACCTGGGGATTGTTTGCGGAAATCACGGCGCGTGGCCAGAATATGTTCCTCGAACAGGCCAACCTGCTCAAGAAAATCAGTTTCCCGCGCATCTGCCTGCCGCTGATCGTGGTCCTCAATGCCTGCGTCAACTTCGGCATCATCTTTTCGCTGTTCGTGCTCTTCCTGATTGTGTCGGGCCAGTTCCCGGGCTGGGTCTTCTTCACCTTGTTCCCGGTGCTGCTGCTGCAAATCCTGCTGGCCATCGGCCTTGGCATGGTGCTGGGCGTGCTTAATGTGTTCTTCCGCGATGTCGGCCAGTTCTTCGGCATCTTCATCCAGTTCTGGTTCTGGCTTACCCCCATCGTCTATCCGGCCTCGATCGTGCCGCCCGAAATCCGCGCTTACCTGGTGTGGAATCCGCTGGCGCCGATCATCGCGTCGTACCAGGCGATCCTGGTGGCCGGGCGCAGCCCTGAATGGGCCAGCCTGCTGCCGGCGGCGCTGCTGGCGGTGGCGCTGTGCGTGCTGGGCATGAAACTGTTCCGCAAGCGCGCCGGCGAAATGGTGGATGAACTCTGATGGGCAGCATATCCGTAAGCAATCTGGGCAAGGCCTACAAACAGTACCCGACGCGCTGGTCGCGCCTGGCCGAGTGGGTGCTGCCGTTTCGCGGGCCTCGCCATAAGCTGACCTGGATTTTGCAGGAGATTAATTTCCACGTCTCGCCGGGCGAGGCGGTCGGCCTGATCGGCATTAACGGGGCCGGCAAGAGCACGCTGCTCAAGCTGATCACCGGCACCACCCAGCCGACCACCGGCGCCGTTGCCATGCAGGGCAGCGTGGCGGCCCTGCTGGAACTGGGCATGGGCTTTCATCCGGATTTCAGTGGGCGCCAGAACGTGTACATGGCCGGCCAGCTGCTTGGCCTGAACGTGGCGCAGATCACGCAGCTGATGCCGGCCATCGAGGCGTTCGCGGAGATCGGGGAGTATATCGACCAGCCGGTGCGGGTCTATTCGAGCGGCATGCAGATGCGCCTGGCGTTCAGCGTGGCCACCGCGCGCCGCCCCGACATCCTGATCGTCGACGAGGCGCTGTCGGTGGGCGACACGTATTTCCAGCACAAGAGTTTCGAGCGCATCCGCCAGTTCCGCAAGGAAGGCACGACCTTGCTGCTGGTGTCGCACGACAAGCAGGCGATCCAGTCGGTGTGCGACCGCGCCATCCTGCTCGACGGCGGGCGCCTGGCCAGGGAGGGCAAGCCGGAACAGATCATGGATTATTACAACGCCATGATCGCCGAGCGCGAGAACGAAACGGTGCGCCTGACCGAGCGCAGCGACGGGAAGGTCCAGACCATTTCCGGCACCGGCGAGGCGACCGTCACCGACATTGCGCTGCTCGACGAACACGGGGCGCGGGTCGAGGTGGTGGATGTGGGCAGCGCCGTCACCCTCAAGATCACGGTCGCGGCGCGCGCCGCGATCCCGCGCATGGTGCTCGGGTACATGATCAAGGACCGGCTCGGGCAGCCGATGTACGGCACCAACACGCACCTGAAGGAGTTGCCGCTCGATGATGTCGAGCCGGGGCAGGAGGTGGTGTACCGCTTCCATTTCCCGATGAACCTGGGCGCCGGCACGTATTCGATCGCGACGGCCATCGTCAGCACCGAGACCCACCTTGTCAACAATTACGAGTGGCGCGACCTGGCCCTCGTGTTTACGGTGATGAACATGCGACGCCCTCACTTCGAGGGCTCGGCGTGGCTCGACCCGTCGATCGAAATCGAGCTCTCATGACATTTATTTCCTACGCCCAGAATGGTGAGGACGTGCTGCTGTGGCGCGTGCTGGGCCACATCAAGAACGGCTTTTACATCGACGTGGGCGCCAACGATCCGGTGATGCATTCGGTGACCGCCGCCTTCTACGCGGCCGGCTGGCACGGCATCAACATCGAACCGCTGCCGTCCTACCACCAGGGCTTTGTGGAACAGCGCCCGCGCGACGTCAACCTGGCGCTGGCCGCAGGCAGCGCCGATGGCGAGGTCACGCTGTTCGACGTGCCCTCCGTCGAAGGCTGGGCCTCGTCCGACCCGACGGTCGCCGCGGCCCATCGCGCCGAGGGCTTCGAGGTCAGCGAAATCAAGGTGCCGATGCGCACCCTGGCCGGGATCTGCGCCGAACATGTGCGCGGCGACATCCACTTCCTGAAGATCGACGTCGAGGGCTTCGAAGGCGAAGTCTTGCGCGGCATGGATTTCGAGCGTTGGCGCCCTTGGGTGCTGGTGATCGAGGCGACCCTGCCCAACAGCCGGGCGGTCAATTTCGAGACCTGGGAACACCTGGTGACGCAGCACGCTTACCAGTTCGCCTATTTCGACGGACTCAACCGGTACTACGTGGCGGCCGAACATGCGCAGCTGGGCGCGGCGCTGGCGCTGCAGCCGAATGTGTTCGACGACTTCATCAGCCACCACCTGGACAAGGCGTGGCGCGCCAACGAACAGGCGGTAGCCGTCGCCAAAAAGATCCAGCAGGAGGCAAGCGAGGCCGAGGCGCGTGCCAGCGAGGCGCAGGCGCGCGTTGCGCAGGAGCAGGCGCGTGCCGAGCGTTCCGACTGGCTGGCCGACGTGGCCGGGCAGCGCGCCACGCAGGCCGATGCCGCAGCCGCCGCTTCCCACGCAATCGCCGAAAGCGCGCTGGCACGCGCCGCCGGCGCCGAGGCGCTCACGCAGCAAGCGCTGGCTGCCCTGCAGGAGGCCCAGCGCAGCGCGGACGAGGCGCTTGCGCGGGCCGACAGCGCGGCCGAGGCAGCGCGCGAGGCCGAAGCGCGCGCGCACAACGCCGAGCACGCCTACGCCGCCGCCGTGCATCAGCACACCCTCTCGGAAGAGGCCAACCGCCAGGTAACGCAGTGGGCGCTTGAGCTTGAGCAGCGCCTGCTGGCGGTGCACAACAGCTGGTCGTGGCGCCTTTCGCATCCGGTTCGCGTGGCCGGCGCCGCGCTGCGCGTGGTCACCGGCGCCAACCCGCGCCAGAAACTGGGTGCCCTGCTGCTGCGCGGCGTGCACCGCGTGGGCGAGAACGAACGCGCACGGCGCGTGTTCATTCCCTTGCTGCGGCGCTTTCCGGCGCTGCGCGAGGGGGTGAGCCAGACCATCGCCACCATCAAGCAGGCCGCGCCGCCCGACACCGGGGCCCCGGCCCAGGTGTCGCAGGTCGCCGTGCCTGAAGAGCTGCGCGCCTTGCCGCTGTCGGCGCGCAAGGTCCTGGCCGACCTCAAGCGCAGCCGCCGTCCACCTACCAGTAGCTGAGAACCCATGCGTATTGTCATCGACCTCCAATCCTGCCAGGGCGAAGCGGCTCCGGCCGCACTGGCACTGGCGCAGCTGCTGGCGCGCAGCGCCGGCGCGCACCAGTTGTGGATCGCCCTGAGCAACCGCTGCGGCAGCGACATCGAAATGGTGCGCCATGCGTTTTCGCCTCTGCTGGCGCGCGAGAATGTGCTTGTCTACGACCTGCCCGCGACCCATTCGGCCAACATGGCGCAGTGGCGCGCAGGCGCTGCCGAGCTGATCCGCGAGAATTTCCTGGCCACGCTGGCCCCGGACCTGGTGCTGGTGCTGTACCCGTGCGCCGGGGCCGGCCATGCGTGGGCCACCAGTGCGCGTGCGCCGTTCGCCACCGTGCTGGCCGTGCCGGCAGCCGATCAGTTGCCGGCCGGGCTGGAACGGGTGGCTGCGGTGTTGCTGGCGGCGCCTTGCGCGCCGCAGGCGGCGCGGCCATGCGCCCTGCACTGCGTCGATTTCACCGATTCGCAACAACTGTGGAAGGCGCTGGGCGCCTGCCTGCGCGAGGCTGCGCCCGCGCCTGCCGCCAAGCCGCGCCTGGCCTACATTTCACCGCTGCCGCCCGAGCATTCCGGCATTGCCGACTACAGCGCCGAACTGATTCCCGAGCTGGCCCGCTTCTACGATGTGGAACTCGTGGTCGACCAGGCCAGCGTGGAAGACGCGCGCCTGTCCGCCTTCCCGCTGCACCGGCTCGCGTGGTTCGAGGAGCACGGCGGCCAGTTCGAGCGCGTGCTCTATCATTTCGGAAACTCCGGGGTGCACAAGCATATGTTCGAGCTGATCCGGCGCCATCCCGGCATCGTGGTGCTGCACGACTTTTACCTCAGCGGCGTGCTCGACAACCTGGAACGCGACCAGGTGCTGCCGCTCGCCTACATGCACGCGCTGTACGAATCGCACGGCTATACCGGCCTGCTCGAGCACCGCAAGATCGGGCGCAATCCCTCGATCTGGAAATACCCGCTCAACAAAGGCGTGCTCGACCATGCCAGCGGCGTCATCGTCCACTCCGAATTCGCGCGCCAGCTCGCGGCCGACTGCTATGGCGCGGACAGCGCCGCAAGCTGGCGCCGCGTGCCGCTACTGCGCGGCAAGCCGGGCGCCGCCATGCAGCGCGAGGAGGCACGAAGCCACCTGGGCCTGGCAAGCGACGACTTCGTCATCACCAGCTTCGGCATGCTCGGGCGCACCAAGCTGAACGATGTGCTGCTCGACGCCTTCCTGGCCTCGCCGCTGGCGGCGAACCCGCGCTGCAAGCTGGTGTTCGTCGGCGAGAACGATCCCGGCAGCTACGGGCGCGCACTGCGCGATACCATCGCAGCCAGCGGCGCCGCGGCGCGCATCAGCATCACCGGTTTTGTCAGCGCGGGCGAGTACGCGGCCTGGCTGAGCGCGAGCGACAGCGCGGTGCAGTTGCGCGCGCAAACGCGCGGCGAGACCTCGGCCGCGGTGCTCGACTGCCTGCTGTACGGCGTACCGACGGTGATCAATGCGCACGGTGCGAGCGCCGAAATCGGCGACGAGGTGCTGTACAAGCTGCCGGACGCGTTCGAGCCGCAGGCGCTGGGCGCGGCGCTGGCCAGGCTGCAGCGCGACGGCGCGCTGCGCGACCGTTTGTCGGCAGCGGCACTGGCCCATATGCAAGCGCATCACACGCCGCAGGCGGTGGGCCAGCAGTACGTTGATGCGATCGAGCACTTCGCGCATCACAGCGCGCACAGCCACTACCGCGCCCTGCTGGAGTCCATCGGCGCCCTCGAGGGCGAGCCGGCCGACAGCGACTTGGCCGACGCCGCCCACGCGATCGCGGCCAACCAGCCGCCGCGCGGCCCGCGCCAGCTGCTGGTGGACGTCTCGGCCGTGGTGCAGTCCGACATCAAGACCGGTATCCAGCGCGTGGTGCGCAGCGTGCTGCTGGCCATGATCGCGGCGCCGCCGGCAGGCTTCCGGATCGAGCCGGTGTACAGCCACGGCGGCAACCGCAGCTACCAGTACGCGCGCCGCTTCACGCTCGGCATGGTGGGCGAAGCGGAATTGGCGATGGAAGACGCTCCGATCGAAGTGCGGCGCGGCGACGTGTTCCTCGGCCTTGACCTGTTTACCAACGGCACCTCGCAAAACCAGGCGCTGCTGCAGGATATGCGCGACCACGGCGTCGGCATCTACTTCGTGGTGTTCGACATCCTGCCGATGCTGCGCCCGGACGTGTTCCCGTTCGGCACCGAGCAGTATTTCGGCGACTTCCTGCGCACAGTGGCCAAGGTGTCGGACGGCATCGTGTGCATCTCGCGCGCGGTGGCCGACGAACTGGCCGGCTGGATCGGCGAGCAGAGCGAAAAACGCCTGGCCCCGCTCAAGATCGCTTACTTCCACCTGGGCGCCGACATCGACGCGAGCGCGCCTTCCTTCGGGCTTCCGCCCGATGCCGCGCATGTGTTCGACAGCGTGCAGGCGCGCCCCAGCTTCCTGATGGTGGGCACGCTCGAGCCGCGCAAGGGCCATGCGCAGGCGCTGGCCGCGTTCGAGCTGCTGTGGGCGCAGGGCGCCGAGATCAACCTGGTGATCGTCGGCAAGCAGGGCTGGATGGTGGACGCGCTGGCCGCACACATGAAGGCGCACCCGGAGCGCGACCGGCGCCTGTTCTGGCTGCCCGGGGTGTCCGACGAAATGCTGCTCAAGCTGTATGCGGGCGCGGCGGCGCTGCTGGCCGCGTCCGAAGGCGAGGGCTTCGGGCTGCCGCTGATCGAGGCGGCCCAGCACAACATCCCCATCATCGCGCGCGACCTGCCGGTGTTTCGCGAAGTGGCCGGCGAGCACGCCTATTATTTCGACGGCCTGGGCGCCGAGGAACTGGCCGCCACCGTGCACGCCTGGCTCGGCCTCAGGGACGAGGGCAAGGCGCCGCAATCGACCGGCATGGCGTGGCTGAACTGGAGTGAAAGCGCACAGCAATTGCTCAATGCGGTGCTGCGCCAGCAGTGGTACAAGGAATTACCCGGCTCGTAATGCGCCGGCGCGGCGAAAGTCTTGGACTACTGGTTAAATTGCATTACAATAACTTTTTGCAATTTGACAATTTTTTTCGGAACGCTTATGTACGACAGCAAGACTATTGCCGCCGTCATTCCCAGTTATCGCGTCACGCGCCATATCCTGGCCGTGATCGCGAGCATCGGGCCTGAGGTAGGCCGCATCTATGTGGTTGACGACAAGTGCCCGGACGGCTCGGGTGCCTTCGTGCGCGCCAACTGCAGCGACGTGCGCGTGCAGGTACTCGAACACAGCGAGAACCAGGGCGTGGGCGGCGCCGTCATGACCGGCTACGCGGCCGCCATGGCCGACGGCGCCAAGGTGATGATCAAGATCGACGGCGACGGCCAGATGGACGGCTCGCTGATTCCCAATTTCATCGCGCCGATCCTGGCCGGCCAGGCCGACTATGCCAAGGGCAACCGTTTCTTCGACCTTGAGCAAGTGCGCGCGATGCCGCCGCTGCGCCTGTTCGGCAACGCGATGCTGTCGCTGCTGACCAAGCTCTCGTCCGGCTACTGGAACCTGTTCGACCCGACCAACGGCTATACCGCAATCCATGCCGATTGCGCGCGCCACCTGCCGTTCGCGAAGATCAGCCGGCGCTATTTCTTCGAGACCGACATGCTGTTCCGCCTGAACACACTGCACGCGGTGGTGGTCGACGTGCCGATGGACGCGGTCTACGGCGACGAAGTGAGCAACCTGAAAATTTCGCGCATCGTGACCGAATTCATGGTCAAGCATGTGCGCAATTTTTTCAAGCGCCTGTTCTACAACTATTACCTGCGCAATGTGTCGCTGGCCTCGATCGAACTGCCGCTGGGCGTGCTCATGATCGTTCTGGGCGGCATCTACGGCGTGTCGCACTGGATCACATCGGCCAACACGGGCGTGCCGACGCCTGCCGGCACCGTGATGCTGGCGGCGCTGCCGATCATGATGGGCGTGCAACTGACGCTGGCCTTCCTGGCGCATGACATCGCCTCGGTCCCGCAGCACCCGCTGCACCTGAAAACCCGGTTCCGCAGCGCGCATGCGTAAGCTTGTGATCCGTCACCGGCAATTTTTGGTGTACCTGGCGGGCGGCCTGTTGTGCGCCCTGATCGACGTCGGGCTGATGCAACTGCTGATCGGCGCCGGTGTCAATCATGTGGCCGCGGTCAGCGCCGGCTTTGCGGCCGGGCTGCTGGTCAATTACAGCTTTCATTCCAGCGTGACTTTCCAGGGCTCGCCCACGGCGGTCAGTTTCGTGCGCTATGCCTGCGTGGTGGGGGGCAATTACCTGCTCACGCTTGCCTTCGTGAGTCTGTCGGTGGCGCTGGCCGACAGTGCGCTGGCAGGCAAGCTGGTGTCGCTGCCCGTGGTTGCCATCAACGGTTTTTTCCTCGGAAAACATTGGATATTCAAATGACCCAGACCAGCACCCAGCGGCCAGCGACATTGCGCTCCGGTAGCGCCGCCTTCCAGGTCTTGCTGTGGAGCGCGCTGGGCGCGCTCGGCATTTTCCTGTACCTGCGCACGGCCGGGATGTATCCGGTGGTCATGGCCGACGAGTGGACCTACAGCCTGCACGCCAGGCTCACCCCGCTGAGCGAATCGATCCTGCCTTCGTACCTGTATTTGTGGATCTTCCGCGCCACCAGCGCCTGCGGCACCGGCTTCCTGGACTGCGCGCGCGCGCTCAACGTTGCGTTCTTCGTGGCCGCCGCGCCGTTCATCTACCTGCTCGGGCGCACCGTGTGCAGCAAGCGCGTGGCCGCCTTCGTCGCCTTGCTGTGCGTGCTGTCGCCGCTCGCCTCGTTTACCGCCTTCTTCATGCCGGAGGCGCTGTATTTCTTCCTGTTCTGCGTGCTGGCCTGGGCCGCGCTCGCGCTGCGCGAGGCGCCTGCGGTGCGCTACGCACTGGTCACCGGAGCACTGCTCGGCGTGATGTCGCTGGTCAAGGTGCACGCACTGTTCCTGCTGCCGGCGCAACTCGCCTTCGCCATCGTGCTCGCGTGGAACGCGCGCGCCAGAGGCTGTCGCGAAAGGCCGCCAAAGGGCTGTTCGCATAACCTTCAACCCGAGACTCGAATTCGTCGTTCCCGCGCAGGCGGGAACCCCATTTCGCAGCACGCCAATGCAGCCGGCATTAATGGAATGCACACAACATTGGGTTCCCGCCTGCGCGGGAACGACGTGCAAGTGTCAACGATGCGCCTGCGCGGGAACGACGGGCAAATGTCAACGATGCGCCTGCGTGGGAACGACGGGCAAATGTCAACGATGCGCCTGCGCGGGAACGACGGGCACATGTCAACGAACTGGATCGTCAGGGCCTTGATCGTGACTGTGGTGACAAGCGCCACCATGCTTGTCATCAAGTTCGCGCTCGGCTACCTGCTGGCCGGCAGCAACGGCCTGCACCTGCTGGGCAGCTTCTACGGGGCGCATGCCGGCAACAGCCTGGGCACGCTGGCGCGGCTGTCCACGCTGATCGCGCCGGCGGTGACCAGCCTGAAAGGCCACCTGCTGGCGCTGGTCCTGTTGTTCGGCATGCCGATCGCGACCATCCTGGTCTACGCGCTCAGCCCGGCAACCCGGCGCGAAGGCAACCGCAACCTGCACGCCCTGCTGCTCTATGCCGTGCTCATGCTTGGCGCAGCGCTGGCGATGACGGTCGCCTTTACCGCCACCATCGCCGCACCCGGGACGATCGAGGGAACCCGGCTGCACATGCGCTATTACGACTTCGCCTTTCCCCTGTTGCTGATTGGCGTGGCGTCCCAGGTCGGACGCCGCGAAACGGCCCGGTCGGCGCCGCTCGGCATCGTTATCGGGATCGGCCTGATCGCGGCCAGCCTGTACGCGGCGCTGCGCCTGCTGCCTGCCTACCAGCTCTCGCTCACCGATGGCCCGGAGATCGCCGCACTGGTGCAGGCCACCGACCTGGTGCTGATGGGACGCACCTTCAAGATGTTCCCGCTGCTGGTGAGCTTGCAGGTCGCCTTGCTCGGCTGGTGGATGATCAGCAAGAGCCAGGCGGCGCGCTGGCTGGTGTTCCTGGTGCTGCCGCTGTCGGTGTTCAGTTCGAACGCGACCACCCGGTTCATTCTCGCGCAGTTTCATACGCCCAATGAATACGATACGGCCGGACAGTTCGCGCGCCAGCGCCTGTCGGAGCAGGACCGCGCCGCGCTTGCCATTGCCGGTTCCGACCTGGCCGGGCTGGCGCGCGCCCAGTTTCATGTCGACAGCGCGCATGCCGGCGCCATCACGCTCGATGCGGGCGCCCCGCTGGTGGCGAGCGAATTGCCGGCGCGCCGCAAATGGCTGCTGGTGGTGGGCCAGCACGCGCTGCCGGCCGATGCGCAGGTCGAGGCGCGCACGCCCCAGTATGCGCTGCTGCGGCTCGGCTTCAGCCACACGCAGACCGCCGCCGTGAGTTTTTCCGCGAACGCGGCGAGCGTGCTGGAACGGGCCGAGGGACTGGCGGCGTCCGAGGCGTGGGGCGCGTGGTCGAACGCGCAGCAGGTCAAGCTGCGCTTTGCCAAACCGCTGCCGGCCGCGCTCAACGTGTTCGTCAACGCGCGCGCGATCGGGCCGAATATCGGCAAGGACTTCATCATCCGGGTCGGCGCGCAAACCCGCACCTTCCGCCTGGGCGCGAGCACGCAGGAACGCTTCTTCCAGTTCGCCACCGACGGCAGCGCGCGCGATGTGACGATCGAGGTGCCGCAACCGGTCACGCCGAGGGAGCTCGGGCTGGGCGCGGACGACCGCAAGATCGGCCTGGGGCTGGTCGGCATGGAGATCGGCGCCGGACTGTGAGCGGCGCTTGCTTGGTTAATCGATCAAGGTAAGCTACCATTCAATTACTTTTTGCTAATTGCAATCTATATAGGTAAGTTGCGCCAAGAATAATTATCATGTCCACCATCGAATCCCACATACAATCCGATCTTCCGCTCGACCCGCTGCACGTCCATGTGCCTGGCGCGGTGCCTCTGGTGGTCGATCTGGACGGAACGCTGGTGCATTCGGACATGCTGTGGGAAGCGATCGCATTATTCCTGAAAGCGCACCCGCTGCGGGCCTGGCAGCTTGTGCTGTGGCTGTTCCTGGGCAAGGCCGGCTTCAAGGCCAGGCTGGCGGGGGCGGTCGAGATCGATCCGGCCGCCCTGCCCTACGACCGCGCGCTGCTGGTGCATATCGCGGCCGAACGGGCGCAGGGCCGCGCGATTATCCTGGCCACCGGATCGCAGCGCCGTTTCGCCGACCGGATCGCCGGGCACCTCGGCCTGTTCGAGCAGGTGCTTGCCACCGACGAGGCGGTCAACCTCACCTCGCACAACAAGGCCAGCCGGCTGGTTGCCTTGTACGGCCACAAGGGCTACGACTACATCGGCAATGCCAGCGTGGACATTCCGGTCTGGCGCAGCAGCCGTACGCCGTATTCGGTCACCGACAAGCCGTTCGAACTGGGCGACGGGCGCGCCACCTTGCAACTGGGCACCCGCCGCACCGGCTGGGCCAGGCCCCTGCTCAAGGCCGTGCGTCCGCGCCAGTGGCTCAAGAACCTGCTGGTGTTCGTGCCGATGCTGACCGCGCATGCGCTCGACGCGGCCACCGCCTTGCAGTCGCTTGTCGCTTTCGTGGCATTCTCGCTGTGCGCCTCGAGCGCCTACCTGCTCAACGACGCGCTCGACGCCCAGGACGACCGCATGCATCCGACCAAGCACAAGCGGCCTATCGCGGCCGGCGCCCTGCCGCTGTCGGTCGCGCTGTGCGCCAGCCCCATGCTGGCCATCGCCGCGCTGGCCTTGTGCGCAAGCTACGACGTGCTGCTGTTGCTGGTGGTATCGGTTTATTTCGTGAGCACGCTGGCCTATTCGGTCGTGCTCAAGCGCTTGCTGATGGTCGACATCGTGGTGCTTGCCCTGCTGTACAGCATGCGCATCCTGGGCGGCAGCGCCAGCACCCATATCGAACCGTCGTTCTGGCTGCTCGCGTTCTCGTTCTTCATCTTCCTGAGCCTGGCGCTGCTCAAGCGCCACAGCGAGCTGTTCAACCTGCACCAGCAGGGCAAGGAAAAGACGCGCGGGCGCGGCTACACGACCGGCGACACAGTGCCGGTGGGAATCATGGGGGTCAACAGCGCCTTCCTGTCGGTGCTCATTTTCATGCTCTACTTCAATTCCAGCGCCATCCTGGTGCTGTACCCGCATCCGGAGTTCCTGCTCGGCATCGTGCCGCTGCTGGTGTTCTGGCTCGGGCGTTTGTGGGTCATGTCGTTTCGCGGCGAGGTCAACGAAGACCCGGTGCTGCACGTGAGCAAGGACCCGGCCAGCCTGTCGGTCATCGCCGCCTGCGTGGCGCTGGCCGTGGCGGCAAGTTACTGAACATCGGACGCGGCCGCGTACGTCACAGCCTGGCGTGCGCGGCCGTCATTTTTTACGTTTTCCGGAGCCGCGATTGACGTCACTGTCCCCACTCAAAGTTTCCCCGTTCGCGGATGTGCGCAAGTTCGCCCTGGTGCTTGCCATCCTGCTCGGCGCGCTGATCGGCGCCAACCGCCCCAACCAGAGCGGCGACTTCATCGAGTATGCGGTGACGACCATCGCGATCGCGGCGCACGGCACGCCGGACCTGCGCGCCTCGGACGCGCGCGCGGCCTACGAGCTCGGTCCGGTGGCCGACTTCGGCGCGCCATTTGCCGGACTCGAGAAAGGCATCCGCGAGGGCCTGGAAATTCCCATGTACGGCTTTAACCGCGGCCGCAACGGCGACACCTTCGCGATCCACTTCTTCGGCTATTCGGCGCTGGCGGCCATTCCCTTCAAGCTGCTGCAGCTGGCCGGCTTGCCTCCTTATAAGAGCTTCCAGATCGTCAACCTGGGCTTTATCTTCATTCTCGGCCTGGCCCTGTTCCGCCTGTTCGGCTGCGCACGGCGCGCGATGCTCGGCGTCTGCCTGTTCATGCTGTGCGGCGGCGTCCTGTACTGGAACTGGTGCAGCCCGGAAGCGATGACCGCGGCCGCGCTGCTGGCCGGCCTGATCTATTTCTCGACCGGCGCGCCGCTCGTGGGCGGCTTGCTCGCCGGCCTGGCGGCAATGCAGAACCCGCCGGTGGTGCTGTTCTTCGGCTTCGCCCCGCTGCTGCACTTCTGCCAGCATTACCAGAGCGGCGCGGGGCTGGTCGCCAACCTGAAACGCTCGCTGGCGCCGCGCTACCTGCTCGGGATGGCGATCGCCGCCGCGCTGTTCGCCTCCGCACCCCTGTTCAGCCTGTGGCAGTTCGGCGTACCCAGCCTGATCGCCAAATATTCGGCCCGGGTCGAGCTGATCGACCTGGAGCGCCTGCACTCGTTCTTCCTCGATTTAAGCCACGGGATGATCATCGGCATCCCCGGCCTGCTGGCCGCGCTCGGCATCTGGGCCTGGCGCAAGCAGCCGCGCGGCCGACGCGGGCGCGGCCTTGCGGTGCTGGCTGCCTCGGCCGCGTTCACGCTGGCGCTCGCGGTGCCCGCGCTGGCCGCGCTCAACTGGAACTCCGGCGCCACCGGCATGCTGCGCTACGCGTTCTGGTCGGCCATGCCGCTGCTGTTCGCCTTCCTGTGGTTTTTGCGCCAGAGCCTGCGCTGGCCCGCCATGTTCCTGCTCGCGCTGGTGCTGGTCCAGGCGGTCAGCATGCGCCTCGCGCTCAGCTACGGCTACACAGAGTTCAGCCCGCTGGCCAAGCTGGTGCTGAGCTACGCGCCCGGCCTTTACAATCCCGAGCCCGAAGTGTTCTTCGAGCGCGCCAAAAATGCCGAGGCCGTCATGGATACGGCCGCCTTCGCCTCGTTCCAGCGCGACGGCGTGCCGCTCAAGACCGTGTATAACCGGCACAACGCGCAGATCGACGCCACGCTGTGCGGCCCGGGACAGATGCTGTCGCCGGAGAACAGCTACGTCAAGGTGCGCGGCGACTGGCGCTACATTAACGGACCGCTGCGTTGCGGCGCCGCAGGCGCGAGCAGGCCGGTGAAATTGTTCGGGGTGGAGCAATTCATCGCGCAACGCTCGCTCAAGCTCGACAGCGGCTGGAGCGGGCCGGAAGTGGGCGGAGCGGACTGGAGCGGGACATGGTCGAACGGGAGCTACTCGCGCGTGACCATCGCGCTGGGCAGGGCGCCGCGCCATGTGTCGCTGCTCGGACATTATTTCAAGGGCAACGAGCGCACGCGCGTCAAGCTCAATGGGGTGGACATGGGGTGGCAGAAGCTTGACACCATGCCGATACTGGACGTGCCGCTCGCCAAGGGTGCACAGCCGACCACGCTGACGATCGAACTCGAACACGAGGCGCCATACATTCCGGCGCCGCAAGAGGCGAACCAGCGCCGCATCGCCTTCTTCCTGCGCACCATTAGCGTGAACTGAGCGGGGTCGTTAAAAGGGGTCGCAGTTCTCGTCGCGGCACTGCCGCGACGAGAACTGCGACCCCTTTTTATTGGCGCTGCTGCTGCGGTGACGCCAACTCCTTTATCAGGACTTGGGCATTCCACCTAACAGGGCTGCGATTTTCTGCTTGCCTGGCTTGATCGAGGCGTTGCCGCTGGCGGCGGGCGCGACCGGGGCCGGCGCGGCGGCCGGCTCGTACGGCTTGAGGAACCATGGGTCGACCTTGTCGCGCCGCGGCGACGGGCCGCTGCTGCGGCCAACGCTGCCGGCGCGCTCGCGCATTGGCGGGCGTGGCGACGCTTCCTCGCCGCGCCGCGCGCGCCGCTCCGGGAAGCTGCCGCTGCTCTCGCGCGCCGGGCGCGCGGCCGAGGGCGAAAAGCCTTCCAGTTCGCCGCGCGTGATGGTCTGCTTGATGAGCTTTTCGATATCGGCCAGCAGGCGTTCGTCTTTGTCGGAATACACCGACAGGGCGTCGCCCGAGGCGCCGGCGCGACCGGTGCGGCCGATCCGGTGCACATAGTCTTCGGCGTTGTAGGGCAGGTCGAAATTGATTACGCACGGCAGGTCGGAGATGTCGAGTCCGCGCGCGGCCACGTCGGTGGCGACCAGTACGTCGGTCTCGCCCTTCTTGAACGCTTCCAGCGCGGCCATGCGTTCCTGCTGGGTCTTGTCGCCGTGGATCGCGGTGGCCTTGATGCCGCTTTGTTCGAGGTGGCGCGACAGGCGCGAGGCGCCGATCTTGGTATTCGAGAACACCAGTACCTGCTTGAGGTCGCGTCCGCGGATCAGGTGCTCGACCACGTCGCGCTTCGATTCCTCGGGTACCTTGTAGACCACCTGGGTGACCTTGTCGGCGGTGGCGTTGCTGCGCGCGACTTCGATGATGACCGGGTTGGACAGGAAACTGTTGGCCAGCTTTTTGATTTCTGGCGAGAAGGTGGCCGAGAACATCAGGTTCTGGCGCTTCTTGGGCAGCATGTTGATGATGCGCTGCAGGTCGGGCAGGAAGCCCATGTCGAGCATGCGGTCGGCCTCGTCCATGACCAGCATCTGCACCTGGCCCAGGCTCACGTTCTTTTGTTCGACATGGTCGAGCAGGCGGCCGGGGGTGGCGATCACGATTTCAACGCCGCCGCGCAGGATGACGGTCTGCGGCTTCATGTCCATGCCGCCGAACACGACGGTCGAGCGCAGCGGGGTGTGCTGGGCATAGGCCTTGACGTTTTCGGCCACCTGCACCGCCAGTTCGCGCGTCGGGGTCAATATCAGGGCGCGCACCGGGTGGCGCGCGGGCGACATGCTCGAACTGGCGGTGGCGAGCAACAGCTGGATGATCGGCAGCGAGAAGCCGGCGGTCTTGCCGGTGCCGGTCTGGGCCGCGCCCATGACGTCGCGTCCCTGCAGCACGATCGGGATGGCCTCGGCCTGGATCGGGGTCGGGTGCACGTAGCCCTGGTCGGAGAGCGCGCGCAATATCTCGGGAGCGAGGCCGAAATCGGCAAAACGCACGGTGGGAGCGCTGTCGGCTTCGATGGTGATCGGTGTTTCAGACATAAGTTTTCCGGGCGATTAGGGTTTGCTCTACGGCCGGCCAGTGCGGTGCGCGGCGCCCAAAGTTGAACGCCAGCGCGGGGAACTCCAGGATGGACGGGAACGAGCCGACTGATTGGGAAGACCTGTGGCCTGCTCGAATAATGCCACGACAGCGTCGCCAAAACCGGCGCACGGACGTAGATGCAGTAATAGTGCCCTAAACGATACTCCAATTCCCTTCAACTGTATATGGAAAGCTGCAAACAGCGGCCTGCGTTCCGCTGAGAGGAAGCGCCGCTCGCAAAGAAAAGTATTGCTTCGAGGATAACTTGGTTTACACTGCGCGTTTGCTCACTCGTCTGACGACAGTCGTGAAACGCATACAAACCAGAATTCAAACCATGCAAGAAAGTTCACATCCCTTCTTCACCTGGACCGCTGCGGTCGGCGAGGCTTTCTACTGTGCCCGCTCTGCTTTGCAGATCGCTACCCGGCCGGTTCCTTTCCTCCCCGTCCTGAAGGGACTGTTGCAAAACGTCAAACGGGCTTCGACGACGACCAAGAAGCCGTCGTTTTCCGCCATTGGCGAAACCGACTTCCCGCGAAGGCGCACTGCTGTCCCGAATAAAACCCTTGACATTTGCACGTCGTTCCCGCGTACGCGGGAACCCAATTTATGCGCCCAGTGGATTGGTACGTCCCACTTTGCTTGCAAATGGGGTCCCCGCGTTCGCGAGGACGACGTTAATTATTGCAATTTCGAGTCTCGACTTCGCGATTCCTGCCTGAGTCCAACAACCATATGGCGGTCTAAACTTATCAAGACATTTATTCGGGACAGCAATGCGCCTGCGCGGGAACGACGTGGAAATGTCAACATGCACGCCGCCAAAGGGCCGTTCGCACAACCTTCAACCCGGGACTTGAATCCGTCGTTCCCGCGCAGGCGGGAACCTGATTTCGCTGCGTCACAGCAGCTGACTCCGTCACGCCTTTCGCGACAGTCACTGAACTGCGGGGTTTCGCGGAGAAAATGATAAATCTTTCGGCCCCACGCAGCCTGGGACAGGCGATCGACTCGCACCAGAACGGGTTCAACCTGGTCCGGCTGGTGTGCGCGCTGCTGGTGGTGGTGTACCACGCGTTCCAGCTCAATGGCGTGCGGCCCGGCCCCGACCCGCTCACCGCCCTGCTCGCTCCCCATGCCGACCTGGGCCAGGTCGCGGTCGGGGTCTTCTTCATCATCAGCGGCATCTTCATCACCCAAAGCTGGATGCGCGACCCGCACCTGGCGCGCTTCGCGCTGCGCCGCGTGGCGCGCATCGTGCCCGGCCTGTTCGCCTGCCTGCTGGCGACGACCGTGCTGGCGGTCGCCTTCTTCTCCGAAGCGGGCCTGGCCGGCATGCTCGATCCGGCCCCGTGGCGCTTCATCCTCGGCGGCTCGGTGCTGCACGCGCTGCAGTACATCATCCCGCCGGCCGAACTGCGCATCGCCGGCGTGCTGGGCGGGCAGGACCTGAACGGCCCGCTCTGGACCCTGTACTGGGAAGGGCGCATGTATGTGATGGTGGCCCTGATCGGGCTGTCCGCCGTGTTGCCGATGCGCACCTGGATGCGCGGCGTGGCGCTGTTCCTGCTGCTGGCCGCCAGCCTGTTCCCGCAGGTGCTGAGCGGGTATATCTGGGAAGTGCGGATGTGGTCGCTGTTCCTGGTCGGGATGCTGCTCCTGACGCTGGCGCCCAGCGTGCGCGTGAGCCTGGCCGCGGTGGCCTGCGCCTTCGCGCTGGCGGCGCTCAACTGGACCCGCTCGGCTGCGCTCACGCCAAGTCCCCTGACCTGGTTCGGCATCGCGCTGATCATGGGCGCGCTGGCGCTGTGGGCCGGCAGCGCCCGCCTGGAGCGCCTGTCCCATGTGCGGCGTCATGACTATTCCTACGGGATCTATATCTACCACTGGCCGGTGCTGCTGATGCTGCGCGCCAGCTTGCCGCCGCTCGACGCGCCGGCCCTGCTGGCGCTCGGCCTGCTGGTGATCGTGCCGGTCGCCATGCTGAGCTGGCACCTGGTGGAGTCGCCCGCACTGCGCGCGGCGCGCCGCTTGCTCAAGCGTTGTGGCGCTTCGCCACAATAGTTTGATATCAACGAACTTTTCATTGACGTTCGTGCTGCTTCATTGATACATTAAAGCAAGATACATTTCCTAAATGAAATTTATCTTCAGCACCGGCGCACACGCCGGTTCTCCCCACTCAATGAAGACGCCTGACATGAAAAACATATTCAAGACACTGATGCTTGCGCTGTTCGCCCTGAGCCTGAGCGGCGCCACGCTGGCCAATGAATCCAAGGGCACGGCCGACGAGGCAATGGCACTGGTAAAGAAAGCCGGCGCCTACCTCAAGGAAAATGGCAAGGACAAGGCCATTTCCGCGTTTAACAACCCGCAGGGCGGCTTCGTGAAAGGCGATTTGTATGTCTTCATGCTCGGCACCAACGGCGACGGCATCACCCTGGCGCACGGCCAGAACGCCAAGATCGTCGGCAAGAACATGCTGGAGTTGCGCTCGGCCGACAACATCTACTTCGTGAAGGAATTCCTCAAGACCGCCAACAGCCCTGCCGGCAAAGGCTGGGTCAACTACAAGTGGGTCAATTCAGTCACCAAGGCGATGGAAGACAAATCGACCTATGTCGAGCGCTTCGGCGATGTGTTTGTCGGGGTCGGCATCTACAAGTAAGCATTAGCTAGCGCCGCCAGCCTCCGCGCTGCGCGGCCTGTTCGGCCTTTGCGTCGAGCGCGGCGCCAGCGATACGCTGGTCGATCGCCTCAAGCACGGCCGGCGGCAGCGCGCTGCCCGCCTGCCGGTAGTCGCCCGGCGCGCCCTGCGCGCTTTCGGCAAGCACCGGAATCTTCCACTCGTCCCCATCGCGGCAGGCCAGCCCGGCCGCGCCGGCAAGCATGAAGCTGCGGCAGTAACTGCCCTGCTTCGATACGAAACTGAGCCCGATCCTGACCTGCCCCTGCGCCGGGGCGGCGCTCGCCAGCTGCGCCGACAAGGCCTTGGCCAGCTTGCCGCGCGCCATCAGCGCACCGTCCTTGCCCGCCACCAAAGCGAGCTGGGTATCGCCCTGCAGCCCTTGCACGCCGATGCTGCCGGCCGCCACGCCGAGCACCAGCGTGGCCGCGATCGCGCCCCATTCCGGCCAGGCCCAGCGGCGCGGCTCGGTCTTGTGCTGCCTGGCGGCGCGCACGGCGTCCAGTTGCACCACCTTGGGCGCACTGGCGGCAAGCTGCAGGCGCTGCGGCACCGCTTCGTCGAGCGTGCCGGCGTAGGCGCCGAACACGTCGCTGCGCAGGGCCTGATGGCGTGCAACGGCGGCGGCAATGGCCGGGTCGCTGCGCATGGCTTGCTGCACGGCCTGGCGCGTCGCTTCGTCGAGCTCGCCATCGGCGAAGGCCATCAGGATGTCATCGGAAAACTTGCTCATGGCAGGCTCCTGGTTTGGTCAGATAATAAACCTTGCAGCGCTTCGCGCGCGCGCGCCAGCCGGCTCGTCAAGGTGCCCATCGGAATTTCCAGCACCTCGGCCGCCTCCTTGTACGGCAGGCCGTCCACCAGCACCAGTCCGATCACGATGCGGTGGTCTTCCGACAGCAGGCTGATCGCTTTCTGGATTGCCATGCGCTGCTGGTGCGCCTCTGCGTAGTCGTCGCCCACGTGCTCGCCTTCGGCTTCGGGAGCGAACAGGTGGTCGCGCCGCACGCGCGTGCGTATTTCGTCGATCCAGGCGTTTTTCATGATCCGGAAGATCCAGCTGTCGAGCCGCGTCCCCGCTTCCCATTGCTCGCTGCGCATCAGGGCGCGCTCCACCGCCACCTGCACCAGGTCGTCCGCATCCTCGCGGTGATAGGTGATGGTGCGGGCGAAACGGCGCAGTCGCGGCAGCAAGGCGGCAATATCGGCGTGGATCGGTGCTGCATTAAAAGTCATGGATACGAGGTAAACGAGCGGGCCGGGGATTTTATTCCATGTCCCGTTCGTTTAATCATTAGGATTTCCGATCGACTATATTATCATCCGACAATGAAGCCACCCCGCCCTTGCCGCACGCGCTGGGCCGCGCGCGCCGCCGCAGCACTCGCCCTGTGCGCCAGCGCCACCGGAGCGAGCGCCCAGTTGCGCCTGCCCCCGCTTGACCTGACGCTGCCGCAGCGCGTCGGCCCGCTCGACGTCGACAGCTTGCGCAATCCGGCCGCTCGCCTGCTGGCCGCCGGCGAGCGGGTGAACCTGCGCACCTTGCGCCTGGACCAGATCGAGACGCTGCTGCGCCGCCATCGCGACGTGCTCGAGGCCGACCCGCGCGGCGAGCCTGCAGTCAGACGCGAGATCCTGGCCTGGTCGCCCAGCCCGGCTGGCCTGGCGGCAGCCGCCGCGGCCGGGCTGGCCGTGCTGCGCGAACCGGCGCCGGATGCGGGCGAGCTGTCGATGGTGGTGCTGCGCGTGCCCGACGGCGCCGACACGGCCGCCGTGCTGGCGCGCCTGCGCGCGCTCGACCCGGAAGGCTCGTACGACTTCAATCACCTGTATACCGGCAGCGCGGCGCCGGCGCCGCCGGGCGGCGCGGCGCCGGACGGCCCACTGCCGCGCTCGGCGGGGGCCACGCGCGTGGGGCTGATCGACAGCGGTGTCGATGGCGCGCATATCGTGTTCCGTGACGCCGGCATCCGGCACTGGGGCTGCGCCGACAGCGCGCACCCAAGCGCGCACGGCACCTCGGTGGCGGCCCTGATGGTGGGGCGTTCCGCGCATTTCAGCGGCGTCGCGCCGCAGGCAAGCCTGTATGCGGCCGACATCTATTGCGACAGCGCCACCGGCGGCTCGGCCGACAAGATCGCCGCTGCGCTTGCGTGGCTGGCCAGGGAAAAGGTGGGCGTCATCAACATCAGCCTGGTCGGTCCGCCCAACGTGGCGCTCGAACACGTGGTCGGCGCCATGCTGCGGCGCGGCCACCTGCTGGTGGCCGCGGTCGGCAACGACGGCCCGGCCGCGCCGCCCTTGTATCCGGCCAGCTATCCCGGCGTGGTCGGCGTGAGTGCGGTGGACCGGCACGGCAAGACCTTGCCGGAGGCGGCGCGCGGGCCGCAGGTGATGTTCGCCGCGCCCGGCGCCAACATGGTGAGCGCGGCCATCGGCACCCCGCCCTACCGCCAGGTGCGCGGCACCTCGTTCGCGGCGCCGATCGTCGCTGCGCTGCTGGCCGGCCGGCTTGCCCGGCCGGACCCGGCCGGCGCCCGGCGCGCCATCACTGCACTGGCCGCGCAGGCCTCGAATGCGCCGGCCGCGACCGTGAGCCAGGAAACCGGCTACGGGGTCGTGGGCGCAACGTACCGCACCGATCCGTCGAACCTGCGTTAAATTTATTAAAAATAATTTCGCGTCGATGGAATAAACAGCCGGCTTGCATCGTTCTCCTTACATCGGCTGCGGATAATCCGCGCCACAACCAGGAGAACCACCATGAAAACAGTTCAGATCCTTAAGCACGCAACGATCGTCCTTTCCCTCGGCATGATGGCGGCGTCCGCACAGGCCCAATTGCTGGGCGGGCGCGGCGCGCTGGGCGGGATGGTCGGCGGCGCGGGCAACATCGGCGGCCAGCTTGGCGGCATGAGTTCCCTCAGCAATCACGGCTCGCTGATCAACGAGACGCGCGCCGCGACCAACCGCGCCAACGCGCAGGCGCTGCGCAAACCGGCGGCGGCCGACGGCAGCGCCGCCGGCAACGCGAACGGCAACGGCTCGGCCAGCCTGATCGGCAATGCGGTACCGGCCAACGGGCGGGCCAGCGGCGGCAGCGGCGGCAGCGTGCTCGGCAGTCTGACGACGGGGAGGAATTCGCCGCCGTCCCCTGATACCCCGGCGGCGCCAGGCCAGCAAGCGGACCACCCGGCCAGTGGCCTGCTGTCGGGCAGCACGAGCGGCAGCGGCAGCGGCAGCGGCAGCGGCAATGCCTCGGGCGGCGCCAGTACCGACGCCGCAGCCAACGGCCAGCAGGCACTGGGCGCTTCGGCGCAAGGGCTGCAGGCGATGGCGCAACCGGCGCGCGACGGCGCACAGGCGCAAGCGGCCAGCACGCGCAGCCATGCGCAAGCGAGCGGCGCGAATGCGCGCGCCACGGCCAAGGCCAGCAAGCGCGCCGCGGCAAGCGGGGCCGGCCAGTCTGGCGCCGCGCTCGCGTCGGCCCGCCCGCACGCGTCGGCCAATGCCAACGCGCACGGTTCGCTCGCCGGCAACGGCTCGGCCAGCGGTCGCAGCGGAGAGTAAGGCAAACACGGCCGGACGCATGGTCCGGCCGGCCGTCACGAGTTCAGCAGGCCGTGTTCGTCGAGCACGTCGTGCAGCAGTTCGAGCCGGATCAGGGGATTGTCGAGCATGAGCAGGCTGTGCTTTTGCAGGTTGGGCAGCGGCAGCAAGTCGCACCAGCGGTTGGCAACCCAGCCGCAGTCGTCGAGCCGGAATGGCGCCACGATCGGCCAGCGTTGTTCGGGAATTCCCTGCAGCGATTCGAGCACGCGTTCGAGCGAATCGGATGCGCCTTGCAGTTCGGACGGGATGGGAACGGCATGGTCGTCTTCGAGCATGTCGGCCTCGGCGTACCACAAGCCGTTGGTGCGGCGCGCGCTGGTGCGGATACGAAAGCGCGATGCGCCGCGGCAGATCACCTGCAGCAGGCCGGGCGCGGAGGCGCTGGTGTCCTGCACCGTCGCCAGCGTACCCGAAGAAACGAAACGTTCCTCGCCTTCGGGGGTACGCACCTCGCTGCCCTCGGTGAGCAGGACCACGCCAAACGCGCTGCCGTTCGCGATGCACTTGCCGATCATGTCGAGATAGCGCACCTCGAAAATCTGCAGGGGCAAGACGCCGTCCGGTGACAGCACTGTGCTGAGCGGAAACAAGGGTAGGGAAATCATCGCCATCCCGAATAATGACACAACGCGCGCATTTGTGATCGCGCGCGATCCGCTTGACGGGCGTCGCCGTCTCCGGCTTTTTTGTGCAGGAGATTGCGCTCGTTCCGCCGCGGCATTGCCTGTGCAACTGAGCAGCGCGTGTGCGGAAACCGGGGTAATATCGCAGGTACAAATAGAACACAACGCAACGAGGTGCGAACTTACAGCGAAGCATTCAGGGATGGAATACTTGACAGCAGCAGACATCGACGCGGTGCAGTCCATCAGCGCAGTTCCCACGATTCTTCGGGTAGTAGCCGAAACCACGGGACTCGGATTCGTCTGCATCGCGCGCGTCACCGGAGATTCGTGGACTACCTGCGCGGTACTGGACCGGGTCGGTTTCGGCCTGCAGCCGGGCGATGCGCTCGATGTCGCCACCACCTTGTGCGACCAGGTGCGCGCCGACGACGCGCTCATCGTCATCGACCAGGCCAGCGAGGACCCGGTTTACCGTACCCATCCGACTCCCAAGCAGTATGGTTTCGAAAGCTATATCTCGGTTCCTGTGTATCGCAGCAATGGCGATTTTTTTGGCACGCTGTGCGGCCTGGACCGGCGTCCGGCGCAGTTGTCCGATCCAAGGATCCTCGACACCCTGAAGCTGTTCGCCGAACTGATCTCGCGCCAGCTCGAAGACGAGTCCAGGATGAGCGCGAGCGAAACGGCCTTGCTCAACGAACGCGAAAGCTCGGAACTGCGCGAACAGTTCATCGCCGTGCTGGGCCACGACTTGCGCACGCCCTTGTCTTCCATACTCACCGGCGCCGAGCTGTTGCAGCGCCTGCCGCTCGAGCCGAAGGCGCTGTCCATTGTCGAACGCATCAAGCGCAGCGGGCGCCGCATGTCCAGCCTGGTCGACGACGTGGTCGATTTCACGCGCGGCCGGATGGGCGGCGGCATTGCGCTCGACGCGGGCGACACCACCGAACTCGGGCAGCACCTGCGCCATGTGGTGGCCGAGCTGACCGACGTGCACGCGGGCCGCGCCATCGTGAGCGATATTGCGCTCGACGACATGGTGTTCTGCGACCCCAAGCGGATCGCGCAGATGCTCTCGAACCTGCTGGTCAATGCGCTGACACATGGTGCGCAAGACCAGCCGGTGCAGGTCGTCGCGCGCAGCGAGGACGGCGGCATCTTCCTGTCCGTGACGAATGCGGGCATGCCGATCGGCCCGGAAAAAATGGCCCAGCTGTTCCAGCCGTTCAGGCGCGGCACCAACGCCAGCACCTCGGGCGGACTCGGGCTCGGGCTGTATATCGCCTCCGAAATCGCGCGCTCGCACGGCGGCACCCTGAGCGTCACCTCGACCGAAGACGCGACAACATTTTCGTTCGCGTTGCCGAAACCGGCGCGCGAATAGTTGCCGCGCCGTTGCGACAAAACGGCATTCATTTCGATTCCTCTTACACGCCGACCAGCTTCCAGCAACGGGCAGTTTCACGCCTGCATTTATGGTTTGAGTGAAGTCAACGCGTCCATACACAGCGCTTGCGCGGAACATGGTGAAGGAACCACTATGGGTGCTTCCAAGCGGCTTCGGCCGCGCGGCGCGGCCGTCCTCTCCCTACCGAACCAACAACGATCCTTAAGAAGAAAGAGCTGGTTTTCATGGTTAACGTTCACCTGTATCCGTCGCCATTTCTCAACGAAAGCCGCATCCTGCGCGAGGCAGGGTCGTTGGCGCGGCTCGGCCTGTTCGAACGCATCGACCTGGTCGGCATCGGGCAGCAGGGAGTGCCAGGCAGCGAACAGGTGCAGGACGGCATCCGGATCCTGCGCCTCGGAAGGGGCAGCGGCGCGGGCGGCATGGTCGACAAGATCGCCCGCACGGGCGGCTGGAGCCACGCCGTGTTTCAGCGCTATCGCAACGAAAAAATTGCGTGCATCAACTGCCACAGCGTGACCACGCTGCCCCTGGGCGTCATGCTCAAGCGGATGACGGGCGCCAAGCTGGTGTACGACGCGCACGAACTTGAAACCGAAGCGAACGGCTTGCGCGGCGTGCGCAAATATCTCACCAAACAGGTCGAGCGTGCCCTGATCCGGCACGCCGACCATTGCATTTTCGTGGGCGGCGCGATCGAGCGATGGTATGTCCGCGAATACGGGCTGGGCAACACGACGGTGCTGTACAACTGCCCGCCGCGCCAGGACATGCCGCACACCGATCACTTCCGCAAGACCTATTCGATCGCGCCGGGCAAGCCGGTGTTCCTGTACCAGGGCGTGATTGGCGAGGGCCGCGGCATCCGGCCGCTGCTCGAGGCGTTCGCCAAGCTGAGCGAACGCGCGGTCCTGGTCGTGATGGGATACGGGCTGCTGGCGGACTGGTTCGCGCAACAGGCGGCGCGCCATCCCACCATCCACTATCACCCCGCCGTGGCGCCCGAGCGGCTGCTCGCGTACACCGCCGCCGCCGACTTCGGGCTGTCGGTGATCGAGGGGACCTCGCTCAGTTACGAGTACTGCATGCCCAACAAGCTGTTCGAATACGTGATGGCCCGCAAGCCGGTGCTGGTTTCGCCGACCCGCGAGCAAAGCGAGTTCGTACGTCACCACGCGATCGGCGAGGTGGCCAGCGACACCTCGGCGCAAGCGATCCAGGAGGCGGTGCTGCGCTTGCTCGAGCGCACGCCAGCCACCCTGCAAAGCGCGCTGAGCCGCACCCGCGACGAATTTTGCTGGGAACGGCAGGAGGCCAAGCTGGAGGCCGCCTATGTCGACGCGCTGGGCTTTCGGCCGCGGCCGCACCGCTTTCAAGCATCAACCTTGGTGAGCCGACATGATCTCTGTGGTTGATTACGGCGTATGCAATCTCGGCTCCATGCTCAACATGTTGCGCAAGGTGGGCGCGCGCGCCGAGCTGGTGTCGAGCGCGGAGGAAATCGGACGCGCCGGGAAAATCATCCTGCCCGGCGTGGGCGCGTTCGGCAATGGCATTGCCGCATTAAGGGAGCGCGGCCTGTTCGAACCGCTGCGCAAGAAGGCGCTGCAGGACCGGGTGCCGCTGCTGGGGGTCTGCCTCGGCATGCAGATGCTGGGCCGCGGCAGCGAGGAAGGCGGCGCGCCCGGCCTGGGCCTGATCGAGGCCGACAGCCGGCGTTTTCGCTTCGCCCCGGACAGCGGGCACAAGGTGCCGCACATGGGCTGGAGCCTGCTGGCAAAGCGCGGCGAATGCCCCTTGCAGGACGGGCTGGACGGTGCGACGCGTTTCTATTTCTGTCATTCGTATCACATGGTGTGCAGCGACCCGGCCGATGTCGTGGCCAGCGCCAGCTACGGCCACGAGTTCGTGGCGATGGTCCGGCATGACAATGTGTACGGCGTACAGTTCCATCCGGAGAAAAGCCACCGCTTTGGCATGGCGCTGCTCCATAATTTCGCGGGGATCTAGATGCTGCATGCGCGCGTGATTCCCTGCCTGCTGATGCGCAATGCCGGGCTGGTCAAGACCGTCAGGTTCAGGCATCCACGCTACATTGGCGATCCCATCAACGCGGTGCGCATCTTCAACCAGAAGGAAGTCGACGAGCTGGTTTTTCTCGACATCGGCAATGAAGCTGAACGCAGCGCGCCCGACTTCAAGCTGCTGGCCGACATCGCCAGCGAGGCATTCATGCCGTTCGCTTACGGCGGCGGCATAACCGGCATCGAGCAGGTGAAACGCCTGTACGGGCTGGGCGTGGAAAAAATCATTCTCAACACCGCCGCCGCCGACAATCCCGGCCTGGTATCGCAAGCGGCCGGGCTTGCCGGCAGCTCCGGCGTGGCCGTCTCGATCGATGTGCGGCGCAACTGGCTGGGCCGGTATTCCGTGTGCGTGGGATCGGGCGCGCGCGACCTGAAACGCGAACCGGCCGCGTATGCGCGCGAGATGGAGCAGCTAGGCGCGGGAGAAATCCTGCTCAATGCCATCGACCGGGACGGCACCATGCAAGGCTATGACCTGGAACTGGTGCGCCGCGTGTGTGAAGCGGTGTCGGTGCCGGTGGTGGCGGCCGGCGGCGCGGGAAGCCTGCATCATTTTCGGGAGGCGGCCGAGGCCGGCGCTTCCGCGCTCGCGGCCGGCAGCATGTTTGTCTTTCACGGCAAGCACAACGCTGTGCTGATCACCTACCCCGACTACGAAGAACTAGAGAGCTTATTCAAATGACTTCCGTCTCCCGACCCATGCATTATCCGGCTGCGCAGGACCTGTCCTACCGGGCCTGCACCCGCTGCATCATGGACAGCGCGGCCGACCGCCACATTACTTTCGACGCCGAAGGCCTGTGCAACCACTGCAGGCGCTATGACGAACTGGTCGATACGCGCAGGCTGCGGGGCGAACAGGGCCGCGCAGCCTTGCGCTTGCTGGTCGAGCGGATCAAGGCCGCCGGGCGCGGGCGCGAATACGACTGCATGATCGGCGTGAGCGGCGGGGTCGACAGCACCTATGTCGCCTACCTGGTCAAGCAGCATGGCCTGCGCCCGCTGGCGGTCCACTTCGACAATGGCTGGAACTCGGAACTGGCGACCCGGAACATCGAGCGGGTACTGCGCAATATCGGCATTGACCTGCACACCTATGTCGTCGACTGGGACGAATTTCGCGACCTGCAGCTGGCCTTCCTGCACGCCTCGACCCCCGACGGCGAAATTCCGACCGACCACGCGATCGGCGCCCTGCTGTGGAAGGAAGCGGCGCGGCGCGGCATCAGGCACATCATCTCCGGAATGAATTTCGCCACCGAATCGATCAGCGTGCCGGACTGGTCCTACGGCCACTCGGACTGGCGCTTCATCAAGGACGTGCACCGCCGGTTCGGACAGGTGCGCCTGAAAACCTATCCCCACTTCAGCCTGCCGTATCTGTTCTACGCGAACATCATTCGCGGCGTGCGCATCGTCTCCATCCTCAACTATGTCGATTACAACAAGGAGCAGGCGATGGAAGTGTTGCGCACCGAGTTGGGCTGGAAGAACTACGGCGGCAAGCACCATGAGTCGATCTATACGCGTTTCTATCAAGGCTATTTATTGCCCAGGAAATTTGGCGTGGACAAACGCTACGGACACCTGTCGGACTTGATCAATGCCGGCCAGATCAGCCGCGCGGAGGCATTGGCGGAAATCGCGCAGCCGCCGTACGCGGAACAATTGCAGGAACAGGATCTCGCCTATGTGTGCAAGAAACTGCGCTTGTCGGAACAGCAGTTCGAGGCCATCATGCGTGCGCCGGTCAAGACATTCAGGGACTATCGCAATCTTTTCGGCGTGGTGCAACTGCTGCGCACCAGCGTTAATTTCCTGCGCAAGAGCCGCCTGTATCCGCGCTAGCGCCGAAACAGCCAGATCAGGATGGTGACGAGCAACGACAGCAGCACGCTGGTCGTGAGCGGGAATTGACGTCCTCCCCGACCTAACGAACGGGGATTCCTACAGCTAGCGTCGCACGTCCGCGACGGAGAATGTTTAACGCAGCATTGAGATCACGATCATGTACCGCACCGCAATCACAGCAGCACCACTCTCTTACTCCAAGGTCTGCGATACCTTTCGGCCGCGAATCGGGCAAGGTGCCGCAATTCGAGCAGATCTGGGTGGTAAAGCTTTCGCTCACTTCTTCAAACCAGGCGCCATGCTTAACAGCCTTGTACGCCAGTTGTGTTCGGAAGGACGACCAGCCGACATCGTAGACGGACTTCGCCATGCTGGTTTTAGCGAGCCCCGCAGCATTGATATTGCCGACCACAATGTAGTCGAACGCGCGCACGATAGCGCTTGTGCAGGTATGCAGATAGTTGCGCCGGCGATTGGCAATCTGCGCGTGGATCGCCGTGATTCTCTTCTTTTTGCGCGCGCGCTGGGCCGCCCCCAAGGCCGCCTCGGCATCGCGGTAAATGTGCGTGGCCGCGATGCTGCTGCCGTCGCTCAGCGTAGCCAAGTCCTTCAGACCCAGGTCAATACCGACGCCGCGCATCGGCGAGCGGGCTGGCGGTTTCGGAACCTCAAGGACAATATTCAAGAACCAGTTACCGCGCCGGTCGCGGGAGAAGTTGGTGCCGTCGGTGATTTTGCCTTCGGGCAGAAGGCGCGAATAGAACACGCGGAAGGTATTGCTGGCGAAGCGGAAGGCGTTGCCTTCGCGTTTCAATTCGCGCCCTTTCAGCGGCACCCAACCCAGCGATTTCCTGCCGCGATAGCGAAGGTAGGGCCAGCGCGACTGGAAGCGCGACTTGGCGTACTGCTGACACACGTCGTTGACGGTTCCCGAGTGAAGACCAAGTTCACGACTAGCGCCTGTGGTGAGCTTGATCAAATCGAATCCGGTATGCCAGCGACGGCCAAAACGCAGCGCGTCCTTTTGTCTGTCATTGCAGTAGTTCCAAACGAAGCTGACGGCCCGAGCTTGCTTATTGAGCAGGCCGTTCAGCGACTTGACGCGGTATCGGTAAACCAGTTTCATTCAAGTTTGACACCAATTGTCGACACTGGTTCCACTCTTGATCCTAAGGCATCGACTGCTTCGGCATGGCTTTTCATGGTGCCCGAATTGCTGCGCAATTCGCAGTCGGCTCCTTTCACTCCTCGCCCTAAAGGACGAGCTTTCTCGGAGCAAATCTGATGAACGCGCATGCCAAGCCAAGGAAAAAGCAGGCGGACGCGGGCCAACGCGGCTGGCGCGACGAGCTCGGGCAGGTAGCGCACCAGGCGGCGCTGTTCGCGCTGGCACTGGCGGCCGGCGCCGGTGCGCTCGGCGCCAGCAGCTGGCTGCTGGGCGAGCAGCATGACGCGCTGGCGCACACGGCGCAGGCGCGCCAGATGGCCGCAGCCAAGCTGGTCAACGTTGAAATCGAACAGCATGAAATGCACAATTTCCAGCCGCGCTTCGTGCAGTTGCTCGATGCCGGCCTGATCGGTGACGAAAAGCGGCTCGAGTGGACCGAGGCGATCCGCCAGATCCAGGCCGCGCGCCAGTTGCTGCCGATAAGCTTCGAATTCGAGCCGCAGCAGGCGGTCCAGATGGCCGCGCCCATGGCGCTGGGCGACTACCAGTTACGCGCGAGCAGGATGCACCTGCACCTGGACCTGCTGCATGAGATGGATTTGTTCAACTTCCTCGCAGACCTGCGCGCCCGCAGCCTGTTTACCATGCAGGACTGCAAGATCAAGCGCAGCGATGCACCGGCCGATTCGTTCAAGACGGCGCGCCTGTTCGCCGACTGCACCTTGAACTGGGTAACGCTGGTCAGCGTCGCGCAGGTCGAACTGCCGGTGGCTGCGCCCAGGAAACGAAGAGGATGGCGATGAAACGCATGGCACTGCTGATCGCCGCTGTCCTTGCGGCGGCAAGCGCGCTGGCCCAGCCGCAGGCGATCCAGCTCGGGCGCCTGTTCGCCACGCCGGCCGAACGCGCCGGGCTCGATGCGCTGCGCGCCAGCGGCGGCGCGCCTCCGCCGCCCGCCGCCCCGCCGCCGGTCGAAGCAGAGCCGCCGCCGGAGCCGGTCATGCTCAACGGGATTGTCAGGCGCGGCAACGGCAAATCCACGGTATGGATCAACCAGCAGCCGCAACCGGACGCCAGCAACGGCCTGTCCGCGCCCGGCAGCGCGCCGTCCCTGACGCTGCAGCTCGGCTCAGGCAAGCGCGTCACGCTCAAACCCGGCCAGCGCTACGACGGTCAGGGCAACTTCAAGGATGTCGATGTGCCCTGACCTTCAGCGCCAGCGCGGCGCCGCCTTGCTGATCCTGGTCGCCCTGGCCGGGCTGGGAGCGGCCACGCTGCTGATCAGCGCGTTCGGCAGGAATACCCTGGAAGCGGCGCGCGAACGGCGCACCCAGTACGCACTGGCCGAGGCGAAGGACGCCCTGATCGGTTACGCGCTGGCGCACGGGCGCCTGCCGCGCCCGGCCATTTCAGGCAGGGACGGCAGGGAGAACCCGCTGCCTTGTACCAGCGAGCAAAGCTGCACGGGACTCATCGCGTGGGTGACGCTGGGCATCGACGGGGCCGACGGCTGGAGCAAGCTGCTGCGCTACAGCGTCACCCCGGAGTTCACCAACACGCCACTCGATGCGTCGGCGGCAGCCAGCAAAACCGTGCTGGGGCGCGCCAGCGACGGCGCGCTGCATTACCTGGCCGGGCACCCGGTGTGCAGCCGCGACGTCCAGTGCGTGCCAGTGGTAATTTTTTCTCACGGCAAGAACAACCTGGGAACCAGCGCGGCCGGAGTGGTGCAGGCCAACGCATCGAACACGAACGGCGATGAAGTCCAGAACGATATTGCGACGAATAACTTCATGAGCCGGGCCGCATCGAGCGATCCGGGCGTGCCGGGCGGCGAGTACGACGACATGGTGGCCTGGATTGAACTGAAGACACTATTTAACCGGATGAATGCGGCGCGCGCGCTGCGTTGACGATGATGCGACGACTCCAGAACGGATTTAGCCTGGTCGAAATGGCGGTGGTGCTTGTCATTGTCGGCTTCATGGTGGGCGGACTGCTCACGCCGCTCAGCATGCAGCTCGAGCAGCGCAAGGCCGGCGAAACGCGCAAGGCGCTCGACGAGGCGCGCGAGGCGCTGCTCGGTTTTGCCCTGCGCAACGGCTACCTGCCGTGCCCGGCCGTCTCGGCCAGCAATGGGCTGGAAGACCGCAATGGCGAGAACTGCAACGGCGGCAAGCGCGCCGGCTTCCTGCCCTGGGTCACGCTGGGCCTGCCGCAACTGGACAGCTGGGGCCACATTTTCCGCTACAGCGTCACGCCCGCGTTCGCCAACAGCCGGGTGCCGTTCACGCTCGCCACCCGGCGCGACATCACGATCGGCACGCGCGACCCGGCGGGCAACCTGATCGGCGCGACTGCCGTCAACGACATCCCCGCCGTGATCCTGTCGCATGGCAAGAACGGCTTTGGCGGGGTCAGCGAGGCCGGCGTGCGCGCCGGCGCCCTGGCGGGCAGCAACCAGGACGAAAGGACCAACGCCGGCACTGCCGGCATCGCCTTCGTGACCCGCTACGCGACCGACAATCCGCAGGCCCCGGGCGGCGAATTCGACGACATGCTCAGCTGGGTGTCGCCGAATATCCTGTACAACCGCATGGTCGCGGCGCAAAAACTGCCATGAACATCTTGCGTCCCGCGCTCACGATCGGCGCCTACACCTTGCTGGAAGCGCTGCGCAACCGGCTGGGCTGGCTGCTGCTCGCCGCCGCGCTGGCCGGGCTCGGACTGTCCGGTTTCGCCGGTCAGCTGGCGCTCACCGAGAGCGCCGAACTGCGCGCCGCGTTGCTGGCGGCCAGCCTGCGCCTGGCCGGTGTGTTCCTGGTCGCCACCTTCGTGGTCACCAGCATGGTGCGCGAGGCGCACGACCAGGTGCTTGCGCTGCTGCTCGCACTGCCGTTTCCGCGCGCCACCTATCTGATCGGCAAACTGCTCGGCTTCGGCATGCTGGCCGTGCTGCCGGCGCTGCTGTTCGGCGCGCTCGGCCTGTTGTACGCGCCGCCGGCGCAGGTTGCGCTGTGGAGCTTGTCGTTCCTGTGCGAGCTGTGGATCGTCACCTCGTTCAGCCTGCTTTGTTCGCTCAACTTCCGCCAGGTAGCGCCGGCCCTGGCCGCCTGCGCCGCCTTCTACCTGCTGGCGCGCACGGTCGCCAGCCTGCAACTGCTCGGCGGCCACTCGGGCACGCTTTCGCTGTCGCAGTGGGGGGCGCAGGCCGGCATCGACATGGTGGCAGCCCTGTTGCCGCACCTGGACAGCTTCACGCGCACCGAATGGCTGGTTTATCACAGCGGCAACCTGGAGGCGCTGTTCGCGCTTGCCGGGCAGACCGCGATTTATGTCGTGCTGATGAGCACGGCCGCGCTGTTCGACCTGTACCGAAGGAGCGTGTGATGGCGCAGCGTCCCGTCGCGTGCGTACCGCTTGCGGTCAAGCTCGCACTGGCCGCGGCGCTGATGGCCCAACTGTCGTGGCAGGCGTTGCCGGCAGCGCCGGATGCGCGCGCGCAGCAGTTGCCGGCCCCGCCCTCGCGCGCCGCCTTGCAACTGGCCAGCCTGGGCGAACCGGTCGCCCTGTCCAAGCTGATGATGCTGTACCTGCAAGGCTTCGACGACCAGCCCGGCGTGCGCATTGCCTGGCGCGAGCTCGACTACGCGAACCTGCGCGCCTGGCTGGCACGCAGCCTCGAACTCGACCCGCGCGCCCAGTATCCCTTGTTCGCCGCGAGCGAACTCTATAGTGCGGTGGACGACCCGGTGCGCACCCGCGCCATGCTCGACTTCGTGTACGCAAGCTTTGCTGCGGACCCCGGCCGGCGCTGGCCCTGGCTTGCGCACGCGGCGCTGATCGCGCACCACCGCCTGCACGACGCGCCGCTTGCTCGCAGTTACGCCGCCGCCATCCGGGAGCTTGCGCATGGTGCAGACGTGCCGCAGTGGGCGCGCCATCTCGACTTGTTTTTTGGGAACGACATGAACGAATTCGACAGTACGAAAGCGCTGATCGGCGCACTGCTCAGCAGTGGCCAGGTGAACGACCCGAAGGAGCTGGCCTTCCTCGAACGGCGCCTGGCGCCACTTGAAGCGAGTGCGCCACAGCGGGGAGCCAGGTAAATTTTATCGCCGGCAAGCAACACGATGATATCGCGTGCGCGAGCTTTTCCTATAGACTTGTAACATAGCATCAGCTTCATGAATCGAGGAATTTTATGCAAGGATTTCACGGGCGCCAGCGCGGTTTTACACTGGTTGAAATCGCCATTGTGCTGGTCATCATCGGCCTGCTGCTCGGTGGCGTGCTCAAGGGGCAAGGCCTGATCGACAGCGCCAAGGTCAAGAACATCATCCAGCAATCGAACTCGCTGTCGGCGGCGGTCAATGCCTACCAGGACAAGTTCCGTGCCCTGCCCGGCGACGACATCCTGGCCACCACGCATGTGCCGGGTGCGAGCAGCAACGGCAACGGCGACGGCCAGATCACCGAGTACCTGGCGGCGCCCCAGCATCTGGCGCTGGCCGGTTTTATCACCGGTTCATACAACGGCACCAGCGACTTCATGACCAGCGCGCAAGGCGGCGCGGTGTATATCTTCAATGACGCCGTCGGTGGACGCAGCGGCAACGGGGTGCGCATCGACAACCTGCCGGACTCGTTCGCCCAGCAGATCGACAGCAAGCTCGACGATGGCGTCGCCGCAACCGGCTCGATCCGCGCCAGCTCGCCGTACACCAGCACCGGCGCGATCATCAGCCGCACCGCGCTGTTTTTCTAGCTGCGCCGGCGCTCGACTACGGGTAGCGCCGCAGCAGCAGTTCGGCCACGCACACCGGCTTGCTGCTGTCTTCGCGCTCGACCAGGACGCTCCAGCAGAGCTGGGCGCCGCCGTCGATGTCCTCGATCGTGTGCAAGGTCAGGCGCGCCCGCAGGCGGCTGCCCACCGGCACCGGCGCCGGAAACCGTACCTTGTTCAGTCCGTAGTTAACGTCCAGTTTCACGTCGCTCATGTGCAAGGCATTGGCCAGCATGCCTGGCAGCAGCGACAAGGTCAGGAAACCGTGCGCGATCGGCCCGCCGAACGGCGACTCGCGCTTGCAGCGCTCCACGTCCACATGGATCCACTGGTGGTCGTCCGTGGCGTCGGCAAACGTGTTGACGCGCTGCTGCGATATCTCGACCCAGTCGGAAACGGCTACCTCCTGGCCGAGCATGCCCCTCAATTCGGTAAGGCTGGCAATTTCACGCATGGCAGTCTTCCTTCGGGCGGCGTCCGAACATGCCGACGCCGTCGACCGTGCATACCAGCTCGCCACGCTGGTTGATTGCCTTCCAGTGCGACCACACCATGCCAAGCCCGGGCCGCGAGGCCGAGGGCCTGACCTTGGTGGTGACATAGCTGACGCTCAGGGTGTCGCCGGGCCTGACCGGCGCAATCCAGCGCACGTTGTCGACGCCGGGCGATCCCATGCTCGACGCTTCGCTCATCAGGCCATCGACCACCATCCGCATCATCATGCTGCAGGTGTGCCACCCGCTCGCGACCAAGCCGCCGAACATGGATGCCTTGGCGGCCTCCGGGTCGACGTGGAACGGCTGCGGGTCAAACTGTTTGCCAAACGCGATGATCTCTTCCTCGGTAACCGTACGCTTGCCCATCGCAATCTCCTGGTTGGGAAAAAAGTCCTCGAAATACCAGTTCGTCTTCTTCACGCGTTCTCGCCTTGTGCAAATCCGGGCTGCGCAATGAAGCGTCCCAGGTGGTGATCGGAATCGCCCATCGACAGTTCAATCATCGTCAGGCGTTTGAAATAGTGGGCGGCAGGCAGTTCGTCGGTCACGCCCATGCCGCCGTGCAGCTGCACGGCCTGCTGGCCGATGAACCGGAGTGCTTGCCCGACCCGGAACTTGGCAGCCGATACCGCGCGGCGCCGCTCGAGCGCATCGGCGCCGCCAAGCTTGACGGCCGCCAGCAGCGCCATCGAGCGCGCCTGTTCGAGGTGGATGTACATGTCGGCCATGCGGTGCTGCAGCGCCTGGAATTTCCCGATCGGCGCCCCAAACTGGTTGCGTGTCTTGAGGTATTCGAGCGTGGCGGCGAAGATCGCTTCCATCGCGCCCAGCGCTTCCGCGCACAACAGGCCGGCGCCGTAATCGGCCGCCGCATCGAGCACGTTCCAGCCTGCGCCGGCTGCGCCGACCAGCGCCGCCGCCGGAACCTGCACCTGGTCGAACACGATGTCGGCCGCGCGCTGCCCGTCGAGGGTGCGGTAGTCGCTCACGGTCACGCCGGCGCTCGTCGCCGGCATCACGAACAGGCTGATGCCGTTCGTGTCGCGTTGCGCCCCGCCGCTGCGGGCGGACACGATCAGGCTATGCGCCTGGCCGCCGTGCGCGACCACGCTCTTGCGGCCATTGATGACGTAGCCGGCGCCGTTCGGGGTGGCGCTGGCGGCGATGTCGGACAGGTCGTGGCGCGACTGTTTTTCGCCCAGTGCGCAGGCCAGTTTCAGCGTGCCGCCGGCCACCTGTTCGAGCAGGCCGGCGTGCCCGCCGCCAAGCTTGAGGAACTCGGCGCCGAGCACGGTGGCGAAGTAAGGCTCGACCACCAAACCACGCCCGAGCTCTTGCATGACGAGGAACATGTCGAGTGCGCTGCCGTCAAAGCCGCCTTGCTCTTGCGGCATCGGCAGGGCCAGCATCCCCAGTTCGGACAGCGCGGCCCAGGCCGCGTCGGACACGCCGCTGTCGGAGCCGATGATTTTCTTGCGCGCCTCGAAACTGTAATCCTTGACCACCCAGCGCTTGAGCGCATCGGAAAACTGCAGTTGTTCTTCCTTGAAGCTGAAGTCCATGTTCTTCCTCACAGGCCCAGGATCATCTGGGAGATGATATTTCGTTGAATCTCGTTCGAGCCGCCATAGATGGAGGTCTTGCGGAAATTGAAGTAGTAGGCGGCCAAGGGCGCAGCTTCGTCGGCGCCGGCCACGCTGTGCTCCGTCCTGCCTTCGAGGTAGGCCGGGTCGAACGGCAGCGCCAAAGGCCCGGCCGCTTCAAGCATGAGTTCGGTGAGCGCCTGCTGGATCTCGGTGCCGCGCACCTTGAGCACGGACGCTTCCGGTCCCGGCGCCTTGTGCGCTTCGGCCAGCACGCGCAGCACCGTCATTTCAAGCGCCATCAGCTCGATCTCGAGCGTGGCCACCTTGGCGGCGAACATCGGGTCGGAGATGAGCGGCCTGCCGTTCTTGTGCTGTGCGCCCGCCAGCTTCTTGAGGGACTCGAGCTCGCGCTTCGAGCGCCCGACTGCGGCGATGCCGGTGCGTTCATGGCCAAGCAGGTACTTGGCGTAGGTCCAGCCCTTGTTTTCCTCCCCGACCAGGTTCTGCAGCGGCACCTTGACGTTGTCGAAGAAGACTTCGTTTACCTCATGGTCCTCGTCGAGCATGATGATCGGCCGCACGCTCACGCCCGGCGAATGCATGTCGATCAGGAGGAACGAAATGCCTTCCTGTTTGCGCACGCCGCTGTCGGTGCGCACCAGGCAGAAGATCATGTCGGCGTGCTGCGCCAGCGTGGTCCAGGTTTTCTGGCCATTGACGATATAGAACTCGCCCTCGCGCGCGGCGGTGGTCTTGAGCGAGGCCAGGTCGGAGCCGGCGCCCGGCTCCGAATAGCCCTGGCACCACCAGTCTTCGCAGGACAGGATGCGCGGCAGGTAATGCTGCTTCTGCGCCTCGCTGCCGAATGCCATGATGACGGGCGCGACCATGTTGACGCCGAACGGCAGGATGGGCGGCGTGCCGGCGCGTGCGCATTCGTCTTCCCAGATATGGCGCTGCACGGCACTCCAGCCGGTGCCGCCAAATTGCACCGGCCAGCCGGGCGCGACCCATCCCTGCCTTGCCAGGATCTTGTGCCAGCGCACATAGTCGTCCTTCGACATGCGCAGGTGCTGGCGCACCTTGTGCTGCAAGTCGGCCGGCAGCTTGGCCTCAAGAAAGCCGCGCACCGTATCGCGAAACGCCAGTTCCTCGCTCGTATAGTTCAGGTCCATACAGTTTCCTTATTCTCGCCGCGCTAAAAAAAGCACGACCGTTCACAAGGATTGTACCCGAAAAACAGGTGATATTTGCAATACCGGAGCCGCGACAGGGGTATCTAGCGCAGCCAGCAGCGGCGGCGTCTGAGATTGTTTTGCCGAATGAACATGGCCGACTCCTTGTTTTTAGTATAATAAAAACAACATTTGACCTTGATCATAGCACCCGAAAAACTGCGCACCTATGAAAAAAGGATGAACGCCTGCAGGCGTTCATCCTCTGCTGACATGCCTCAACCGCACGTCGTTTTTTTGTCGCAGCCGCGCCGCGCTTTAGTTGCCGACGGCTTTGCTCGTCGCCTTGTAAGGCATCACGCGCGAGGCCAGCCGGGTATCGGTCTTGAGCATGCCGATCTGGTCGCTCAAGACGTGGGCCGCCTCGGTCAACATCACGTCCTTGGCGTTCTTGGCCTCCTTTTCGGCGGCCAGTTCAGCCACCAGGTTGCGCTCGTCCGCCTGCAGGCCGTCATCCTGGCGGTTGCTGCCCTTGAGGGCCAGCTTGCCCGATTTGGCCGGCGCCGGCACCTTGCTGCGCACTTCCTTGCCGGCCTCGCCCACGAGCGGCTCTTCGGTGGCCGGCGCACGCGCCGCCGCCAGCAGCCGCCCTTCGCGCAGCTTGGCGCGCGCTTCCTGGGCATCGCGCTCCTTGCGGCGCACCGCTTCGTTCAGCGAGATTGCGTTTTCCTTGCGCAGCTTGCGCACTTCGGCGATGTCCTCTTGCAGGTACTGGAAGTCCTTGTCCTTGGCGATGCGCGCTTCATGGCGTTTCTGCAGCGGCGCCACCAGTTCCTTCAGGTCCCCCGAAGGAACGAACACGGCCGGCTTGATGGAGACCCATGGCAAGGCGTTGTCGTAGCTCGATTCACCGAAGCTGTCGGTGTCCGAGGTCACCGGCATCTTGATGTCTGGCGTAACCCCACGCAACTGCGTGGTGCCGCCGTTGATACGAAAAAATTGCGCAATCGTCATCTTGAGCTCGCCGTAGCGCACCTTTTCGCCGGGCGCGAAACGGTCGAGATTGATCAGCGTTTGCACCGTACCCTTGCCGAAACTCGGTTCGCCGATGATCAGCCCGCGCCCGTAGTCCTGGATCGCGGCCGCAAAAATTTCCGAGGCCGAGGCCGAGCCGCGGTTGATCAGCACGCCCACCGGCCCGTCCCATGCAAGCCCGGCGTTGGTGTCGCTTTCGATATCGACCTTGCCTTCGGTACTGCGCTGCTGCACCACCGGGCCCTTGTCGATGAACAGGCCAGTCAGTTCGACCGCCTCGATCAGCGAGCCGCCACCATTGTTGCGCAGGTCGATCAGGACGTTATCGACCTTCTCTTTTTTCAGTTCGCCCAGGATGCGGGCCACGTCGCGCGTGGCGCTCTTGAAGTCCTTGTCGCCGCGGCGGCGCGCTTCGAAATCCTGGTAGAAGGTCGGCAGCGAGATCACGCCCACCCGGCGCTTGACGCCCGCCTCGGTGATGTCGATGACCGATTTCTTGGCCGCCTGTTCTTCCATGCTGATTTTCTTGCGCACCATCGAAACGGTCACGTGCTTGCCGTCGGTGCCGGCGTCGGCCGGCAGGACATCGAGACGCACCACGGAATCCTTGGCGCCGCGCACCAGCGTGACGACATCGTCGATGCGCCAGCCCAGCACGTCGGTGAAGGAGCCCTCGGCCTGGGCCACGCCCACGATGCGGTCGCCCACTTTCAGCTTGCCCGACAGTGAAGCCGGGCTGCCCGGCACGATCTCGCGGATGACGGTGTATTCGTCGCGCGTTTGCAGCACCGCGCCGATGCCTTCGAGCGAGAGGCGCATCGCGATGTCGAAGTTGTCGGCCGAACGCGGTCCCAGGTAGTTGGTGTGCGGTTCGATCGCGGTCGCGTACGCGTTCATGAACATCTGGAACACGTCCTCGTTGTTCAGTTTGCGCATCCGGCTCTGGTAATTGTCGTAACGCTTGTCGAGCGTGTCACGGATCGCCTTGGCGTCCTTGCCGGCCAGCTTCAGGCGCAGCCAGTCGTTCTTGACGCGCTTGCGCCACAGGTCGCGCGCCTCTTCCTCGCTCTTGGGCCATTGCGCCTTCTCGCGGTCAAGCTGGAACGTCTCGTCGGCGGTGAAGTCGAATTTGGTCTTGAGCAGTTCGCGTGCGTACGCAATGCGCTCGCCGAAGCGCTGCTGGTAAAGCGCATAGATGGCAAACGGCAGCGACAGGTTTTCATTGATGATGGCGTCGTCGAACTTGGTGCGCGCGATGTCGAACTGCGCGATATCGCTGTCGAGGAAGAACAGCTTCTCGCCGTCGAGTGCCTTGAAATAGCGATCGAATATCTTTTCGGACATGGCGTCGTCGAGCGGCGTGGCCTTGT
>Ga0207975_100197_pt1 | contig 42578 bp, 47 predicted proteins | sample LakWasMe91_HOW11_2_FD_183913 | JGI IMG/M metagenome (GOLD analysis project Ga0207975, IMG submission 183913) | Freshwater sediment methanotrophic microbial communities from Lake Washington under simulated oxygen tension - Sediment Metagenome... | ecosystem: Environmental > Aquatic > Freshwater >...
TGGTGCGCGAACTCGTGCAGCACCACATTCTGACCATCGCTACCGTGTCCGGCGCCGCGCCGCACATGGTCCCATGCCAGCACCACGCGCCCGTCGCCCCAGGATTCGCCCAGCAGATCCTGGCGCGCATCGGTGACCACCCCGGCCGCGTCGACCTGCTGGCGCGGCACCAGGAAGGCGCTGGGATAGAGCAGCACCACGCGCAGCGCCGGATAGACCCGGCTCGGCCGCTCCAGCAGCAGCAGGCAGGCCTGGCCGGCGATGGTCACGCGCATCTCGTCGCTCACGTCGAGGCCGGCGCAACCGACGAATTTCTTCTGGTGCAGGAAGTGCTGCACCAGCTTGTGCAACTGCTCCTGCAACCGCGGCGTCATGCGCGCATAAGGGGCGACGTTGTCGGCCAGGATGGCGCGCAAATGCGGCGCCAGCGGGCGCGCCAGCGCCCGTCTGAGGCGCCAGCCCGGCCACAGCAGGGCGAGCGCAATGGCCAGCGAGATGCCGCCGCCCAAGAGCAACGCTTCCATCAGCGCACCGGCAAGCTGGCGCGGGATAGGCGCAGGTGCGGCGCGCTCAGGCGGCCGCCTTGGCGGGGCCGAAATACTTCTCGACCGCGTCCGCATTGCCGATCAGCTGGCCGCCGACGAAGACCTGCGGCCAGGTCGACTGGCCCGAGACGGCGCGCAGCACGCTCGAATTGATCTTCTGGTCCTGCAGGATCTCGGTAAACTTCAGGCCGTGCGCATTGAGGGTCGCCTTGGCGCGCGCACAGTGCGGGCAGCCGGGCTTGGAGAACACCAAGACCGGCTCCGGGATCTGGACATTCGGATTAATGTAGCGCAGCATGGTTTCGGCGTCGGATACTTCGAACGGGTCGCCCTCGCGTTGCGGCTCGATGAAGATCTTCTTGATGATGCCATCCTTGACGAGCATCGAATAACGCCACGAACGCTCGCCGAAACCGAGGTCGCGCTTGTCGACCAGCATGCCCATTGCCCTGCTGAAGTCGCCGTTTCCATCCGGGATGACGGTGATGTTGTCCGCATCCTGGCCGACCTTCCATTCGTTCATCACGAACGCATCGTTGACCGAGACGCAGATGATGTCGTCGACCCCGTTCTGCTTGAACACGGGCGCCAATTCGTTGTAGCGCGGCAAATGGGTGGACGAACAGGTCGGGGTGTAGGCGCCGGGCAGCGAAAACACCACCACGGTCTTGCCCTTGAACAGCTCGTCGCTCGTGATGTCTTTCCACTGGTCGTTCGGACGGGCCTTGAACGTCACATTCGGTACGGGTTTGCCTTCAAGCGATTCTGGAGTCGGTAGCATGACAGTTCCTTTCATTGGTGGAGCACGAAAAAGAGGGACGCAGATGGACGCGCGGCGCGCGCCCGCACTGGCACAAGTGGGGCCGCTTGAACGCTTTTCAATTGGATATCGTACAGGAGATGCACGCAGGGTGTGGGCGGCGCCGCGCAGGCGGGCGCGGCGCGCAAATGAGAAGCTGCGGACCGGCGGCCCGCGTTACAACATCAGGCGTGGTCCTTGGTGGCGGCCGGTGCGGCGCCAAACAGGGCCGCGACCAGCGGATCGCGCGCGACCGGGCTGCGGTTGACCCGGATCGCGTAGTGCGTGTCGTCGGCCAGGATGTGGAAATGGCGGCCGGTGCCGGCCATGCTCTGCTCGCGCAGGCCCGGGCGTTCCTTGCGCGGGGCCGCGCCTTCGCGCTTGGGCTGGACGATGGCCGCCAGGAAGGCCTTGACGCGCTCGGGATCGGGCGAAATCTGGTAGACCGCCTTGCCCAGGTAGGTTGCGGTGCCCTCGATGTAGCGCGCCAGCTCGATCACGCCAGCTTCGCGCAGGTCGCGGATGTACTTGCGCGCACCGGACGGCGAGAACTTCAGGAACCAGGCGATTTCGTCGGCCAGCATTTCGTGGGTGGACAACTCGCCGATGAGCTTTTGCATGTTCTCGATGCGGCGCTGGGTTGCCGAGGTCGAGCGCACGCGCTCGATCGGGGCCATCGAAATGGGAGCGCGTTCGGCTGGCTGAGGCGCGAGGCGTTCGACCAGGGTCGAATTGGCTGAACCGTGCACGGTACTCATCTCGCCTGGCGTTGAAGAATTATTTTGGTGTGTCGTTGCTTGCATGTTGAGTACTCCATGAAAGAGATAGTCATTGGTCCGGAACCGCTCCGTGCTGTTCGACAGCCGTACAACACTCGGGTTCCGCACAACTGGGCTCAAGATTGCCTTTTGCGTCGCGCATGGTCTGTGCGCCATCGAACATTCCACGACAATTGATGAAATGACAGGCTTTCGCGTGGCGAGCCCGGCTGTGTGCGTTGACGAACAGATAGGCTTGCGCAAGTGCTTTATGCTGGGTCCGTTCGCGCTTTTCTGCGCGTGCGTCGACATTGATCAAGCTAGTCTGCCTGCCGCCGGCACGCGACATTTTTAAAAGGAACCCACCATGAAAATCACTTTACTGGCAGCACTGCTGGCCGTCATCGGCCTGACCGCGTGCGAAAAAACCACCGTCAATCCGCCCGCCACCACGGTCGTCACCCCGACCGTCGAGACGCCGGTGGCGGTGCCCGGCCCGGCCGGCGCTCCAGGCGCTCCAGGCGCTCCCGGCGCTCCCGGCGCAACGGGCGAGCCAGGCCAGCCAGGCGAACCGGGCAAGACCGGCGACACCGTGATTGTCGTGCCCGAAAAACAGCAATAAGCCACGGCACCAGTCGCGCCGCGCCCGGATGTCAAGCGTCCGGGCGCGGCGCGATTTTTTTTTGCGCGGCGCGCCTGCGCCTGCGCAAGCGGCCTGCTCGCCTGCGTGGCAAAAACGGCACAGCTGCCGAAGCACGGTGCGCCAACGCACGGTCCGTTTGAACTCCCCCTCGTATTCTTGAGTCCAACATCACTGCTCGCGCAAGCGATGTCGCACATTTTCCTTCAACGTTATGGGAGTTCCTTGTGAATAATACGAAAAAAATAGCCTTGGCCGTTGCCATCCTTTGTTCCGCCGGGATTACCCTGGCACAAGAAATCAATCCATCGTGGTACATCCAGCCCAGTGTCAACGGTATCAAGCCCGACCCCGATTTCGGCGTCGACAAGCGCGACTGGGGCGGCGGCCTGCGTTTCGGCAAACCGGTCTCGCGCATGTGGGACATCCAGGTCGGCGCGACCCATTCGCGGGTCGAAGACGGCCCCAACAACTATCGCCAGACCCTGCTCGGCGCCGATGCCCTGCTGATGATGTCGCGCAAGAACTTCCGCCCCTTCGTCCTGTTCGGCCTCGGCGCCCAGCGCGACAAGGTGGAAAATGCGCTGCGCAACGTGCGCAAGACCTCGCCTTACCTTGCCGCCGGCATCGGCTTCCAGCTCGGCCTGAGCGACCAGTGGTCGATGCAGGCCGACCTGCGCAGCGTGCGCGGGCGCCTGCGCCACGAGGAAGATTTCGGGTTCAAGCACAACAACAACAAGTACCTGACGGTCGGCTTCAACTACGCCTTCAACAAGCCGTTGCCGCCACCGCCGCCGCCGGCGCCTGCTCCGGCGCCGGCCCCGGCGGTGCAGGAACCGCCGCCGCCGCCGCCGCCGGTCGCGCCAGCGCCGCCGCCGGCGCGCTTTGAAAAAGTCACCTTGTCGGCCACCGAGCTGTTCGAATTCGACAGCGCGACCCTGCGCATGCCGCAACCGCGCCTCGACGAGATCGCCGCCGCGCTGATGGCCGACCCGACCATCACCGACGTCGACGTGACCGGCTATGCCGACCGGCTCGGCTCGGCCAAGTACAACCTCAAGCTGTCGCAGCGGCGCGCCAATGCGGTGCGCGACTACCTGATCGGCAAGGGGGTCGAGGCGGGCCGCCTGAAGGCAATCGGCAAGGGCGAAGCCGATCCTGTCGTGACCTGCACCAACAAGAAGCGCGCCGACCTGATCAAGTGCCTCGAACCGAACCGCCGCGTCGAAGTCGAACAGATCACGATCGAGCGCCGGGTCGAGTGAGCTGCAATACGCGTGCAATGAAGCTGGAACAAGCGCGGATATAAGCGTTGAACAAGCGTTGCACAAACGCAGGTAGGCGCAGGCCGCAACCGGCCTGATCGAAAGGGGCACTCGTGCCCCTTTTTTTTGTGCGGCTCACCGGGCGCCGCTCGCTTTGTCAGGGGGAATACACGATGGAAGTGAGGCAATGGTTACCGTTTTCCAGGCAGCTCGTGCACGTCATGCGCTGCGCCGTCACCGAGTGGATGGAACACCGCGCCGCCAGCAAAGGCGCCGCGCTCGCCTTCTATACCCTGTTTTCGATCGCGCCGATCCTGGTGCTGGTCATTGCCATCGCCGGTTTTTTCTACGGCACCCAGGCCGCCCAGGGTGAATTGCTGGCGCAGCTAAGGGGACTGGTGGGGCCGCAGGGCGCCGAAGCGATCCAGCTGGTGCTGGCCGGCGCGCGCAACGAGGAAAGCGGACGCACCGCCACCCTGGTGGCCACCGCCCTGCTCCTGTTTGGCGCCACCAGCGTGTTTGCCGAGCTGAAGGCGAGCCTGGACGACATCTGGAAGGTGCCCGCGCCGCAAGAGGCGAGCTGGTGGGACGTGGTGCGCACACGCCTGCTCTCGTTCGGCCTGATCCTGGTGCTGGCCTTCCTGCTGATGGTGTCGCTGGTGGTGAGCGCCGTGCTCGCCGTCCTCGAAAATTACTTCAGCGGCTTGTGGAAGGACGCGACCATACTGCTGTCGTGGCTGGCCTCGGCTATCAGCTTTTGCGTGATCGCGGTGCTGTTCGGCGTCATCTACAAGCTGCTGCCGCGCGTGAAGCTGTCGTGGCGCGACGTCGCCATCGGCGCGCTCGGCACCGCCGCCATGTTCACGCTGGGGAAGTTTGCGATCGGGCTGTATATCGGCAACAGCGGCGTGGCCAGCAGCTTCGGCGCGGCCGGCTCAATGATCGCCCTGCTGCTGTGGGTATATTATTCGGCCCAGATATTTTTCCTGGGCGCCGAATTCGCGCGCCAGTATGCGCTCCAGCTTGGAAGCCTGCGCACCAGGTAGGTGCGCCCGCTATTCGCCCAGCAGCTCGGCCACCACTTCCATGCCCTCGACGCGCTCGGCGATGACCTTCACGATCACCACCACGGGCACGCCCAGCAACAGTCCCCACATGCCCCACAGCCAGCCCCAGAACAGCAGGCTGACGAACACCGCAGCCGCATTCATGCGCGCGATGCGGCCCGTCATCCAGGTCGCCACCACGGTGCCGACCAAGGTGGCGATGCCGAGCGAGGCGCCGGCCACCAGCAGCACCATGTGCAGCGATTCGAACTGTATGAAGGCGACCAGGCCGGTCGCCGCGGTGATCAACAGCGGGCCGAAATACGGCATGACGTGCATCAGCCCGGCGAAGATGGCCCAGGCGCCGGCGTTCTCGAGCCCGATCGTCTTGAGCGCGACCCACATCAGCACGGCCAGCAGGGTGTTGGTCACCAGCAGCATGAACATGTAGTTCTGGACCGAGGTGTTGATGTCGTCGAGGATGTGGACCGTGATTTTTTTCTGGCGCAGCGAGGGCCCGGTCAGCTTGACCAGCTTGCGCTTGAAGGTGTCGCCGGCCAGCAGCAGGAAGTACACCAGGAACACCACCATGGTGGTCTGGGTCAGGAAACCGAGCAGGCCGACCGAGCCGGCCAGCACCCAGTCCATGACCTTGAAGCTGCTGCTGCCCACGCCCGGTGGCGCCTTCCTGGGCGCGGCGCGCCTGACGTCGCCGCCGACGCTGGCGGTGGCCTGTTCGATCTGGGTCGCCGCGGCCTGCATCTGGGCGATCGTGCTGGGCTGCCCGGCGGCGGCCTTGGTCAGCCGGCTGGTGACCTTTTGCGTGATCGCGGGAAGCTCGTCGATGATATTGAAGAATTCGCCCTGCACGCGATACAGCACGCCGGCCATCAGGGCCAGCATGACGAGCGTCACGATGGTGGCGCCGATGGCGCGCCGGATGTGCCAGCGTTCCAGCCACAGCACCACCGGGTTGAGGGTATACGCGATGAAAATGCCCAGCAACAGGGGCACCAGGAATTTTTGCGACCACTGCAGCGCGTACACGAACGCTACCGTGGCGATGATGCCCAGCGCCAGCCCGCGTGCATTCACATGGATCGGCAGGCGCAGCGTTTCGGCACGCGCGTCGAGCGGCTCGGCGCAGATCGGCGCGCCGGCGCCGGTGCCGGCATCCTGGGCGGTGGTCGGAGTGGGTTCTGAGAGCTGCATGGGATACTTTAGGAAAATGGCCGCGCACCCGGGCCGGGCCGCAAGGACCGGTCCGGGCTGGGCGCGTTACTTGACGCGCACGTCGTTCTTGACGGCGGTGACGCCTTTCACCCCGCGGGCGATCTCGACCGCCTTCTGGGCGCTGTCGGGATTGGCCACGAAGCCGGACAACTGCACCTCGCCCTTGAAGGTTTCCACGTTGATCTCGGAGGCCTTGAGGGTCGGCTCGTTGAAGATCGAGGCTTTTACTTTCGCGGTGATGACGCTGTCGTCGATATATTCGCCGGTGCCTTCGCGCGTTGTGGTCGATGCGCAACCGGCCATGGTGGCGACGAGCGAAACGGCAAACAGCATGCTGCTCAGGCGTTGGGTGATTTTCATGTGGGCTCCTTTGGTAGTGGTCAATAAATGCTCGGGATGAGCGCTCCAGCTGGCGCAGATCGGGCCGGTGGCCGGTTCTACCTGCCGTACTGGGATTTCGCGGCCGCGACACAACTGTCCTTGGCCGCGCCGGCAAACGCGTCGCATTTTTCGCGTGCGACTTTGTATTCAGCCGTTCTTTTGTCGTCACGCGCCTCGGAGCGCGCTTCGATTGCTTTTTTGTCGGCGGTGGCATCGGCACGCGCGGCCACCAGCGTCGCCTTGGCCTGCTTGATGCACACGTCCTTGTCATTGCCGGTCAGCGCAGCGCACTTGACCTTGTCGAGTTCGTAATCGGCCGCCGCGATGCGCAGGCGCGACGCGGTATAGGCCTTCAGGGTGTTCTTGTAATAGGCGTGCGCTTCCTCGACGGCGCGCACGCGCGCTGCCTTGGCCTGCGCAATGCAGACCGCGTTCGGGATGCCGGTGATGGTGTCGCAGCGCGCCCGCGCCGCCTTGTACTGGGCAGCGGCGGCGTCCTTCGCCAGCACGTATGCAGCTTTTGCTTCCGGCGTGGCCGCGCCGGCCTGGATCGCAAAGCATGCGATCGCCGCCCCCAGCAGGGCCTGTGCAAGTGCGTTTTTCATGATGCCCTTCCCGTTGATGAGATGCCCTGCCTATCGTTTTACGTGGAAAGGGAAACCGGATCTGTTCGCTGCCGAACACACCTTATTTATTTACGCAAACGTGTGCCCTTTACAACATCGCGTCGTTTCCGAACGAACAAAAGAAAGGCGCACGGCAAAGAATCGGCGAAATCGGAAACGGCAAAATCGGGGTCTGTCCCCGATTTCCCATTTTTGGGAAATCGGGGACAGACCCCGATTCTTTTTCTCGCCGGCGGCACTGCCGCAGGGACGCTAATGGGCGTGCGGCACCGCACAGACCACACAAAAGTTGCTGACTATTCTTAGCGTACACATTTGCCAGGAGAACAATATGAAATCGAGTCACACCATTGCAGCACTGATGCTTGCCGCGACCGCGGTCTTAAGCGGCTGCGCCAGCACCTCGTCGGAGCCGTATAACTACGGCGCCTACAACAACCCCTCGTCGACGTCGATGGGCTACGGCATCATCGACTCGATCCAGGTCACGCACAGCAGCGGCCAGACCAGCGGCGCAGGCGCAGCCATCGGCGGCTTGGTCGGCGCGCTGGCCGGCAACCAGATCGGTAGCGGCAGCGGCCGCACCGCGGCAACCGTGGCCGGCGCAGTCGGCGGCGCGGTGGTCGGTAATCGTGTCGAGGCCAACCGCAACACGGGCGGCCAGGACATGTACCAGATCAACATTCGCCTCGACAACGGCGAGTACCGCTCGATCGTCCAGGACAGCGTCTATGACCTGCGCGTGGGCAACCGCGTGCGTGTCGTGGACGGCCGCGTTTATCGTTACTGAGTCACGCGACGCGGGTGCACCTGCCCCGATAAAGCAGGCGGGCCCGCGTCCTGGCATTAAAGCAGGACCATTTTTGAGGAGCTCCCCATGGGAACCATTTTGCTAGTCATCCTGATACTTGCGCTGATCGGCGTCCTGCCCACCTGGAATCACAGCCGCAGCTGGGGATACGGTCCGACCGGCGTCACCGGACTGCTCGTCGTGATCCTGATTGTCTTGCTGCTTACCGGGCGGCTATAAGCATTGGGCGCCGTGGGCGCCTTTTTTTTATCGACCTTATCGAAGGAACTGGCATGCGACACGCTGACAAACATTGCTTCCATCGGGCACTGGCCGGCGCCGCCCTGCTCGCGACCATGGCTTTAGCACAGGCACAAACTTCGAACGACCAGGACGTCGACGCCGCCAGCGCACGCCAGCAGGCGGCGGAGATCGCCAAGGGCGATCCGCCGCGCTGGTTCCGCGAAGACGCCACCAGCGCGGCGCGCTTGCGCACCTTGCAAAAAGAAATCGGCGCAGCATTGAACGAAGCGCGCAATGCCTGCCGCAAGCAGCCAAAGGCCGAGCGCGCGGCCTGCATGAAGCAGGCGCGCGAGACCTGGCAGCAGGACATGGCTGCGGCGCGCGAACAAGCCGGTAACGGGGCGCGCTAAACGGCAAGGCGCAGCGATAGCGAACCATCGCGCGCATCTGCAACGCAGCCATGCGTGGCACCCGATTTAACTGTGACAGTTCCGCTAGTCGGCCTGGCGCGCGCCGCTGTCGTGCGAGGGCAGTTCATGCACGACGACGGCAATGTCCTCGGTGATCATCTTGAGCCAGCCGGCGTGCTTGAGGGCGCGCAGCGCGTCGCGGTAGCCCTGGTCCCAGCGCCACTCGATCGACCCTTTGGAAAAATTCACGTCCTTGGCCGCCATGTGCCAGTCGTGCCCGGCGTAGGGCAGGCGCACGATGTGCAGCGTGCTGTCGCAGCCGAGCGCGGCCAGCGCGGCATCGTCTTCCGGGGTGCGTTCCTGCGTTGCCATGCGCCCGTGCATCTCGCGCAGCTTGCGCTGCATCGCGTGGGTGCTCAGATAGTCGTCGATATGGCGCCTGGAACGCGAGGCGTACATCACGTCTTTCTGGCGTGTATAGACTTCGTCCATCGTGACCGGTTCGGCGCCCTTGGCGCTCCACAGGTCGACCATGAAGCACAAGGTGTCACCCTCCGGCAGCTCCTTGAGCACCGATTCGAGCGGCGTGTTCGAGTACAATCCGCCATCCCAGTACAGTTGACCCTCGATGCGCACCGGCGGGAACGCGGGCGGCAGGCTGCAGCTGGCGCGCACATGGTCGGCGCACAGATCGCCCTTGAGACTGTCGAAGTGGGCCAGTTCACCGGTGCACACATTGACCGCATTGACGGTCAGTCGCATGCCGCTGTTGGCGTTGAGGTAGTCGAAGTCGACCAGTTCCTCGAGCGTGCCGCGCAAGGCGGTGGTGTCGTAGAACGAGGCCTGCTCGGGCTCGACCGTCATCCCGAGGGGAAAACCGCTGAACCAGCGCGGCGTGAAAAAACCCGGAGCGCCGCGCATGAAGGTGTCGACGGTGTTGAACCAGATGTTGGTGCGGCGCTGCGAGTCGGCCACCCGCGACATGTCGACGCCGTCGGGATGCGCGACGCGGTCCCAGAATGCCTTGACGCGCTGCAGCCGGTTCGATTTCTCGTTGCCGGCGATGAGGGCAGCGTTGATCGCGCCGATCGAGGTGCCCACGATCCAGTCGGGCACCAGGTCGTGCTCGTGCAGGGCCTGGTACACACCCGCCTGGTAGGCGCCCAGCGCGCCGCCCCCCTGCAATACCAGCACGATGCGCAACTTATGGGGATTGAGCTTGTTCATCTCCATCATTCCGTCCCCTCACACAGCCTCAATGGCCTAAAAAAGACGGCGTCGAATCCGAGATTGCGACGCCGCTCAAGCCCCACCATATTCTGCCTAGCGCGCTGCGAAGCCACCCTTGCCTGATGCACCGATCGGCCCGTCAGCGGAGCAATCAGTGGACCAGCTGCCCGCGCCGGCGCTGCAGATACCAGGCCAGCGCCGCCACCGCCGCCCCCACACCGAGCGCCGGCTTGAGCAGCCGGCGCCGCGTGAGGAAGCCGATGATGCTGATGGCGTAGGGCATGACCGAGCTCACGTTCATGCCGCGCGGCTTGAGCAGGCCGTCGATGCGCGAACGAATGGCCCAGGTGGCATGCTCGAGCGCCGAATGAAACAGCTGTTCTGGCCGCATCCCCTGCTTGACCTGCGCTTTTGCGTGCACGATTCCGACGCGGTAAAACTCGCCCTGCCGCAGCAGCTTCGCCTTGCGCTCGTTAAGATCGCTGTGCTTGTCTTGCGGCGCATCCTTGTCCATGAGTCCCCCTGTCTGTGTTGCCGCTACAGCAGCATGTCGCGGTCGTGCTTGATTTCGTTCATGGTCTCGGGAAAGGCCAGCTTGCCTTCCTTGAGCATGGCCTTCGCCTTGAGCACCAGGCCAATCGTGATGGCGAGGAACACGAGGAACATCAGCAACAGGATTTTCCATCCCATCGCCTCCCAGGCCAGCGCGACAATCGTGACGGTGCCGTAGGCCAGCGCAAACCAGCAGCAGATGATGGCAAGCGCAAAAATGGCCATCAGCTCGAGGACATGGTTGCGCACCTCGGACAGCTCGAGCGCCGCCAGCTCGATGCGCGACACCACCAGTCCGAAGACGTTTTTTGCCAGCCCGGTCAGGCCGCCGATCAGGCCGGGGCCGTGGCCATGCACTGCCGCAGTCGTTTTGTCCATGGCGTCTCCGGGTCTGGTTTATTTACGGCCCAGGATCACGCCCACGAGCAGGCCTACGCCGGCTGCGGCTGCGATCGTGCGCCACGGGTTGTCCTTAACATAGACATCGGCAGTGTGCGCCAGTTCCTTGCCTCTGACGATAGCCTGGCCCTGTACCTGCGAAGCCTTGCCCAGCGCCACATCGAGCAGGTGCATGCCGCGCCCGCGCATTTCCTCGGCCTTTTCACCGGTCAGTGCGGCGGCCGCCTGCAGCAGCGTCTGGGCATCCTTGACCAGCGTCTTGACGTCGGTCTGCACCGCGTTCAGGTTGCCGTTGAGCGCAGACGAATTGCCGCCGCCGGTGCGTGTTTGGGTATCTAACATGATGAACTCCTGTTGGTGGGTGGATGAAAACTACTTGGCCAGCAAATCACGCATGTCTTCCGCGTGCTCTTCTTCGACCGCCATGATTCCGATCAGCATCTGGCGCGTGGTCGGATCGCGCTCGCCGATGGCCGCGATCATTTGACGGTACGATTCGATCGCCACCCGTTCGGCGATCAGGTTGGAGCGGATCATCGCCTGCACGTCCTCGGATGCGTCGTATTCGGCATGGCTGCGCATGCTCAGCGAGGCCGGATCGAAGTTGGGCGAGCCGTTCAACTGGACGATGCGCTCGGCGATCTGGTCGGCATGCTGCTGCTCCTGCTGGGCGTGTTCCAGGAACTCGGCCTTGACGGGACCGTTGGCGACCCCGGTGACGGTGTGGTAGTGGCGCTTGTAGCGCAAGATGCATACCAGTTCGGTCGCCAGCGCATCGTTGAGCATCTCGATGACCGCCTCGCGGTCGGCCTGGTAGCCTTCGGTGACGGCGCCATCGTCGAGATTGGCGGCTGCGGCGCGAATCGCCGCCACGTCGAAGCCATGCGCCAAGGGCGTTTTCTGTTGTTCCATGATGTTTCCTTATATGAGACTGTGAAAGGCCGCGCAGGCGGCCCGCTATCACCTTAGCGTGGCGGAATCGGCTCGCCTTCGTTGGAGAGCACGATTTCCACGCGCCGGTTCAGCTGGCGGCTGCCTGCGTTATCGTTGCCGGCCACCGGATAAGCTTCCCCGTAGCCGCGCACTGCAATGCGTTCGCGCCCGATGCCCATGCCAAGCAAGGCGTCGCGCACCGCGCCGGCGCGCCGCTCGGACAAGTCCTGGTTGTAGGCGGTGCCGCCGACACTGTCGGTAAACCCTTCGACCAGAACGGTGCGCCGCGGGTTCTGCGCGAGCACGTCGGCCAGCTTGCGCACGCTGTTCATGCCGGCCGGGGTCAGGCTCGCCTGGCCGGTGGCGAACAGCACGTCGCCGATCGTGACGACCATGCCGCGCTCGGTTTTTTTCGCTTGCAGCTCAGCCATCTGGGCCTCGAGCTGGGCCGCCCTGGCCTGCGCTTCGCGCGCCTGGGCCTGCGCCTGCGCGGTCTCGCTCTGGGCTGCGGACGCGGCCATGCGGGCGCGTTCGGCTTCAGCCGTGCGCGCTTCCAGCCTTACCTGCTCGCGCTGGCGCGCGGAATTGGCGATATCGGCCTCGGCCGCCTTGCGCGCGGCCACCTCGCGCGCGATGGCGATGCGCTGCTTGGCCAGGTAGGCCAGTTTGTCGATCTTGTCGAGGCTGTCCTTGCGCGCCGCCGCGGCGTTGGCCTGGTCAAGCGCCTCGCTGGCCTGCTTGAATTCGAGCGGCGCGTAGGTCGACACTTGCGGATTGTTATTGGCGGCGACGAAATCGCCGCGCGCCTGGTCGAGTGCCGGCGTGGTGGTCGGCAGCGTGCTGCAGGCACCGAGCAAGATTGCGCTGGCAAGCGCGGCGGATTTGAGGAGGCTAAGTTTCATGGGTTATTCCTTTTGTTATAAAGCGCATGCGCGCAACTGGTCGGATTCGCACTTCGGCAAGAGTGAACGGCGCACGTTTATGGCTGACGGGCGCGCTCGACTTCTTCGCGCAGCACGCGGATGTCTTGCTGGAGCGCATCGGCGGCGGCATTCGCCTTGGCCGAGGTCGCCTTGCTCTGGGCCAGCTTGGCGTCCGCCTGGGCCTGGACGGCAAGCTCGCGCGCCAGCTTGTAGTCCTTGGCGGCCAGCGCCTGGTTGGCGCGCATCATCTTGGTGCGTGCCACCGTCAGTTCCTGCGGCGCCAGGTCGGCCGCGCCCGCGCTCACCGCGTTCTCGACAGCATTCCTGGAGACGGCGACATCGGCCGTGGCGGGGGCTTTTTGCGGGCTGGCGCAAGCGGCAAGCGCGAGCACTGCCGTGCCGCACAACACCTTGATCAACTGCTTGCTCGATTCCATACTCATCTTGTTCTCCGTTAGCGTTATTAGTCGTGAGTGATATTGCAGTTACGTTATATGCTGATTCTTTGGCAAGATCGGTTCGCTGACGCACATTGCAAATGTTTTGCCCTGGGCAGTGTTGCACAGCGTGCGTCAGCGCACGAATGTCCGCCGCGCTTTACTATAAGCTCGGCGTCACACCCCATCAAGAAGGATTGCCATGAGTGAAGCCCGCGCGCCTGCCGGCCGCCTGAAGCCGCCGGCGCGCCGTCGCACGATCATCCTCAGCCTGGCCGCGCTGCTGCTGGGCGTGCCGCTCATTGCGCTCGCGCTGCTGCTGACGTACGACTGGAACCGGGCGCGCCCCTGGCTCAACGCGCGCACCAGCGAAGCGATCGGACGCCCGTTCACGATCGCCGGCGCGCTGGCGCTGACCTGGGAACGGCCGGCCGCGGCCATGGCCGGGCGCGACCGTACCTGGCGCGACTTCATTCCCTGGCCGCACCTGGTGGCCAACGACATCCACATCGGCAATCCGGCCGCGATGGGAGCGGGCGACATGGCTAGCGCGCGCCAGTTCTCGTTCTCGCTCAACCCGCTCGCCCTGCTCGAGAAACGCATCACCATTCCCGTGCTGCGCTTCGACTCGCCCACGGTGCGGCTGGAGCGGCGCGCCGACGGCGTCCACAACTGGAGCTTCAAGCAGGAAGACCGGCAATCGCCCTGGAAGCTCGACCTGGAACGGGTGGTCTTCACCAAGGGCGTGGTGCACCTGAAAGACGCACTCGAAAAGGCCGACCTCACGGCCGACGTCGACACCATCAACGCCGACCCGGCCTACGGGGTCGGATGGAAGCTGGGCGGCACCTTCAACGGCGCGCCCGTGAGCGGCAGCGGCAAGGCCGGCGCGGTGCTCTCGCTCAAGCAGCAGAACACGCCCTACCCGCTGCAGGCCGACCTGCGCATGGGGGCGACCCGCATTGTGCTCGAAGGCACCCTGACCAAACCGACCGACCTGGCCGCGCTCGACCTGCAACTGAAACTGAGCGGGCCGAGCATGGCACGCCTGTACAACCTGACCGGCGTGCTGCTGCCCGAAACCCCCGCCTACCGCACCCAGGGACGATTGAGCGGCCAGCTTGGCCAGAATGGCAGTCACTTTACGTACGACAAATTCACCGGCAAGGTGGGCGCGAGCGACATCGGCGGCAAGCTTGAGTACCAAAGCGGCAAGCCGCGCGGCCGCCTGAGCGGTTCGGTGGTCTCGCACCTGCTCCAGTTCGGCGACCTGGCCCCGCTGATCGGGGCCGACTCGAACGCGAGCAAGGCCGCGCGCGGGGTGGCGCCGGTCCAGCCCGAGGGCAAGGTGCTGCCGGTCGAGACCTTCCGCACCGAACGCTGGACCAGCGTCGACGCCGACGTCAGGTTCGCGGCCGACCATATCAGGCGCGAGCGCCAGTTGCCGATCAACAAGCTGTCGACCCACCTGGTCCTCAAGGACGGGGTGCTGACCCTGGCGCCGCTGCAATTCGACATGGCCGGCGGCACCCTGAACTCGACCATCAGGCTTGACGGCAGCGGACGCCAGGGCAAGGCCGCGATCAAGGCCAGCGCCAAGGTGACGGCGCGCCACATCCATATCAAGCAGCTGTTTCCGGCCATCGAAGCGCTGCAGGCGAGCGTCGGCCAGGTCAATGGCGACGCCCAGCTGTCAGCCACCGGCAACTCGGTGGCCACCCTGCTGGCCGGCGCGAACGGCGAAATCAAGACCCTGATCAACCAGGGCACGGTGAGCAAGTTGCTGCTCGAGGAAATGGGGCTTAACATCGGCAACGTGCTGCTGACCAAGCTGTTCGGCGACCGCCAGGTCAGGCTCAACTGCATGGCCACCGATTTCGGTGTCACCAACGGGCTGATGCGAACGCGCACCTTCGTCATCGATACCGACGAGGCGATCATCACCGCCGACGGCAGCGTCGACCTGTCCAGGGAATGGCTCGACCTCACCCTGCGGCCCCAGACCAAGTCCCTGCGCATCTTCTCGCTGCGCGCCCCGCTCTACCTGCGCGGCAGCTTCAAGCACCCCGACGTGAGCGTCGACAAGGGCGTGCTCGCGCTCAAGGCCGGCGGCGCGCTGGCGCTTGCCGCACTGGCTCCGGCGGCCGCGTTACTGCCGCTGGTCAACACCGGCCCTGGCCAGGACAGCGAATGCGGCAAGCTGCTGGCGCTGGCGCGCGTCAAGCCGCAAGCCCCGCCTCCGGGCAAGAGCACACCACGCTGATTCCCGATTGCACGATTCGCAACAGCTGTGTGCGTTGCCGAACAGACTCGCCTTCAAGCAGGCTCTACTCTAGCCTCATCGGTGAAGCGCGCCGCGCCCATCGCATGCAAGTAAAAACAAACACCACCATTCAGGAGCCCAAAATGAAAAACATGAAAGCCTTAACGACCCTGCTGGCCGCGCTGATGCTGACCACGGTAGTCGGCTGCGCCTCCACCGCCAAGCACGAAAGCGCCGGCGAATACATCGACGACACCGTCATCACCACCAGCGTCAAGGCGGCTCTGGTGAACGATCCGACGCTCAAGGCCACCGAAATCAACGTCGAAACCTACAAGGGCGTGGTGCAGTTGTCCGGCTTTGTGAGCAAACCGGAAAATATCGCGGGCGCATCGTCCTTGGCGCGCAGCATCAAGGGTGTGAAGTCGGTCAAGAACGACATTCGCCTGAAATAATTCATCCACTCCACGAGGTGACACCATGAAATCGATTAAACAATTGGCCGCAGCTGCTGCGCTCGCAACGCTGGCGCTGGCGCTCGGTGGTTGCGCAGGCATGTCGCAGCAGGACAAGAACACTGCGATCGGCGCCGGCGCGGGCGCAGTCGTTGGCGGCGTGCTGACCGGCGGCAGTGCCGTTGGCACCGTGGGCGGAGCAGCCGTCGGTGGCGTGATCGGCAACCAGGTCTCGCCGAAGCGCTAAGCCGCGCCGGGCGTAAGCCGCGCGCCACGGCGCGTATGCCGTTCAGTTAACAACTGAGCGGCATTTTTTTTATTGCCAGCGCCAGGCGGACAGCGACACCGGGGCAGGATTTTTTACCCTGCCCCGGTTTCGCCTTGGCCGCGTCGACCATGCGGATTCAAACAAACGCACTAGCCTCCGCCCCCGCCCCCGCATCCTTGACGATCTCATAGCATTTGCAACTTGCCGCCGCCAGTCCCGGCACATCGAGGATCTCGATATTGCCGCGGCTGTAAATGATCAGCCCCTGCTGCTGCAATGCACTGGCCGCCTTGGTCACCCCGACCCGCCGCACCCCGAGCGCGTGCGCGAGGAATTCATGGGTGAGATGGAATTTGTCGGACTGCAGGCGGTCGCGCGTAATGAGCAGCGAGCGCGCCAGCCGTGCCTCGAGCACGTGGAAACGGCTGCACACGGCGATCTGGATCGCCTGCGCCAGCAGGGTATCGGTGTAGCGGTACAACACCCGCTGCAAGGCGGGGTTGCGCGTGAACTCGCTGCGAAATTGCGCGCTGTCGATGCGGCTGGCACTGCCGGCGCGCTGCACCACCGCCCTCACCTGCGCCACGTCGTGCCCCAGCGCCACGGTGGCCCCGAGTATGCCTTCGCGCCCCACCAGCCCCACTTCGAGCGTCATGCGCCCTTCGGCTACGGCCAGCAGCGAGATCAGGCTATCGTGCGGAAAGTAAATATAACGCAGGGGGTCGCCAGGCTCGCACAGCACCGCACCAACCTCGAGCCTGACCGTGTCGAACATGGGCGCCAGGCGCTCCAGGTCGTCGACGGGCAAGGCTGCCAGCAGCCGGTTGCCGTCTTGCTGCACGACCTGCTCGGGCAGGGCGGCGAGGTTCATCGGCGCCTCCCGTGTGGTATGTGTAAGTTGGAACATGATTCAGGGCGGATAGCGGACATTGGGGGCGGTGACTATCTGTTAAAGAGACGGCATCGATACATTTGCAAACAATGTGAGTCAGCCTAACGGCAATAAAAGTCGAAGTATGTACGGTGACGCACGGAAGCACCGAGTGTTCCAATGGACAATGGGCGCACCAGGCAGGTCCGGTACCGGATCTGCTCGACGGCGCGGCTCACACCGTTGCCCATGCAAAACAACAAACAACCAAAAGGAAGCAATCATGCAAACTCCGTCCCCGACTCCAAGGTCTGTCAACCCTCATCCGATGATCATCATCGCCGCTGTCGCGGTGGTGCTGTTCTGCCTGGCCGGCACCGCCGCCATCATGGGCTGGATCCCCTCCTCGATCAGCGGAAATAGCGGCAACGGCGATCTGAGCGACGCCGACCGGAACGCGCTGTCGGCCCAATTGCAGGCGCCGCCCAAGCCGGCGCCGAAGGCCGAGGTCCACAAAAAACATGCGCCGGCGCCGACCCGGCTCGCAGCGGCCGAGCCCGCCAGAGACTGGTGTGGCCACTGCGGCAACGTCGAATCGGTACGCACCATCACCACCCGTGCCGAAGGCAGCGGCCTGGGCGCGGCCGGCGGCGCCGTGCTCGGTGGCTTGCTGGGCAACCAGGTCGGCGGCGGCAATGGCCGCAAGCTGGCCACGGTGGCCGGCGCAGTCGGCGGCGCCGTGGTCGGCAACCAGGTCGAAGGCAACATGAAGGCGAGCACCAGCTATGAAATCACGGTGCGCATGGACGACGGCGGTTCGCGCACCTTCCACCAGCAGCACCAGCCGGCGTGGCGCAACGGCGATCGCGTCAAGGTCGTGGACGGCGCCCTGCGTTCGGCAGGCTGAACGCGACGCCGCTGCGGCGGCCTAAAAAACAACGCCCCGCGGCCAGCGCGCCCGGGGCGTTTTTTTTCGTCTGTGTAATGTGTGGCAACGCACGGATTTACTGATGAGCTGGTAGCAAAATCGATTCACGCTGAAGCACAAGCGGCGCCACACAAACAGAAAAAAAAGGACCATCATGAACAGCCAGACCTGGATCGGCATCATCATTTGGGGAATTTTCATTACCGGATTCGGCCTCGTGAGCGACGTTGAGGCCGCTGGGCAATCGCAGGTGCAGGCCCAGGATCTGGTGTTCCTGATCGCCGGCGGCAGCGTGACCTGCATGATCGGCGTGATCGGACTGATGGGCTGCATGGGCTGGATTCCAGCGGGGCGCAGCGCCCAAAAAAGTTGTGCTTAATGTACGCCAACGTACGGAGCCGCGCGCGACAACTGAGCATACTCGGTTCCACGACCAAACAGTCGTGCCTGAAAACAAAACCGAGGACCTATCATGCTCTATACAATCGCCGTAATTCTCCTGATCCTGTGGCTGCTTGGCCTGGTCACATCCTACACCGTTGGCGGCTTCATCCACATCCTGCTGGTCGTCGCGGTCATCATGATCCTGGTGCGCCTGATCAGCGGACGAGGTATCTAGCCGGTCCCGGTGGCCGGCTGGCAATGCCCCGATCCGTTTCGCGGTCACGCCCTGCCTCGCCGGGCGTGACCGCGAAACGGATCTCTACCATTAAGGAGTTCGACATGAAGAAAAACTTGAGCAAATCGATCGCCGGCATGGCCTTGCTGGCGTTTGCCGCCAGCGGCTGCGCCGACATGTCCGCCACCCAGCGCGGCACCGCAACCGGGGCCGGCATCGGCGCAGGGCTGGGCGCCATCCTTGGCGGCAGCACCGGCGGTGGCGGCGGCGACCGCGCAGCCAAAGGCGCCGTCCTCGGCGGCGCGGCGGGCGCGGTGATCGGCAACATCTGGTCCAAGCGCATGGAAAAGCAGCGCCAGGAAATGGAGGCTGCCACCCGCGGCACCGGCGTGCAAGTGAGCCAGACCCAGGACAACCGCCTCAAGCTCGAGATTCCCGCCGACGTCTCGTTCGACACCGGCCGTTCCGACATCAAGTCGAACTTCCGTCCGGTGCTCGAGCGGTTTGCGCAAACGCTCAATGAAAATCCGGCGGCCACGGTCACCATCATCGGGCACACCGACAGCACCGGCGACGCTGCGGTCAACAATCCGCTCTCGGTCGACCGCGCCGCCCACACCCGCGACTACCTCGCCACGCGCGGCGTATCGCCGAACCGGGTCGCAATCGACGGGCGCGGCGAACGCGAGCCGATTGCGTCGAACAACGATCCGGCCGGACGCGCGCGCAACCGGCGCGTCGAGATCTACGTCGCCGAGCGCGGCTCGCCAGGCTAAGCCAAGGCCGCCCCCGGCATGCCACGGACTGCAGCAATGCGGCCGTGGCATTGTCATTGGTGGCCAGGATCTTTGCGGAGAACGAAACATGGACCAGGAACGGGTGCGCATCACCGGTGAATCGGTACTGTCGAACGACTGGTACACCCTGAAAAAAATCAGGTTCGAACTGCTGCGCCGCGACGGCAAGCGGCAATCGCTGGCGCGCGAAGTCTACCAATCCGGCGACGGCGTCACGATCCTGCTGCACGACCCGGCCCGCCGCACCGTCCTGCTCACGCGCCAGTTCCGCCTGCCCGCCCGCGTCGCTGGGCGCGACGGCTTCCTGATCGAGGCCCCGGCCGGCATCGTGGAAAACGCCAACCCCGAGGAGAGCATCAGGAAAGAGGCCGAACAGGAGACCGGCTTTCGCGTCTCGCGCCTGCGCCCTCTGTACGAGCTGTTCATGAACCCGGCCTCGGTCACGGAACGGGTGCACTTCTTTACCGGCCAGTACGAACCGGCTGCGCGCTGCGGCGACGGCGGCGGCCTGGAACACGAAGGCGAAGACATCGAAGTGCTCGAACTGGGCTATGAAGAGGCCCTGGCCAAGATGGCCGCCGGCGAGATCGTGGACGGCAAGACCGTGCTGCTGCTGCAGTACCTGCAGCAGCACCTGATGAAATCGGACAGCCTGATGATCCTGCTTGCCGGTCCCTACCTGTGCGGGGGCGGCCACGACTGCGCCATGATCGCCCACAATCTGGCCGCGCTGCAGGCCTACACCCTGCCCCTGTACCAGGCCGGCCACCTGCCGGTATTCGGCGCCGGACTCGCGCTGCCGCTCGGCCAGCTGAGCGAAACGGACTGTCTTGGCGAGGGGGAGTTCGATTCACTGTCGAGGCAACACGCGGCACGCTTGCTGGCACGCTGCGATGGCGTGCTGCGCATCGGCGGCCCCTCGCTTGGCGCGGATGCGCTGCTCGAACTCGGTCGCAGCCTTGGCCTGCGTATTTTCAATTCGCTGGCCGAAGTGCCGCACCTCAACATCGCCACTTAAAAATACTGGTCAAGATCAATGCCGACGCCGTCCCGAAGCGCGATAGTGATTCCTATCTGCAATCTATTCGGGAGCACTGATGCATACCGAGCTACAGCATGCAGCAGCACTGGCGCCATCCGAGGAAGCCGAGGGTGCGCTCTGGAACCCGAGCGCGGCGGTGAACTGGAGCGTGTTGTTTACCCCCGCCTTCGGCTCCTTCGTCCAGATGCTCAACTGGAGCGCGCTGGGGGAAGCTGACAAGGCCGCCGGTGCACGGCGCTGGTTCTACGCCAGCCTGGCGATGCTGGGGGCCGACATGCTGGTAGCCGCGCTCACGGCCAGGTTACAGGAGAGCTTCAATCCCCTGTTCTGGCTTGGCCCGCTGTACTTCGCGCTTTGGTATATCTGTGCCGGACGCGAACAGGTGCTCGCGGTCAGGGCGCGGCATGGGCCGCGCTATGCGCATAAGTCGTGGCGCAATATCCTGTGCACGGCGTTGATGGCGGCGGCGGCCTACAGCGGCGCGAGCGCGCTGCTTACCTGGGTGTTCGTGGCGGTGACGTAGTAAAAACGATCCGCGACAAGCGAAACCGGGGGGCAGAGTAAAGAAAAAAGGCAGGCGCCGGTGACGGGCCTGCCTTTGCTGCCATTGCCGTGCGCCTTACTTCGCGCTCTGCGCTGCGTCCTTGCCGGCCTTGGCGAAGTCACCCGCGCTCACGAACGAGACGTTGGCCGGCTTCAGATTCTGGCGCAGCGCATCGTTTACCTGCGCCAGCGTGACTGCCGCGACCTTCGCTTCGAGCTCCTTGTCGTAGACCATCGTGCGTTCGAGCGTGAGGTACTGCGACAGGCGCCCGGCCAGCGAAGCGTCCGCGCTGCGCCCCACTTCCTGGCTCTGCGCCCAGCCTTTTTTCGCTTCCACCAGTTCGGCTTCGGTAAAGCCTTCCTTGAGCGCCCTGTCGATTTCCTCGCGCAGCGCCAATTCGACCTTCGCCGTGTTTTGCGGCGCGCTGATCGCGTACGCCAGCCACAGCCCGGCCGGGTCGCGCGCCGGCACGTTCAGCTGCGAACCGACGCCGTAGGACAGGCCTTCCTTCTGGCGGATACGGTCGGCCAGGCGGCTGCGCAGTGCGCCGCCGCCGAGCATGTGGTTGGCCATCAGCAGGGCTGGATAGGCTTGCGCGTCGTCCTTGAGCGGCATCGGATGGATCGCCAGCAGCATGCTGTTGGCCTTGTCCGGAGTCTCGAGCGCGACCTTCTCGCCGGCCACGTTCTTCATGGTAGCCGGGATGCGCACGTATGGCTGGGCCGAACTCCAGGCGCCGAACAGCGCGCCAAGCTGCGCTTTCAGCGCGGGCGCATCGAAGTCGCCCACCGCCGCGACGGTGGCGTTGTTGGCGCCGTAGAAAGCGCTATGGAAGGCTTTCACTTGTTCCACCTTGACGGCGCGCAGTTTTGCCAATTGCTCGGGCAGGGGCAGCACATGGTTGACGTGGCCTTCCGGCGTTGCGTCGACCAGGCGCTGGAACGCGTTGACGGCCAGCGGCTGCGGCTCGGGAATGTCCTGCTCGATGCGGCTGATGCGCGAGCGCTGGTATTCGTCGAATTCCTGTGCTGAAAAAGCGGGCTTGCTGAGCACCTCGGCCAGCAACGCGAGCGCCGGCGCCAGGTTCTCGCGCGTGGTGGTGACCGATGCATTGACGCCTTCGGCGTTGCCGCCCACGTTTACCTGCGCCTTGAGCTTGTCGAATGCGTCCTTGATTTCAAGACGCGACATGCGCTCGCTGCCGCGCATCAGCAGGTTCGCCGCGAACGATCCGGCATTGGCCTGGTCCTTGAGCGCGGCGGCGCTGCCGGTGCGCAGCTGGAGCGCCACGCTGACCGTGCCGCCCTTGGTTTTCTTCGGCAGCAGCGCGCCCTTCATGCCGTTGGCGAGCGTGAAGCGCTGCGTACGTCCTTCGATGTTGGCCGGGCTCGGATCGAAGGCTTCGCCCTGGGCCACGACGGCGCGTCCCTTGTAGTCCTTGACCATGGCCACGATGTCGGGCTTGCCCGGCACCACTGCGCGCTCGGGCGTATCGGTCGGGATGAAGCGGCCCAGCGTGCGGTTGCTCGGCTTGAAGTACTTGTCGGCCACCGCCTGCACCGCTTTCGCGTCGAGCTTCTCGATGCGGTCGCGCTGCAGGAAGAACAAACGCCAGTCGCCGGCCGCCATCGATTCGGTCAGGGCGATGGTCAGGCGTGCGGTATCGTTGGTGGCCAGCTCGATCTGCTTGTTGATGGCCTGTTTGGCGCGCGCCACCTCGGCCTCGGTGACCGGCTCGGCTTTCAGGTTTTCCAGCACCTTGAGCATCGCGTCCTGGGTCGCGTCGAGCGCCAGGTCCTTGGGCACCACGGCGCCGAAGATGCGGTAGCCAGGCTCAAGGTTGCTGACCGCATCGGCGTCGAGCCGGGTCGCCAGCTTGGTCTCGACCAGCGCCTTGTGCAGGCGTCCGCTCGGCGCGTCCACCAGAATGTGCGACAGCAGGGCCAGCGCCGCCGCGTCCTCGTGGCCGGACGGCGCCACGTGGTAGCCGGCGCCGACGAACTGGGTGCCGCCGCTGCGCCGCACCGTCACCGCGCGTTCGCCGTCCTGGGTCGGCTCGGCCGTGTAGGTCGGCTGCAGCACGCGCGCCGGTTTCGGGATGCGCCCGAAGCGTTCGTTGACCTGCTTGAGCACCTTGGCCTGGTCGAAGCGGCCGGCCACCATTAGCACCGCGTTGTCGGGCTGGTAGTAGTGCTTGTAGAAGGCGCGCAGGCGCGCGATGTTGACCTGCTCGATATCCGAGCGCGCGCCGATGGTCGACTTACCGTAGTTGTGCCAGTCGAAGGCGACCGCCTGCAGGCGCTCGGTGGTCACGCCGACCGGGTCGCTCTCGCCCATCTCGAACTCGTTGCGCACCACCGTCATTTCGCCCTTGTTGGTCTTCGGATTCCACAGGTCGTTCTGGTCGATCGGCGAGTTGACCATGCGGTCCGCTTCCAGCGCCAGCATCAGCGCCAGGTTCTCTTCGTTGGCCGGGAAGGTCGAGTAGTAATTGGTGCGGTCGTACCAGGTGGTGCCGTTAAAGCGCGCGCCGCTCGAGTTGAGCACCTCGACCGGGGTCTTGGTGCCCTTCTTGATGCCGAAATTGGCGGTCGGCTTGAACAGCAGGTGTTCGAGCAGGTGGGCCATGCCGGTCTCGCCGTAATTTTCGTGGCGCGAACCGACCATGTAGATGATGTTGGTGGTCAGGGTCGGCTTGCTCTGGTCGGGGAACAGCAGCACGCGCATGCCGTTGCCAAGGCGATATTCCGTGATCCCTTCGACCGCGCTCACCTGGACCGGCGCGGCCAGCGCTCCGGCTTTCGTCACGGCCGCGGGGGCTTGCGCGGGTGCGGCGAACGCCGGTGACAGAACGCCGGCGCTGAGCATGAAGGCGGTGAGCAGTTTCATCGATGAATTCCTATCAAGAAATTAAGATTAAAAAGTATGTCACACATTTATATGGGAAAAAAGAAACTTTTTTAAGCCCAGGCAAGCCATTCCTTACGCCAGCACAGACCAGGCTTGCGGTTTTGCGATAGGTGGCCGGTTTTGGTTTATTCTTGAGTATCACAACCCGACCCGTCCGGAGTTCTCATCATGCGACCTATTCGCCCCAGCGCCCTCGCCGCGCTTGCTCTCTCCTGCACCATGGCAATGCCATGCCTGGCCCAAAGTATGAAGCCCGGATTGTGGGAAATCAACAATAAGATAAGCTCCGGCAATGGCGAGATCGAACAGGCGCTGGCCCAGATGCAGCAGCAGATGGCGGCCATGCCGCCCGCCGAGCGCAAGTCGATGGAAGAGATGATGGCCAGACAGGGTGTGAACCTGAGCGCGGCCGGCGGCGGCATGCTGGTCAAGATGTGCGTCACGCCCGAGATGGCGGCGCGCAAGATGGTCCCGATACAGCAGCAGGGCGACTGCACCCAGCGCCACTCCGGAATGAGCGGCAACGTCATGAAAGTGTCGTTCTCGTGCAGCAAGCCGCCGTCCAGCGGCGAAGGCCAGATCGCCTTTTCCGGCGACACCGGCTACAGCATGAAGATGACGGTCACCGCGAACACGGCCGGCAAGGCCGAAACGATGCACATCGACGCGGCCGGCAAATGGATGGGCGCCAACTGCGGCGCCATCAAGCCGATCGCGCCGCCGCCCGCACGCTAGTTACTGGCTCTCGGCGTAGGCGAAATAGCGCTCGCGTGCGAGCGCCGCAACCGGCCCCGGCGCCAGGGTACGCCCTTCGTAGCGCACGCAGGCCAGCACCTTGCCGTAATTGCCGGTGTTAAAAATCTCAAGCGCGGTGTCGAGCTCTTCCGGCTTGACGGTGCGCTGCTCCACCTCCACGCCCGCCTCGGCCAGCAGGGCGATGACGCGCGCGCGCGTGATGCCGGCCAGGAAGGTGCCGTTTGGCACCGGCGTCACCACCTTCCCCTCGGGCGTGACCAGGAACAGGTTCGAGGATGCGAATTCGGCCACATTGCCTTCGCTGTCGAGCACCACGGGATTGTCGAAGCCGCGCTGCTGGGCTTCGCGGATCGCACGCGTCGAATTGGCATACAGGGCCGAGGCCTTGGCGTCGGTCGGCGCCATGCTGGCGTCGGGCCGTCGCAGGCTCGACAGGCAGGCCGAGAAACCGGCGCTAGTGGGCATGGGCGCGTCGAACAAGGTCAGCGCGAAGCCGCTTTTCTCGGCCACCGGAACCAGGAAGCCCTCCGATCCGAACACCAGCGGGCGTATGTACAGTTCTGCATCGGCGGGAAATTGCGCGACGCCTTCGCGCACCAGACTTTCCATTTCGTCCACCGTAAGCGGACACTGCAGGCCGAGCCGCTCGGCCGAATGGATCACCCGCTGCAAGTGCAGGCGCAGGTCCGGCATGTGGCCGCGGATCGCGCGCGCGCCGTCGAAAACGGACGAACCCAGCCAGACGCTGTGGTCCATCGCGCCGAACAAGGGGGTGTTGCCTTCAGCCCACTGTCCATTGAAATAGGTCAGGTACATATTATTCCTCATTGGTTGTCGCGCGCCCAGTTTAACCGATGTGAGGCAAGGTTAAATGGTGTGCCTGTATGTTTCGATGCTCAGTCTGTTCGCTGGCGTACAAAGATCGCACACCGCGCGGGCATACACTGTCTGATTAGAACTTGTTGCCCCAGACTTGCCATGCTTGCCATTCTCGAACGCATCGATCCCCGCAGCGACCACATCGACCTCCTCATCGAGCTGGTCGAGCAATTGCGCCCGCCGCGCAGGCACGCCGGCGCGCATGCCCGCGCCAGGGTCAGGATGCTTACCCAACTGCTCAAGGGAAATCCGGAGCAGGCCAGCGCGCTGCGCTGCTACCTCACCACGCTGCTCGAAAAACGCCGCCACGCCAGCCTGTACACCGACATCGGCATCTTGTCGAACGATGGTTTCTTTACCGAACTCAAGCACCGTATCGCCTACCGCTTCCTGCCGCCGGCACTGGGCGACATCTACCTGAGCGACGCCATCGACCAGGTACTGTATGTCGAGAGCGACCACCTCTGGATCCGCGCGGTGCCGAGCGCCGACTGGCTCGAGCTGTTCGAGGTGCTGGAACGGGCCGCGCCTGTGCCGGGAGTGCCCTGCACCGCCAGGAAAATCATGCTGCAAGGAGTGCTCGAGGCGATCCGCACCCTGTCGTGCCGTGTCTGCGCGCTCGGGCTCGAGCCGCGCCTGGTGCGCAGCGACGCCAGGATCGAGGACTTCGACTCGCCCTTCCTGATGCAAAACATCGAGGTCAACGCCTATCTCGACGGTTATGCACGCATGCTGGGCGGTGAAGGCGAGCCGGAGGACGCCCTGCATTTGCTGGTGATGCTCGACCAGTGCGACACGGTGGTGGCCAGGGTGCGCAAGACCGCGCTCAGCCAGGGAACCAGCGTGGCGCTCACCTATCTGCTGGTGGCGCTCACCCAGAGCATCGACCGCCTGCGCAAGCTATTGTTCCTGGTCGACGTGAGCGGCAAGCTGCCGGCGGCCCCCACCCAGGACCTGGAAACGGTGGCCAGCGAAGCGTCCCCGCCCTTCGCCGCGCCGATCAGCCTGCGCCGTGCAGGCGCCCTGGCGTTGGCCGAGGAACTGGTCGAAGCGCACAACAACAAATACACGGTGCACGACCTGTTTGCCGACAATATCGACCTGCTCGCGCGCAATGTCACCGAGAACGCCAGCCGTACCGGCGAGCATTACATTGCCGAAGACCGGCGCGAACTGTGGGACATGTTCCGCTCGTCCGCGGGGGCCGGCCTCATCGTCGGCTTCATGGCCTTGTTCAAGATCCTGCTGTCCTACCTGAAGCGCGCCCCCCTGTTCGAAGCATTCCTGTTCAGCATGAATTACTCGTTCGGCTTCATGCTGGTGCACCTGCTGCATTTCACCATCGCCACCAAACAGCCGGCCATGACGGCCGCGCGCATCGCCGCCGGCTTGTCGAGCAAGGACGGGCGCAATATCGACCTCGACAGCATGGCCGAGCTCATCAACAAGGTATTTCGCACCCAGTGCGTGGCCGTGCTGGGCAATTTGGCCACCGTGATCCCGACCGCCTACCTGATCGCGCTGGCCTACCGCTTCGCGACCGGCCACCACCTGGTGTCGCCCGACAAGGCCATGCACCTGCTGCACGATATCGATCCGGTCGGCAGCCTGGCCTTGTTCTACGCCGCCATCGCCGGGGTCTGCCTGTTCCTGGCCGGCCTCATTTCCGGCTACTACGACAACAAGGCGCTCTACACCCGCATGGCCCAGCGCGTGTACCAGTTGCGAGGACTAGGCCGGCTGCTCGGCCCGGACCGCCTGCGGCGCCTCGCGAACTACATTGAAAACAACCTGGGCGGCCTGATGGGAAATTTCTATTTCGGTATCCTGCTCGGCACCATGGGCACGCTCGGCTTCCTGCTTGGCCTGCCGCTCGACATCCGCCATGTGACGTTTTCTGCCGCCAATTTCGCTACCGCCCACGTGGCCCTCGAGCATGCGCTCAGCTGGCAGCTGGCCGTCACCTCGATTGTCGGCTTCCTCGGCATCGGCGCGGTCAACCTGCTGGTCAGCTTCGCTCTCGCGCTGTGGGTCGCGCTGCGCGCGCGTAAGATTCATTTTGAGCACGGCATTGAACTGCTCAAGACCTTGGGGCGGCGCTTCCTGGCCGCCCCTGTCGACTTTTTCATCGGGCCCAGGCAGGCGCCGCCTGCAACGCCCGAGACGCCGCAAAGGGGATCGAAATGAGCAGTTCGCGCATCAAGGTGTGGGGAGGCTTACTGGCATGTTGCTGGGCGATGAGCTCGTGCGCCAGCCTGCCCGACATGGATGCCGCGCGCGACAAGTCGGCCGACGCGCCAACCGTTGCGCTGGCCCAGGGCCGGCTGCCCACCAAACAGGCCAGCGCCCTGCTGGCGCGGCGCTGGGCCAAGGCCACCCCCGACATGAAGGCGCTGGCGGTGCTGGAAGAAGCGGCCACCGGCGTTCCCCTGATCGCCGGCAACAAGGTGACGCTGCTGTTCGACGGCCCCCAGACCATGAAGGAAATGATGGCCGCCGCCGCCGCCGCGGGCAGCACCATCAACCTGGAAACCTACATCTTCGACCAGGACGAGGTGGGCATGCAGTTTGCAGACCTGCTCATCGAGAAACAGCGCGCCGGCGTGACCGTCAACATCCTGTACGACAGCGTGGGCACGCTGGGCACGCCCGCCCCGTTCTTCGAGCGCATGCGCGCCGCCGGCATCACCCTGATTGCCTTCAACCCGGTCAACCCGGCCGCGCGGGTGGGCAAGTGGGAGATCAACAACCGCGATCACCGCAAGCTGATGATCGTCGACGGCAAGGCAGCCTTCACAGGCGGCATCAACATCAGCAGCACCTACGCCAACAGCTCGTTTTTCCGCTCCAGGCGCAAGCCGGCCACGACCGACAGCAAACAGGTCGGCTGGCGCGACACCCACATCAAGATCGAAGGGCCCGCCGTTGCGGCCCTGCAATGGACGTTCATCGACGCCTGGGTGCGCCAGGAAGCCGGCGAACTGCCCGAGCGCGAATACTTCCCCAAACTCAAGCCGGTCGGCGACAAGATCGTGCGCGTGCTGGCCACCAATCCCGAGCGCGGCTCCGAGATCTACAAGGCCTTCGTCCTCGCGATCCAGGAAGCGAAGAAATCGATCCATATCACCTCGGCCTATTTCGTGCCCGACCAGCAATTCATCGATGCGCTCAGCGGCGCGGCCAAGCGCGGGGTCGACGTCAAGCTGGTGCTGCCGGGCGTGTCCGACCACGGCATCGTGTTCCATGCCGGGCGCGCCTTCTACGACGAATTGCTCTCGAACGGGGTGAAGATCTACCAGTTGCAGGTGGCCGTGCTGCACGCCAAGACCGCGGTCATCGACGGCACCTGGTCCACGGTCGGCTCGGCCAATATCGACCGCCGCAGCTTCCTGCACAATTACGAGCTGAACGTGGTGATCCTGGACACCGCCTTCGGCAACGGCATGGAAAGCGCATTCAACGAAGACCTGCGCGACTCGAAGCAAGTGACGCTGGAACAGTGGCGCCACCGGCCCTGGGCCGACCGCATCAAGGAATGGAGCGCGCGCCTGGCCGAATACTGGCTGTAAGGGCTAGAGGCCGGCCGCGTACAGCCCTTCGGTATGCGCGGCCCACACGTTGCCGCTGCGGAAAAACTGTTCGGTCCGGATCGGCCTGAAGGCCATGCCGACGACGTCCCAGCCGTAGCGCTCGACCTCGATGCGGCCGGCTTCGATCCGGATCACATTGAAGGAATTGACTTCGCCGCGCCCGCGCGTGGAGGTCGCCGTGCCGGCCTGCACCACCAGCGCCGCGTACTCGCTGATCTGGTAACGCTGGGCGGTACTGGCCGCATGGCTGGTGTGCAGGTGGCCCGCCAGCAGCAGGTCGACCCCGCATTCGGCGAACGCCTGCATCGCCATCGGGGCCCGGTCGACCAGCTTGGCATGATCGACGCTCGGTGGCAGGTCGAAGGGATGATGCGTGACGATGATGCGCGTCAGGTGCGGGTCCAGGTCGGACAAGATCGCCCGGATATGGCGCACCTGATCCCAGTTCACGCGTCCGTCCTTGAAGGTAAGCGAGCGCGCCGTATTGACGCCCAGCACTGCGATTTCCTCGTCCACGTAGAGCGGGTTCATGTCCTCGGTGATGTAACGCTGGTAACGCTGGAGCGGCTGCAGGAAACGGCGCAGCACGTTGTACAATGAAATGTCGTGGTTGCCCGGCACGATGACCTGCGGTTGCGGCAAGGTGTCCAGCCAGGCGCGCGCGGCGATGAACTGCTCGCTTTTCGCGCGCTGCGTCAGGTCGCCGGACACGACCACGACGTGCGGCGCGATGCGCTGCACCAGTTCGCGCAAGGGATCGAGCAAGATCGGATCGACGCGCCCGAAATGCAGGTCGGACAAATGAACCAGCGTACGCATGCAAACTCCTCAAACTATTGGGTGGCACGCGCCGCGCGCCGCCGCCTCAAGGTCGAACTGGCCGTAATGCACACCGCAAGCCAGGCACAGCCTTCGGCCAGCGCGGCCAGCACGTCGCTCAGGTAATGCACGCCGAGGTAAATCCGGCTCAGGGCGACCAACAGCACCATCATGCATGCCGCGGCGCCCACCAGGATGCGCGCACCCCAGTTGCGGGCCCGGCAAATCAGGTAAGCGGCCAGCACACCATACACCAGGGTGGCGTTGACCGTATGCCCGCTCGGAAAACTGTAGGTCGCCAGCGTCAGCAGCGGATGCTCGAAGCTGGGCCGCGCGCGCTGAAAAACATACTTTAGCACTACGTTCAACAGCATGCCGCCCGGCACCGCCACAGCCAGCGTTAACAGCCAGTACTGCGCCTTGCGCGTATAAAAATAGCCGGCCAGCAGCAGCGCCAGCACGCCGATCCCGGCAACGCTGTGCATGTGCGTGATGGCCAGCATCACGCGCGTGAATCGGTCCGTGGCGCGCTGGTGGAACCAGTTCGCCAGTTCCACGTCGAGCAGCGTGATCTTGTCGGCCGCAACGACGTCCTGGGCAATGCCGCCAAAAATCCAGGCCGCAAACAGCATCAGGACCACCCCGACAGTCAAGCCCAAACCGAGTTCCCCTGACGGCGACAGACGCGCCGAGATGAACTTGTGCACCGTGGAAAACGAGGATTTTTTCATCTGGAGATCCTGGACGTGGCCGATTGGCTAAAAAGCCACACATTGCAAAATTACTGTTTATTCGTACAGTAACTGTGGATTTATACAGTAGTTATGCTATTCTGGAATCTCTTGATCAACGCAAACCACAACGAGGAACGTGACATGACCACATTAAACAGCACCTTCGGCATGGAATACGCACCAACGCCCTTCCTGCTGCGCTTCGGGCGCCGCGAAGCGCTGGTAACGCGCGACTTCCGCAAGCGCTACTACCCGGTCAATCCCCTGATCGAATGCGACACCGGCGTCGAGCCAGGCCACGTGGAAGTGCTGCTGCTGCGCCGCTGGTTGCTGATCCTGTCGAAGGCGCACTGACAAGAAGCGAACGGTCGGACCGCAAAAAAACGCTCAGCTTTTCGCGGCTGTGGCACACTGCTTCGTTGATGTTATTTTAAGCGAAGTAAGCCGAAGGAGACTGTCAATGACTCGCCAGAGCGCAAGCGATTTCGACCCGGAAGTGCTGAAACTGTTCGACCAGTATGTGCATGGCCAGTTGTCGCGCCGCGACTTCATGACGCAGGCAGGCCGTTATGCGGTGGCCGGCGCGACCGGAGCGAGCCTGCTGGCTGCACTGTCGCCCAGCTTTGCCGCGCAACAAGTGGCGGCGAACGACCCGCGTATCACGGCAAGCTATGTCGAATATCCTTCGCCGCAGGGCTACGGCAGGCTGCGCGGCTATCTGGTGCAGCCGGCCAACGCCAAGGCCAAGTTGCCGACAGTACTGGTGGTGCATGAAAATCGCGGCCTCAATCCCCACATCGAAGATATCGCGCGCCGCATTGCGCTCGACAATTACATTGCCTTCGCACCGGACGCGCTGTTTCCGCTCGGTGGTTACCCCGGCGACGAAGACAAGGCGCGCGAGCTGTTCGGCAAGCTCGACCAGACCAAGACACGCGCCGACATGGTCGCCGCGGCCAAGGTGCTCAAGACGCTGCCGAACGCGAACGGCAAGGTCGGCGTGGTCGGTTTCTGCTACGGCGGCGGCATCGCCAATTACCTGGCGACGGCCATTCCCGACCTGGATGCGGTGGTAGCGTTTTACGGCAGCCAGCCACCGGCGGCCGAGGTGGCGAAGATCAAGGCCCCGCTGCTGATCCACGACGCCGAAAAAGACGCGCGCGTGCGCGCCGGCTGGCCCGCCTACGAGGCAGCGCTGAAAGCGGCCGGCGTGCGCTACGAATACCACGTGTATGCCGGCGCCGAGCATGCGTTCAACAACGACACCACGCCTCGCTACGATGAAGCGGCAGCGCGCCTTGCATGGCAGCGCACGATGGCGTTCTTTCACAGCCACCTCGCGTCGTAGCGACACCGGGGGCAGAGTAATTTTCGCGATACCCCACCGCGAAAAAGAAGGCTCGGCGCCCCCCTCACCCCGGTTTCGCTCTAACCTTTTTCTCTTGCCTCCTTGCGCACCGCCATATCGCGGCCACTAACGCGCGGCTCCCTTCGAACCAATCCGGCGTATCGGCAGTCATCCATAGGTCACCTTCGCATACGAAAGGACCTGGCCATGGCTCTTCGCTTAAAGCATCTCTCCGAGCAGGTAATGGTGATCGCCGGCGCTACCGGCGGCATCGGTCTGACGACCGCGCGCATGGCGGCCAGTCGTGGCGCACGCCTGGTATTGGCCGCGGACAGCGCCGCTGCGCTCGACCAGATGGCCGCTGAACTGCGGCGCCACGGCACTGTGGTGCTCACCGTCACGGCCGATGTCGCCAAGCAGGCCGACGTGGCGCGCATCGGCATGGCGGCCATCGAGCGCTTCGGGCGCGTCGACACCTGGATCAATCATGCCGGCACCTCGATGTCGGCGCGCGTTTCACCGGAAGACAAGCAGCGCTTGTTCCAAACGAATTTCTGGGGCGTGGTGCATGGCTCGCTGGAAGCGGTCAGGCACATGAAAATGCGCGGCGGCGGCGCGCTGATCAACCTGGGCAGCGATCTGTCCGAGCGCGCCGTGCAAATGCAGGGCATGTACCCGGCATCGAAGCACGCAGTCAGGGGATTTACCGATTCGCTGCGCATGGAGCTGGAAAAAGAAAAGGCGCCGATCTCGGTCACCCTGGTCAAGCCGGCCGCGATCGACACCCTGTACACCGTGCACACCAAATATGGCATGGAGCGCGAACCGGCCCTGCCGCCGCCCGTCTACGCACCCGAACTGGTGGCCGAGGCGATCCTGTACGCGGCCCGGCATCCACGGCGCGAGGTGTTTGCGGGTGGGGCCGTCAAGCTGATGTCGTTGGGCGGCTTCCACCTGCCACGCCTGCTCGACAGGCGTATGCGCGCTGACGTTCGGGCAGAGGCAAGCGCAGGCGATGAACGGGCCGGCGCTGCGCGACGCGCCGCATGCGCCCGATTCCCCGCATGAGCGCGCCTTATCTGCGGCGTGGCGCCTGGCCTGGCGGCGTGCTCGCCAGGAACTCGAGGTCTTCCTCGCTCAGGTCAAGCGAGGGAATGCTCTCGATGTGGTCGACATCGATGTCGGCCCCGTCGCGCTCGACGCTGTCGCGCCCCGACGCGGCGCGCTCGCCGGTGCCGCCGGAATCGGTATCGCTGTCGAGATCGGCGTCGCCGACGTCCGGCCCGGCCGTGTTGCCGGCAGTGCCGGGTTCAAGGTCGGAGGTGGTGCCGGTGTCCAGGTCCAGGACCTCCTGCTGCGCAATGCCGGGCGCGCCGACCAGGTCGCTGCCGCTGTCGGAAGTGTCGCTCGGTCCGAGTGCGCCGGTGCCATGGCCGCGGCCCAGTCCGCGCTCAGGCGGAGTCGGTAAATTTTCGGGATCAAGTGTGCTGGTCATATCGCCTCCAAAACAAAACGGGAAACAATCGGACAGCTTACTTATTTTTCTCGCCCGGCGGCGCACACGGCTGCATGCGCCCGGTGATGTCCATGCCGATCCCGCGGTAGCCGACGAAGCGGCTGCAGGTATCGAACATCGGCTCGCCGCTCACCTGCAGGTATTGGGTCGCGCCGTCGGCCTTGACACGGCTGTAGACGAGATCGAGGAAGGGCAGCCGGCTCGCGATGTTGGCGTCGAGTAGCGCCCGTTCGGCCGCGTTCCATCCGCCCGCACCGTCAATGCCGAGCATTTCCGTCACGGGGCCGGAACAATTGGTCAGCTTGCCTTGCGCATCCTGTTCCCAGTACCAGTCCGAGGACAGTTCGGTGAAACGCTGGAAGCGCGCCTCGCTCTCGCGCAGCTGCGCCGTACGCTCCAGCACGGTCTGCTCGAGCGCCCGGTTGTAGTCGGCCAGTTTGCTGTACAGCAGCCGCACTTCGAGCATGTTGTGAATGCGCGTCTGCACTTCGACCAGGTCGAACGGTTTGCTCACGAAGTCCTTGGCGCCGGCCTTGAGGGCGCGCAGCTTGTGGCCCGGCTGAGCGGTGATGACCAGCACCGGCAGGTAGCCGTCGGTCTCGATCTCCTTCAAGGCATCCATGACCTGGAAGCCATCCATCTCGGGCATCTGCAGGTCGAGCACGATCAGGTCGTAGCGGTGCTCGAGGTGCAAGGCTTGCACCGAGCGCGGATCTTGCGTGGTCGTGATGTTGGCATAGCCGACATTGCGCAACATCTGCTCGAGCAGCATGACGTTCGCTTCCAGGTCGTCAACGATCAGGATCGAGGCGTTCAGGATTTCAGAGGCATGGAGCATTACGGTTTTCCCAGAGTAATCGTGCACGTGTTCATGATTGAGCCGGCTCGGCCGGGCGTGTGGCGCCATGTGCTGCCGCATGGTCCAGGGCGACGTCGAGCGCCTCCATGAACTCGCGCACCCGGATCGGTTTGGTCAGGTAGCGGAAAAAACCGGCCTCCAGCCCTTTTTCAATATCGCGCGGAACTGCGTTGGCCGACAGCGCGAGCACCGGAATATGGGCGGTGGCGGGATCCTCGCTGAGGATCCTGAGGGCGCCGTAACCGCTGATGCCCGGCAGGTTGATGTCCATCAGGATCACGTCGGGGAGATAGGCGCGCGCCAGTTCCACCCCCAGGATGCCGTCGATGGCGGTCAAGAGTTTCACGTCGCCGCGGCGCGCGATGAGCTGTTCGACCAGCGCAAGATTGGCCGGATTGTCTTCGACATACAGCAGCGTGGGCTGCTCCGACGGATCGCGCGCGGCCACCTTGCGCCGCTCCAGCACGAGCTCGTCGTTGTTATCGATCAGTAGTTCGGGCGCATTCGAGGCGGAAAATTCGACCCAGAACACGGAGCCCACGCCAACGCTGCTTTCCACCCCGATCGTCCCGCCCATCAGCTCGACCAGTTGCCTGGTGACGACCAGGCCGATGCCGGTGCCTTCCTCGCCGCCCTCTTCCTGGCCGAGGCGATTGAAGGGCTGGAACAGCTGCGCCAGCTGCTCGGGCGCCAGGCCGGGGCCGGTGTCCTTGACGCTGATGCGCACCCGCTCCTTGCCGCTCACCACACACTGCACAATGACTGCACCCCCAGTGCCGTTGTACTTGATCGCGTTCGACAGCAGGTTAATCAGCACCTGCTTGACCCGGGTGCGGTCCGCATGCACGTAGAATATCTTGTCGAAGCTGGGGAAGGTCAGGCGAATGCCGCGCTTGGCAGCCTGCGGCTCTATCATGCCCTGGCAGTCCTGCAACACGTCGCTCACCGACATCGACTCCTGCGACATCGTCACCTTGCCCGATTCGATCATCGCCAGGTCCAGGATCTCATTGATCAGGCGCAGCAAATACCAGCCTCCCTTGAGGATCTGGTCGATCGAGCGCTGCTGGTGCAGCGGCGGCGCCGGAATTTCCGAGGCCATCAGCTGGGCAAACCCGAGCACCGCATTGAGCGGCGTGCGCAGTTCGTGGCTCATGCTCGACAAAAACTCCGATTTGGCGCGATTGGCTTTCTCGGCGGCGCCCTTGGCGATCTCGAGCGCGCCGTTGGTTTCCTGCAGCGCGTGTTCGAAGTGCTTGCGTTCGGTAACGTCGCGCGCGGCCGCGAACACGCCGCGCAGCTTGCGGTCGCGGTCGTGGAAGGTGGTGGCGTTGTACGACACCACGGTTTGCTTGCCGTCCAGGGCCAGCGCGGTCAGCTCGTAATTGGTGACCTTGCCCTCGTGCAGCACGCGCGTGATGGCTTCCTCTGCCCGTTCCGGCTCGGTGAAGTAATTCTTGAACGGTGCACCGATCAGCTCGTCGCGCGTGCGCCCGGTGAGCAACTCCATTTGCTGGTTCACGTCGCTGATGACGCCGCGCGGATCGGTCGTCATGATGGCGTCGATATTCGACTCGATCAGCGAGCGCGTATAGAACTGCTGGTCGCGCAGGCGCTGGTCGAGCAGGGCCTGCTCGGCCTCGACCTGCTTGCGCACGGTGTTGTCGGTGCCGATCAGCAGATAGCCGATCGCCTTGCCGTCCACGTCGCGCAGCGCGGTGACCGAGACCAGCGCCGGGAAGCGGCTGCCGTCCTTGCGGATATAGGTCAGTTCATAAATGTCTTCAATCCCGCGCGAGGCCTTGAACACCAGCGCCTCGAAGCCCGGCTTGATGGCCGTGCCCAGTTCCTTGCTCAGGGCCGCGGCGCGCGCGATCAATTCCTGGCCGTCCGAGATGTCGGCCGGCGTAAGCTTGTCGACCACGTCCTGCGCCGCATAACCGAGCATGCGTTCGGCACCCACGTTGAAAATCTGGATGACTCCCTGCGCGTCGGTCGCGATGCTGGAAAAATTGGCACTGTTGAAGATCGCATCTTGCAGCGCGCCGGCCTTGAACAACGGCGCTTCCTGCAATATGCGCAGCTGTTCGGCACGGGTACGCAGGGCAGCTTGCACGCGCACGAACAACAGCGCCAGGAACAGCAGCAGCAAGATGACGCTGGTCTTGATCAGGTTGACCGCGCCGGCCGACTCCACCGCATAGCTGAGCGCGATGCCGGCGACCAGCAACAGCACCGCCAGCGTGGCGGCGAAACCGGCCAGTATCAGCCGTTCGACCGACGGGTTCTTAAGCAATTGCATGGATTCAAACCCTGGTAAAGACTACTGAGCGCCGGCCCCGGCTCAAACAGGGTGATGCAAGAGTGTGCCGTCAGGCGGCGCCAAGCGCCTGGCGCTGGCGCACGTCCGACAACAGGCGAGCAAATTCTTTCTTGACGACACCGTAGCATTCGCACACGTCGTGTTCGAGTCCGACCCGGTCGAGCACGGTGATATGCCCGCGCCGGTAGCTAATGTAGCCATAGCCCTGCAGGCGCCCGGCCGCCTCGGTGACGCCCTCGCGCCGCACGCCGAGCATGTTGGCGATCAGTTCCTGCGTCATGGTCAGCTGGTTCGAGGGCAATCGGTCCAGCGTGAGCAGCAGCCAGCGGCACAGTTGCTGCTCGACGCTATGGTGGCGGTTGCACACCGCGGTCTGCGACATCTGGGTGATCAAGGCCTGGGTGTAGCGCAGCAGCAGCCGCAATACGGGTCCGGCCCGGTTGAACTCTTCCATCAGGATTCTCGAAGGCAGGCGGTAGCCGAAGCCTCCGGTTTGCACCACGGCGCGACTGGGCGTGGTGTCGCCGCCCATGAACAGCGATATGCCAAGCACGCCCTCGTTGCCGACGCCGGCGATTTCGGACGAGCCGCCATTCTCGAGCAGGTAGTGCAGCGAGACGATCGACGTGGTCGGAAAATAGACGTGCGACAGCTTGCCGCCGGACTCGTAGAGCACGTCGCCAAGGGGCATGGCAATCAGTTCGAGGTGCGGGGCGAGACGGTCGAATTCGGCGTCGAGCAGTGCGGCAAGAAGGTGATTTTGGTTCGGATCATGCGGACTGGACATTTCAGCTTATCTGCTTCCAGTGTGAACTTGCGGTGTATGTGGCGGTAGGGTAACACGCCAGCCCATCCGTATTGCAATATATTGCATTCAACTTAAGAGCGTCCGTGCGGTACCGAACATAGCGTTTTCAGGTGAGCCTTCAGAAGGCGTGGCGCATGCCGATATTGACCGCCGATGAGCCCGAGCCAGTCTCGGTGGCGTTGCCGACCGTGTAGGCCGCCCCGTTGCGGTTCGTGATGCGCGAATAGGCCGCATAGAAATCGGTGCGCCTCGACAATGAGTAGCTCGCGCCCACGGCAACCTGGTTGGCGTCGCGGTTGGCCAGGTCGCGGTCGTTCTTGCGGATATACGAAGCGAGCAAGGTGGTTCGTCCGAACGGGACGGCCACGCCGACCAGGACATCGCGGCTGTCGGTCGAGGGGGTCGACGCCATGCCCGCGCCGTATGGATTATCGGGATTCCACAACGGCGAACTGCCCCATCCGCGGTTGACGCTGTAGGCGGCGTACGCGGTCAGGTGACGGCCCAGCTTGAGGTTGGCGGCGAGAATGCTGTTCTTCGCATCCATGTTGATGCCCATCTCGGTCGAGGGCGCAACCTTGGCCACATGCTTGTTCTGGTGCGCGGCGCGCAGCGACAGCGGCCCTTGTGCGAAACCGATCGAAATACCCCAGGCCCGGTTGCCCCTGGCGTTGCCGGGCTCTTCGCCGAGCGCGTACGACGCCGCGGCCGACACACCATGCATGTCGCGCGTGTAGTAATGAAGGCTGTTGTCGACCTGCTTGTCGGAATAGCCGGCCAGGTTGGTCGCGCTGCCGGCCATGCCGCCCTTGAAGGGGTCGGCCACGTCGGTCAGCGCCAGGTATTCAAGATTGAACTGGCGCCCCACAGTGAGTGCGCCGAAGTTGCCTTCCAGGCCGACAAACGCCTGGCGGCCGAACAGCCTGCCGCCCTGGTCGGAGCGTCCCGTGTCGGTCAGCAGGCCCGCTTCAAGTGTGTAGATGGCCGACAGGCTCGAGCCCAATGCCTCGCTGCCACGCAAGCCAAGGCGCGAACCCGAGGCGATGCCGCTGCTCACTTTCGTGACGGGACAACTGTCACAGGCACGTTCGACCACGATGCCTGCGTCCAGCAGCCCATACACGGTCGAAGAGCTTTGCGCGTACGCACTTCCCACACCCGCACCAAGCACGGCAAGCACACTGCAGATTGTTCTCATTGTGTACTCCTGTTCAAGCTACGGCGCGACAGCCAGGCGGGGCGCGGTGCCCCTGCTTGCCTTCCTTATCCTCCTTTCGATTTGCTCTGTCTGTCGGTTAGCTCACATAGCGAGCTCTTTAACGCAGGGAATTTACTTCCTCCCTGAATTCATATTACTCCGGATGTGCCAAGAAGCAATGTATCGATGACATCGTCTGCCACCCCTGTTCCCGCAACGCCGGCGGGAATCATGCGCAAGCGACGCTGGTCCAAGTGATGGGAAGAGCGATCAAGGAGAAACATGATGAACTGTTTATACTGGGGTATGCACGGCTTCGGTTTGATGTGGATCTTTCCCCTGCTGTTTTTTGGTGCCCTGATCTGGTTCCTGTCGCGCGGCACTGCCCGGCTTTCCCCGCGCGAAGGTCGAGAAACCGCGTCAGCCATACTCGACAGGCGCTACGCCAGCGGGGAAATTACCAAGGAACAGTACGACCAGATGAGGAAAGATCTTAATGTGAAATAGGACTTTTCGTTCCATCCGTTCACGCCAGGTCCAGCCCGGCTTCGCGACGGTAGGCAAGCGCTTCGGCTTCCAGCCAGTTTCGGAAATAGCCCAGCGCCGCACTTTCCGATTTGCGTTCCGGATACATGAAGTAATACGACCTGTCGCTTACAAACGGATGGATCACGGGAACCGTCAGCAAGCCTTGCCTGAGTTCGTCTTCGATCAGGAACGGCGGGATCAGCGCGATCCCCATCTCGTGGATTGCCGCCTGCCCCAGCATCGAAAACAGTTCATGGCGCGAGCCGCTCATGTCCCCTTCCACTTCCATCCCGAGCGATGCAAACCACTGACGCCAGACATACGGCCGGGTCGATTGCTGCAGCAGCGGGTAGTGCCGCAGCTGCGCGGGCGTCAGTTGCGTGTGCGGCGCGATCAGGCGCGGGCTGCACACCGGCACCATGTTTTCCCGCATCAGGCAGCGCGCCTCGGCTCCCGGCCAATTGGCGTCGCCGCAGTGAATCGCCGCATCGAATTCGGTTTCGTTGAACAGGAAAGGACGCACCCTCGGCGTCAGGTTCACGGCAATGTCCGGATTATTTTTCTGAAACAGCGCCAGCCTCGGCATCAGCCATTTGGTGGCGAAGGTCGGCACCACGGCCAGCTCGAGCGTGCCGCCCAGCCCCCGGCGCGCCATCAGTTCCAGCGTATCGCGCTCTACCGCGTTGAGACGGATGGCGACCTGCCGGCTATAGGCCAGCCCGGCCTCGGTCAGCGCCACGCCGCGCTTGGTTCGGTGAAACAGGGGTAAACCAAGGAACTCTTCCAGGGCGGCAACCTGGCGGCAGACCGCGCTTTGCGTGAGCGCCAGTTCGGACGCAGCCTTGGTAAAGCTCTGGTGCCGGGCCGCAGCTTCAAACGCGGTCAAAGCCCAGGTGCTCGGAATTTTTCTGCGCATACAACCACCCATTCAAGTTTAAGGCGTGCGTAAAACGCACATGCCCGTGCGAATTATTCGTTTGCAGCACACTATCCATCCCGCTATATTACTTTGAGTTAATGCCGCAAGCATAGTCCGTCTATGTAACGTGTGCGAAACGAGAACACCGGATGATCCGGCACTCCCTTCAATACGATCGGCAAACCGATCCATCCTGAGAGAAAAACATGCAAACCAACAATGCGAAACCGACATTCAACTGGTCCGATCCACTGCTGCTCGACCAGCAACTGACGCAAGACGAGCGCATGGTGCGCGAAGCGGCCGGCGCGTATTGCCAGGACCGGCTCGCGCCGCGCATCCTGGAAGCTTTTCGCAACGAAAAGATGGACACCTCGATCTTCCGCGAAATGGGCGAACTGGGCCTGCTGGGCACGACCATTCCCGAGCAATACGGCGGTCCTGGCCTGAACTACGTCTGCTACGGCCTGATCGCGCGCGAAGTCGAGCGCGTCGATTCGGGCTACCGCTCGATGATGAGCGTGCAGTCCTCGCTGGTGATGGTGCCCATTTACGAATTCGGCACCGAAGCGCAGCGCCAGAAATACCTGCCCAAGCTGGCCAGCGGAGAATGGATAGGCTGCTTCGGCCTGACCGAGCCGAACCATGGCTCCGACCCGGGCTCGATGATCACGCGCGCCAAAAAGGTTGCGGGCGGCTATAGCCTGAGCGGCGCCAAGATGTGGATCACCAATTCGCCTGTGGCCGACGTGTTCGTGGTCTGGGCCAAGGACGATGAAGGCGAGATCCGCGGCTTCGTGCTGGAAAAAGGCATGGCCGGCCTGTCGGCCCCTGCCATTCACGGCAAATTCGGCCTGCGCTCGTCGGTGACCGGCGAGATCGTGATGGACAACGTGTTCTGCCCGGAAGAAAACGCGTTTCCCGACGTGCGCGGCCTGAAAGGCCCCTTCACCTGCCTCAATTCAGCGCGCTACGGCATTGCCTGGGGCGCCTTGGGTGCGGCGGAAGCATGCTGGCACATCGCCCGCCAGTACGTGCTCGACCGCAAGCAGTTCGGCCGTCCGCTGGCCGCCAACCAGCTGATCCAGAAAAAACTGGCCGACATGCAGACCGAAATCACGCTGGCCCTGCAGGGCTGCTTGCAACTGGGGCGCATGAAGGACGCCGGCACCGCGGCGGTGGAAATCACCTCGATGATGAAGCGCAATTCCTGCGGCAAGTCGCTCGAGATCGCCCGCGTGGCACGCGACATGTTGGGCGGTAACGGCATTTCCGACGAATTCGGCGTGATCCGCCACATGGTCAATCTCGAGGTCGTCAACACCTATGAAGGCACCCACGACGTCCACGCCCTGATCCTGGGCCGCGCCCAGACCGGCATCCAGGCGTTCTGCTAACAGAAGCAAGGGCACGCCGACGCGGCGTGCCCGCTACACTGCGAGCTTAAGCAAGCTCCGCCACAAGTTGCGGTACCAGCTCGAACAGGTCGCCGACGATGCCGTAATCGGCCACCGAAAAGATCGGCGCTTCCGGATCCTTGTTGATCGCAACGATGGTCTTCGAATCCTTCATGCCGGCCAGGTGCTGGATCGCGCCCGAGATACCAACCGCGATGTACAGCGACGGCGCCACGATCTTGCCGGTCTGGCCGACTTGCCAGTCGTTCGGCACGTAGCCTGCGTCGACCGCCGCGCGGGAGGCGCCCATCGCCGCGCCCAGCTTGTCGGCCAGCGGTTCCAGGATCTTGAAGTTCTCGCCCGAACCCAGGCCGCGTCCGCCGGAGACGATGATCTTGGCGGCGGTCAGTTCCGGACGGTCCGACTTGGCCAGCTCACGCCCGACGAAGTGCGACTTGCCGGAATCGGCGACAGGGCCGACGTTTTCCACAGTAGCCGAACCGCCAGTGGCGGCGGCGTCGAAACCGGTGCCGCGCACGGTGATGACCTTGACCTTGTCGGACGACTGCACGGTGGCGATCGCATTGCCGGCGTAGATCGGGCGTTCGAAGGTGTCGGGCGAATCGACCTTGGTGATTTCTGAGATCTGCGCCACGTCCAGCCGGGCGGCCACGCGCGGCAGGATGTTCTTGCCGAAGGCGGTGGCCGGGGCCAGGATGTGCGAGTACTTTGACGCCAGCGCGAGCACCTGCTCGGCCACGTTCTCGGCCAGGCCGTCGGCGAAGTGCGCCGCGTCGGCGACCAGCACCTTGGATACGCCGGCGATCTGGGCCGCTTGCGATGCGGCGGCGCCGCAATTGCTGCCGGCGACCAGCAGATGGACTTCGCCGCCGCACTGGGCGGCCGCGGTGACGGTGTGGTGCGTGCTTCCCTTGAGGGAGGCGTTGTCGTGTTCAGCAATAACTAATGCGACCATGATGATTCCTAATATGTGTGA
>Ga0207975_100198_pt1 | contig 42450 bp, 36 predicted proteins | sample LakWasMe91_HOW11_2_FD_183913 | JGI IMG/M metagenome (GOLD analysis project Ga0207975, IMG submission 183913) | Freshwater sediment methanotrophic microbial communities from Lake Washington under simulated oxygen tension - Sediment Metagenome... | ecosystem: Environmental > Aquatic > Freshwater >...
CCATTTTTTCGGTTTCCTCGGTGCCCCGGCGCACCATTTCGTCGGCCACGGCCATGGCGCTGCGGTTTACTTCCGGCATGTGCGCCTCGGTGGCGCGGGTCAGGTCGGCCTGGGCGGCCGTCATCACCCCGATCAGTTCCTGCTGGTAGTTGCGCAGGCGTTCCGCGGCCGGGGCGATCTGGTTTATCAGTGTCGAGGTCCACTGGAACGGATCCGAGCAGGCAAGCAGCTCGCGGTTCGCGTTCATGGAATCCTCGATCATCTGGCGCGCCATTTGCAGGTTCAGTTCGCTCAGTTTGCGCACCGAGTCGTAGGTTTTCTGGGTCAGTTCGGTCACCAGGTTCAGCTGGCTGTCGAATTGGGTCTTCAGGGCGGGTGTGTTGGGCAGGGCTTGCATGATGTCCTCGATGGGAATGTTCAAGTGGGATCCCTCTTGCAAGGGATTGATGGCTGGCTGTGCTCCGGATGAGCGAAAGAGATAGGGATAGACGTTGATTGAAACGGCAAGTTCCGCAAACCGTGCCAGAGCACGCCTTGCATCAAACAGGGCCCGGCCGGCAGACGGTGGGAAGACCGGGGAGCGCTATTGCAGCTTGAACGGGGTGGAATTTTGCGCGATAGTGATGAATCCGCCAGCGCATGCGACAATACCGGCCTTGCACGACTCTATTGCTTTCGACTCGCCCACCATGACGCATCCTGAATATATCCTGACCCTTTCCTGCCTGGACCAGCGCGGAATCGTGCATCGTGTTTCCGGTTTCCTGGCCGAACACGGCTGCAACATCATCGACTCGGCCCAGTTCGGCGATGCCGAATCGAAGCTGTTCTTCATGCGCGTCCATTTCGCGCTCGAGGACGGCGCCGTGCACGAGGCCGGGCTGCGCGCCGCCTTCGCCGCCCTGTGCGCGCAGATGCAGATGGCGGGCCAGTTGCACGACGCCCATGCCAAGCCGCGTGTGATGCTGATGGTGTCGAAGATCGGACATTGCCTGAACGACCTGCTGTTTCGCTACAAGAGCGGCCTGTTGCCGGTGGAAATACCGGCAATCGTCTCCAATCACATGGATTTCTACCAGCTCGCGGCCAGCTACAACATTCCCTTCCATCACCTGCCGCTGGCCACCGGCGCCGACGCGGCGGCCAAACTGGCGCAGGAAGCGCGCGTGCTGGACCTGATGGCGACCCACCAGATCGACCTGGTGGTGCTGGCGCGCTACATGCAGATCTTGTCGCCGGGCCTGTGCCAGGCCCTCAAGGGCAGGGCGATCAACATTCATCATTCCTTCCTGCCAAGTTTCAAGGGCGCGCGCCCGTATGCCCAGGCGCACCGGCGCGGCGTCAAGCTGATCGGGGCGACCGCCCATTTCGTCACCGGCGAGCTCGATGAAGGCCCGATCATCGAGCAGGATGTGGAACGGGTCGACCACGCGATGGACTCCGAGACCTTGAGCGCGATCGGGCGCGACGTCGAATGCGTGGTGCTGGCGCGCGCGGTCAAGTGGTTTGTCGAACACCGCATCCTGCAAAATGGCGACAAGACCGTCGTCTTCAAATAATCTAAGGCAAGCGCATCAATGGCCCTCAAAGCTACCATCTACAAAGCCGAGCTGCAGCTGGCCGACATGGACCGCAATTATTACCAGGAACATCTCCTGACGCTGGCGCGCCATCCGTCCGAGACCGACGAACGCATGATGATCCGGCTGCTCGCGTTCGCGATCCACGCCAACGAGGCGCTCACCTTCACCAAGGGCCTGTTCGACACCGACGAGCCGGACCTGTGGCAAAAAGACCTGACCGGCGCCATTCAATTGTGGATCGAGGTCGGCCAGCCGGACGAGAAGCGCCTGATGAAGGCCTGCGGCCGGTCCGAGCGCGTGATCGTGTATGCCTATAGCGCCACCAGCCACATCTGGTACAAGCAGATTGCCGGCAAGCTCGAACGCGCCAAGAACCTGACTGTCATCAACATCCCGGCGGCCGCCAGCGTGGCCCTCGAGCAACTGGCCCAGCGCAACATGCAGCTGCAGTGCACGATCCAGGACAGCCAGATCTGGCTCACCGACAGCGTCTCGACCGTGCTGGTCGAGCGCGAAGCGTTCAAGGAGGAACGCTAGCCGGCTTGATGTGCGCTGGCGCTGCGCCTGCCCTATAATTTCCCGTGCCGTTAGCGTCTCTATTGCGAAAGGTTGACCCAATGCGTTTGTACAGCCTGAAAAAACGATGTGTGGTCCTGGCCGCATTGCTCACGCTGGCCGGCGCCGCGCAGGCGCAGGTGGACGCGCAGCAGGCATGGATCCGTGCCACCGTGCCCCAGCAAAAAACCGCAGGCGTCTTCATGCAGCTGACCTCGGCCAGCGCCGCGCGCCTGGTCGGGGTCAGCACGCCGCTTGCCGGCGGCGCTGAAATCCATGCGATGGAGATGAAGGGCAACCTGATGCGGATGCATGCCGTGGACGGCGTCGAACTGCCGGCAGGCAAGAGCGTGAACTTCGCCTCGGGCGGATACCACATCATGCTGCTCGATCTGAAACGCCAGCTCAAGGCCGGCGACAGCGTGCCGCTGACGCTGCTGCTGCAGGACCAGGACAAGAAACGCTCGGCGTTCACGCTGAACGTGCCGGTCAAGCCGCTCACCTATCTTGCGCCGCCCGCGCACTGAGTGATGCGCCGTCAGCGCGGCGCGCCTCCCAGGCGCCGGGTGCTGCCCGAGCCGATCACGGTCTTGCTTACCTGGGGATCGCCATAATAGTTGACGTCGCCGGAGCCGGCAATGCTCACGCTAAGCGCGTTGCGCGCCCATACGGTCGCGTTGCCGGAGCCGGCCACGTTCACGCTCGCCTCGTCGCTGCTGACCTGGCCCAGCTCGACGTCGCCGGAACCGCCGATTGACACCGATACGCGGCGCGCGGCGCCGCCGCCCGCCTTCAGCTTGCCGCTGCCGCCGAGCGAGACCGCCAGCGCGTCGGCCTCGACCTGCCCGATGGTGATCGCGCCCGAGCCACCCAGGCTCAGGTCCAGCTTCGGTGCGCGCAAGCGCTGCGCCTCGATCGCGCCGGAGCCGCCCAGTGCGATCCGTTCGATGTTCCTGGCCTGTACCACCAGCTTCAGGTTGCCGGTGTCGAGCTGCAGGTTGTTCCTGATCGGGCGCAGCTTGAGCGTGCCGTTTTCGATGACGGCCGAGATCAGCGGCAGAAGGTTGTCATCGGTCTCGATGGTGACGCTTTCGCTCTCGCCCATGCGCAGTTCGAGCTTGCCGGGCAGCGCCAGCGACAGTGCGCTGAAGTGCCCCAGCTCGCGCGACTGGGTCTTGATATTGCCGTTGCCTTTGACGTGTTCGCCCGTCAGCCAGTCCAGTGGCGAGGCCGGCGAGTGCGCGGCGGGCACGGCCAGCGCGAGCGCCGCGACGCACAACATGAGGTGGCGCCGGGCGGGATTTGTTGTCTTCATGCGGTCTCCTTGAATGCTGGTGAAGGGGAAGAATCGTCTGCTGCGCCAATGATAGGCAGGCGCGGCGGCGCGGTCGCGCGCTTTGCGACGAAGTGCGCCGGAAGCCGGACAGGATGCAATCCGGGCCGATATTCCGCCGCCCCAAGGCGCCGCCAGGCAGTATCATGTCGCCTTGCGCAAGCGCACCCCCGGTGCGCGCGCAACACCCCATTTTCACTGGAATCGTATGCTGATCATTACCATTAAACAGGGCAAGGAGAAAAGCCTGCTCGCCGGCGAACCCTGGATCTACGCGTCCGCGATCGAAAAAGTCGACGGCAAGCCGAACGAGAAAATGAAGGCAGGGGCAACGGCCATCGTGCAGTCGTCCTCGACCCGGTTCCTGGCGCGCGCGGCCTACAATGCGAAGTCGCAGATCCGCGCGCGGGTGTGGACCTTCGACGAGGGCGAGCCGGTCGACCATGCGCTCATCAAGCGGCGCGTTGCCGCTGCGCTGGCCAAGAGCGCAGCGGCGGCCATCAAGGCCAGGCCCGGGCAGGTGGTCAGGCGCATCGACGCGGAAGCGGACGGCCTGCCCGGCTTGCTGGTGGACGCCTATGGCGGCAAGGAGGGTTACCTCATCTGCCAATTCCAGGCCGCCGGGGTCGACGCGTGGAAGGTGCCGATCGTGCAGGCCCTGATCGCGCACACCGGTTGCACCAACGTGTACGAGCGTTCCGACGAACTGGTGCGCAAGGGCGAGGGGCTGCCGCTGGTGGCGGGCGCGCTGGCGGGAGAGGAGCCGCCCGACGAGGTGATGGTGACGGAAAACGGCGTCAGGTACGGGCTCGACCTCAAGACCGGCTACCGGCGCAGGTAGCGCCAGCGTTCAGTAACGCGTGCCGAGGTTGAGCGCAAGTTCTCCGCGGCAAGTCGAGGAGATGCGGAACGTTTCCTCCTGCGTGTCGAGGGCCGCCTGCAGCGCTTCGATCCTGGCCAGTTCGGCCTTGATCAGCGGGCGCAGCCAGGTGTCGACATACGCCTCGAGCAGGTCGATGCCCTTGCCGCTCGGCGCGTACAGGGGGTGCCCGCCGAAGCGGCGCCCCAGTTCTGCCTGCACCAGGGTGTCGAGCCGGGGCAGGTGGGTCTGGTACACCTGCACGTGGCGCATTTCGTGTTCCAGGATCGCGCGGTAGGAACACGAGGCGGGCGAGAATTCGCGCGCCACATAGACTTCCATTGGCGCAAAGCTAAGCTCCACGAAGACGCGCGGGGCAATGCACTCGCGCCCGCTGCCCGCGTCCTGCAGCGCGGGCGCGTCGATGGTGACCTCGGCGCGCGACTGCAAGGCTGTCATGCCCAGCATCAGCTCGCCGGCATAATTGTGCGCGCTGCGGTTGTTCAGGACCCGGCTCGACACCGTATTGTCGATCCGGTAACCAAACTCGCGCAAACTGACCTGAAGGGCCGGCTTCATCTCGCGCTCGCAGCGCTGCTGGAACGACAGGTCGGCGCCTTGCGCCTGCGCCGCATGGGGCAGCACGAACACGCTTGCGAAGATGGCGGGAAGAATCTTCATGTTGTCGCGGTGTTGTTGAATATGAATATCCTGCTCCAAGCCGCGTCATTTGGCTAGCGCTATTTTGCACCCGCTGGCGCCAACTTTATCTTTCATTTATGCAATTTTTCCGGGCCAGTGGTCTTATAATTGACGCTCGCATCGTCTTCCCGACCACAGAGAGCATCGTCCGATGGAACCCCACCTGTCCTCGCAAATCCCGACCCTGTCGTATGTCGAAAATGAAGACCATCCGGTTTTCGGCACGCTGGTCGAGCAAATCTTGCACCTGCTCAATTCGCGCCTGATCTTCAGCGACATCATCATCCACCAGAACAGCCCGCTCATGCTGCGCCAGCCGAAAGGGCTGGTCGCGGTCACCGATTCGCCCATCACCAAGGAAGAGCTCGAAGAGTTCTTCGAGGTGATCGAGCCCAACTGGGCCGAGCGGATCGGCGAGCGCGCCTTCGACCGTTCGATCGACCTGCACACCGCCCGCATTCGCGCCAACTGTTTCACCTTCCAGGGCAAGAAACGGCTCGGCTGCGTGATCCGGCGTTTCCCCAAGGAGCCGCTGGCGCTGGGCGCGCTCGGGCTGGGCCAGCACGAGCAGCAGTTCGCCCGCCTCACCAGCGGCCTGGTGCTCATCATCGGCGACACCTGCCAGGGCAAGTCGACCACGATCGCCTCGATGCTCGACGATATCAACAAGCGCCGCTCGGGCCACATCATCACCATCGAGGACCCGGTCGAAACCCTGATCCCGCAGCGCAAGTGCATCGTCACCCAGCGCGAAGTGGGCGTGGACGGGGACGTGGAAAGCTATTACCTGGGCGCGCTCGACGCGCTGCGCGAGCGGCCGGACGTGATCGCGATCGGCGAGATCCGCGACGCCCAGACCGCGCAGGAAGCGCTGGCGCTGGCTGAGTCGGGACCGCTGGTGCTGGCCTCGCTGCACGCGCGCTCGACCGAGCTCGGGCTGCAGAAGATGATCCGCCTGCTGGGCAACTCCGAGGCCCAGTCGCAGGCGCTCGCGCACGCCCTGCGCGGCGTGCTGTGCCAGGCGCTGCTGCCATCGGTCGAAGGCAACCGCTATCACCTCGCCACCGAATGCCTGACGCTCAGCCCGGCCATCACGCGCATGCTCGAAGGCGGCACCATCTCGGACATCCGGGCCTACATGAATGGCGCCGATACGCCCGGCTGCCACACCATGAATGCCTCGCTCGAGACGCTGCTCTCGGCGCACAAGATCGGGATCGAGGACGCGCGCAATGCCACCACCGACCGCATCGGCTTTGCCGACATGGTCTGATCAGTCGAGCGGCACGCTGCGGTAGCGGTTGACCTGCGCGGCGCTCACCGCGCCGGCGCGGTTGCCCCAGCTGCTGCGCAGGTAGGTCAGCACGTCGGCCACTTGCGCGTCGTCCATCAGATGGCTGTAGGCCGGCATGCCGTAGGGGCGCGGATTGCCGGCGGTGGACGGCGCAAAGCCGCCGTTCAAGACCATCCGGATCGGATTGAGCGCGTTTTCCATGAGCACGGCGCGGTTGCCGGCCAGCGCGGGATAGTGGGGCGGCAGGCCCTTGCCGTCGGACCCGTGGCACTCGATGCAATGGGTTTCATACAGGCGCTTGGCGCGCACCAGCTGGCGCTGCGGCGGCTGCGGCGCGGCCGGTTCTTGCGCCGCTTGCGCAGCGCCGGGCAGCGCTTTCAGGTAAGTCGCCATCGCGCCCAGGTCCTGCGGCGTCAGGTGCTGCAGGCTGCGCTGCACCACCTCGGCCATCGGTCCCGATACGCTTGCGCGCGGCCCCACTCCGGTACCGAGCAACTGCACGATGTGTTCCACTTCCCAGCCGCGCACGCCCGCTTCCGTGTCCGAGACCAGCGAGGGCGCGTACCAGCCGAGCGTGGCGGCCGCGCCGCCGGACAGCCCGGCTGCGCTCGCGCCCAGGCTATTGCGGCTGCTGTGGCAGGCGCCGCAATGGCCCAGGCCCTCGACCAGGTAGGCGCCGCGGTTCCACTCGGCGCTGCGGCTGTCGGCCGGCACGAACACGGCCGGCTTGAAGTACAGCAGGCGCCAGGCCGCCAGCGCGAATTGCTGGTTGTAGGGCCAGCGCAGCGCATGTGCGGCGTTGGCGCGCCGCTGCGGCGCGAGGCTGCGCAGGAAGGCGAACAGCGCGTCCGAATCGGCGCGCGTGACCTTGGTGTAGCTGGTGTACGGGAAGGCGGGATAGAGCAGGCGGCCGTCGCGCGATTTGCCGTTGTGCAGGGCGCGCCAGAAGTCGTCGGCGTTCCACAGCCCGATGCCGCTTGCGCGGTCCGGGGTGATGTTGGGCGCGACCAGGGTGCCGAAGGGCGTCTCGAGCGCGCGTCCGCCGGCATAGGCCGGTCCGCCGCGCGCCGTATGGCAGGCCATGCAGCCGCCGGCCTGCGCCAGATAGGCGCCGCGCTCGATGTTGTGCGCGCTCGGTGCGAAAGCGGCCGGCGAGGAGGCCGGCAGCAGTTCTTCGCGCGGCCACATGAGTGCGCCGGCCAGCACGATCAGGGCGGCCAGCGCGCCCACGGCGAGGACGATTTTTTTCTTCACGCTGTCAGTCCGGTGAGCTGCCGCACGCGAGCGGCAGCGGGCGTGCGATGGCGCTGGCCGGGCGCGCGCCGCTCTGCGCCGCCTGGGTTGCGAGCCAGCTCGAAATGGCGGCCACATCGGCCAGGCTGAGGCGGCTCGCGATGCTGGCCATGCAGTCGGGCGCATTGGCGCGCCGGGTCTTGTTCTTCCATGCGCCGAGCTGCGCGTTGACATAGTCGCGCGGCAGGCCGAGCAGGCCCGGAATGGCGGGCGCCACGCCGCCCAGCTTGTCGCCGTGGCAGGCCACGCAGGCCGGCACCTTGATGGCAGTGTCGCCGCGCGTGACGAGCAGGCGGCCGCGTTCGAGCACGGCAGGACCGGCCACGGTCGGCTGGCTCGGCGCGCCCGGCAGGTGCTGGTCCGAAAAGTGCTGCGCGATCTCGCGCAGGTAGGCCTCGGACAGGTGATCGACCATGTAGGTCATCAAGGGATTCTGGCGCCGGCCTTCGCGAAAATTGAGCAACTGGTGGTACAGGTAGCCGGCCGGCTTGCCCGAGATGGGCGGGAAGAACAGGTCCTCGCGCGCATCGGTCCGGGTGAGCTCGCGCGCGTGGCAGGCGCTGCAGGCGAGCAGGCGCTGCTCGAGGGTGTCGGGCAGCACGGCGGGCCGCTCGGCCGCGAGCAGGGGCAGGCAGGCGGCCCAGCCGAGCAACAGCGCGGCGAACCGGGCGCCCAGGGTGATTGGTGGCGAAGCGGCAGGCAAGGTCGTCAGGCCAGTTGGTCCGAACGCCAGCGCCGGTAGATGCGCAACGCGACATGGGCGTCGTCGGCAGCGTACAGGATCTGCTTTTCCGACAGGCGCGCCACGGCCCAGTTGGTGGTCGTGATTTTTTTCGATTTCTGCAGCCTTTGCCCGAAAAAGCGCGCCACCGCGCTCTTCGCGCCGAGCGTGTTGCGTTCGCCCTTGCGCAGCGCCGTGGCCAGGTCGAGCACGTTGCGCGATTCGATGTCGAGCTTGAGGCGCAGCCGTTTCACGTCGTCCGACAGGCCGAAGCCGACCTTCAGGATGGCGGGCGATTCGAGCACCGCCCTGAGCACATCGAGCGCCGGCGCGGCGCCGATCTGGAACAGGTAGGCGCATTCGTCGGTTGCCAGTTGCACCAGGTGCGGACCGGTCGACACTTCGCCCTTGAGGAAGGTGGGCTTCGATTCGGTGTCGAACCCGAGCGCATCCATGGCCGAGAGCGCGGCCAGGGCCTCGGCCGCGTCCTGCTCGGAGCGCACCATGCACACGTCGGCCAGCCTGATGCCGGCGTAGGGCGGCAGCAGCAGTTCCTCGTCGGTCGCCATGGGGCGCGCTAGCCGTTGCGGGAAAACTTGGAGGCGAGCTGGAGTAGTTTTTCCTGGCGCAGGCGATTCGCTTCTTCTGCCTGCGCCGCATCCCGCTCGGCCTTCTTGCGCTCGGCTTCTTTCTTGAAGCGCTGCTGCAATACCTCTTTCGCATGCAGGCGGTGGGTGTCGCTCACTTCGGCCCCGGGTGTGCCGTCCAGGTCGTAGCGCACGCTCGCCTTTTCCATCGCGCGCAGGTAGCGCAGCGACCCGGTATGGATGCCGAGCGCGGTGCGCATGGTCTTGCGGTCGAGCTCGGGCATGCGGGCGAGGATCTGTTTGTCGATGCCGATGGAAAGCGGCAAACAGTCGCGAAAGGCGGGAAACTGCTGCTGGAACCGCTTGAGCAAGGACCGTGCTGACTGGGCCGGAGCCGGAGCCGGAACGGGGGCGTCGACGGACTCGGCGACAAGACTAGTTGTATTCATTGACTTCATTGTAAGAGCTGGAACCGGAAGGATAGCATGGGCACATTCGAAAAGGACGGCGCCGTTCGCCAAGATGTTGTTTTAGCCACTGCTGGGGCTGAAGATCGGTGCGCCTGGGCGCCGCGTCGTGAAGAGTGAAATCGTGTATAATCTCCCTCTTGCCCTGCGCACGGTTTGAGGCAGCGCAGATGTAACGGCAAGGTCGAAGAGGGCGTCGCAGCGACGATAACTATACGTGTTTCGTATATCCGATATTTGATTTATCAATTATCCAGATATCTTGCTTTGCGGCATAATGGCCTGACTCCTCTATTCTTCCCTGAAAAATAGATTCAAGCCCGTTTTAGCTGACGGGCTTTTTTTCGTTCTGCCATGTACATCGCCATTTTGAACCAAGCACAGCCATTTCTGCAAGCCCTGCCGGGGCGTCGCGCCGCCTTTTTGCGGCGCTTGACATGCGGCCATGCCGCCCTTGGCTAGGGCCACCCTGATACACGCTGCATCCGGTCCGATCGCTCGGGCCTGGTGGATTATTGACCTCGCAGGCGCGCCACTCGCCTCGACTGGAGAGTTATTATGAAGAACACTGCCAAGACATTGACATTGACCGCCAAGAAAGCGCCGCGCAAGGGCACGGCGCAGCTGGTGGTGCCGAAGACGGCGACCTCCTACTTCCTCGAGACGGAAGCTGCGAGCAAGGTCGTCGTGGTCAAGACGCGTTCGCGCCTGGCTGGCGCAGCGGCCCAGGCCGAGGCGATGGAAGCGGCCAACGACACGGCCGTGGTGCGCAAGCGCGCCAAGCTGACGGTGCGTGCGGAACTGGAAGTGCAGGTCGGGCTGGAGGCGCCGGCCGCGCCGGTCAAGGCGCGCGCCACCGCGCGCAAGGCCGAGGCCGAGCCGACCGTGATCATCACCGCCGGCCAGTCGGTCAGCCAGACCACCGATGCAGCCGCACTGGCCGCGATCGACACCTCCGGCTACCTGCTGCCGTCGGTCAAGGTGCCGGGACGGCGCGGGCGCAAGCCGAGCGAATTCACGCCTGAAAACGACGAGGTCGCGGCGCTCAACGCGGTCGAGCGCGCCGAACTGAAGGCGGTCTCGAAGGCGCGCGAACGCAAGGCCAAGAACGGCCTGAGCAGCGTGCTGGCGGCCGACGCCCAAACCTCGGAAGCCGATCTCGAGCGGCGCCGCCAGCAGATCAAGAACCTGATCAACATGGGCAAGGAGCGCGGCTTCCTGACCTACGCCGAGATCAACGACCAGCTGCCCGAGAACATCATCGATCCGGAAGCGATCGAAGGCATCATCGCCACCTTCAACGACATGGGCATCGCCGTGTACGAGCGCGCGCCCGACGCTGAAATGATGCTGCTGACCGATAACGTGGCCACCGCCACCAGCGACGACGAAGTCGAGGCGGCCGCCGCCACGGCGCTGTCGACGGTCGACTCCGACTTCGGCCGCACCACCGACCCGGTGCGCATGTACATGCGCGAAATGGGCGCGGTCGCGCTGCTCACGCGTGAAGGCGAAATCGAAATCGCCAAGCGCATCGAAGGCGGCCTGAAGGACATGGTGCAGGCCATCTCGGCATGCCCGACCACGATCGCGGAAATCATCGCGCTGTCGCACAAGATCGCCAACGACGAGATCAAGGTCGACGAAGTGGTCGACGGTTTCGTCGACCTCAACGAGAGCTCCGCGCCGAGCGCGCCGGCGCCGCACGCCGCGTCCGACGAGGACGATGAGGACGACGAAGAGCACGAGGAAGAAGACGGCGACGCCAACGGCGGCGCGGCCGGTTTCTCGAGCGAGCAGCTGGCGCAGCTCAAGAAGGGCGCGCTCGACAAGTTCGCCCTGATCGAGGCCCAGTTCGAGAAGATGGCCAAGGCCTTCGAGAAGGAGGGCTACGGCTCCAAACCTTACGTCAAGGCGCAGGAAGTGATCTCCAACGAACTGCTCGGGATCCGCTTTACCGCGAAAGTGGTCGAGAAGCTGTGCGACACGCTGCGCGGCCAGATGGACGAAGTGCGCCACATCGAAAAAGCGGTGCTCGAGATCTGCGTGAACCGCTGCGGCATGCCGCGCGCCCATTTCATCAAGGTTTTCCCGGGCAATGAAACGAATCTGGACTGGGTCGACGGCGAAGTCGGTGCCGCCTATCCGTATAGCACCGTGCTGGGCCGTAACGTGCCGGCAATCAAGGAACACCAGAGCCGCATGATCGACCTGCAGGCGCGCGTGGCGCTGCCGCTGGCCGACCTGCGCAAGATCAACAAGCAGATGGCCGCCGGCGAAAAGCGGGCCCGCCACGCCAAGCGCGAAATGACGGTTGCCAACCTGCGCCTGGTGATCTCGATCGCCAAGAAGTACATCAACCGCGGCCTGCAGTTCCTCGACCTGATCCAGGAGGGCAACATCGGCCTGCTGAAAGCGGTCGACAAGTTCGAATACCGGCGCGGCTACAAGTTCTCGACCTACGCGACCTGGTGGATCCGGCAAGCCATCACGCGTTCGATCGCGGACATGGCGCGCACCATCCGGGTGCCGGTGCACATGATCGAGACGATCAACAAGATGAACCGCATCTCGCGCCAGATCATGCAGGAAACGGGCAGCGAGCCGGACCTGGCGACGCTGGCGCTGAAGATGGAAATGCCTGAGAACAAGGTGCGCGAGATCATGAAGATCGCGAAAGAGCCGATCTCGATGGAAACGCCGATGGGCGAGGACGGCGATTCGCAACTGGGCGACTTCATCGAAGACAACACCACGCTGGCGCCGCTCGACGCTGCCTTGCATGCATCGATGCGCAATGTGATCAAGGAAGTGCTCGATTCGCTCACGCCGCGCGAAGCGAAGGTGCTGCGCATGCGCTACGGCGTGGAAATGTCGAACGACCACACGCTGGAAGAAGTGGGCAAGCAGTTCGACGTCACGCGCGAGCGCATTCGCCAGATCGAGGCGAAGGCCATGAGCAAGCTGCGCCAGCCCTCCCGTTCGGACAAGCTCAAGAGCTTCCTGCATAACAACTAAGCGCCGCGGCGAGCGAAAAAAAAGCGCGCCTTCAGGGCGCGCGAATCGGATTCCCTGCACTTTGATTGTAGGCAGAAATCCGCTGCGCATTCTCTCGAATTGTGTCAATCCGCGCGCGCCGCCCGGTGCGCGTGCGCGTGCACCGGAATCTGGACCGACAGCGTGGTGCCGTTGCCGCGCTCGCTGTCGATCACCAGTTCACCCCCGAACGCGTCTATCCTTTCCCTGATTCCGCGCAAGCCGAACCCGGCTGCCTTGGCGGCGTCGCCCGGCCCCATCCCGATGCCGTCGTCCACGATCGTGATCCACAGCTGGCCTGCGCCCTGGCTGAGCGTGAGTTCGACCGCGCTGGCGTGCGCGTGGTGCACGATGTTGGCCAGCGACTCTTGCACGATGCGGTAGATGGCGCCGTCGCGCCGGCTGTCGGCCGGTTCGCCGGGCGTGCCCACCACGCTCAGCGTGGTATCGATGCCGCTGTCCTTTTCGAACTGGGCGAGCAGCCATTCGATGGCGGGACACAGGCCCAGCTCGAGCGTGCTTGGGTGCAGCTCGTTGATGATGGTGCGCACCGAGCCGATGGTCGCGTCGAGGGTCGCGAGCATGGCGCCGGTCTTGCGCTTGAGCAGAGGATCGCGCGCACCGATGCGCGCGTCCAGCATTTCAATGTCGATCTTGAGCGCCAACAGGTTCTGCCCCAGCTCGTCGTGGATGTCGAGCGCGATACGCTTGCGCTCGTCTTCGTTGATGGTTTCCAGGTGATCGGTGAGTTGACGCAATTGCAGGAAGGACTGCTGGAGCGCCGCTTCGGCACGGGCGCGCTCGGTGACGTGCGCGATCTGGCCCCGCAGTTTTTCGTTCGCGGCATGCAGCTGGGCGACGCCCGTTTCCAGCTCGGCCTGGTGGGCCACGGCGCTGCGCCGCATGCGCAGCAGGACCAGGCCGGCGGCCAGCGCCAGTGTAATGGCGGCCAGGCTGAGTGACCCAACGAGCCAAGCCTGCATGAAAGTCTCCCGGAACGGTGACGACCGGGCCATTCTAATGCTACTTATTAGAAATGTCTGTTTTGATTGGAAAGATTGTTTGGCGACAATGAAAGAGGGCGGAACCGGCCCGGTTCCGCCCTCATGCGAAGCGCCTAGCCCTGCCCTTATCCCATAGTTTTCCGAGCGAAGCCCATTGCTTCGGCACAGAGGGAGTATCCCTCGCACATTGACCGCAGCCGCTCGTATGCGCGCCACATGATCTGGTGGCCGGGCGGATTTTTGGCGCGGTCGATGTGGCCGCCGAGACGGGCTACGAGGCGTACGGCGTCGCCAAGCGTGACAGGCTCGGCGACCCTCTTTTTTTTGCATAGGCGGCGAGCACTTCGATCTCGACGTCCGAGAAGAGAATCTCCGCAGGCAGTCCGGGGCAGTTGCGCCCCAGCAGCGTCATCAACATGATGCGCCAGGCGATCACGAGGTTAATAGCGATGACCCGCTTCAGGCGCTCGGCGGTCTTGTGCTGCAGGGCCTCGACCTTGCAACCGCTCTTGAGCACGCGGTGCCAGTCTTCGATGCGCCAGCGCAGGCAGTACCAGCGCAGGCACTGCTCGGCCTGCTCGGCCGTGGCGATCAAGCACGTGGTCAGCAGGAACCATTCGAGCGCCTCGGCGCCGTCCGGCGGTGATGGTTCGCGCACATGCACGACCCACAGGGTGACCGGCTTCTTCTCCTTGAGATGCGCGGGAGGGGACAGCGCGACTTCCTGGTAGCGCAACTCGACGTCGGCCGTGCGCTCGTCCCTCTTGGGGCGAGCCTTCTGCTTGCTCTTTTTTGCCCTGGCGCTCTGCCTTGGCACGGGGATACGGAGGCGCCCCTTGGCGGGTGTGTTCCTGAGCGTGTCGAACAGCTTGAGTTCGCCGCCGACGACGCGATCGTGCTTGGCGCGCACCAGCAGGTCCACGCGTTTGTCCTGACGCTGCTCGTCGAACAGTTCGAAGAAATCGGCCTCTCGGTCCATCACACACACTTGCCGCGTGTCGGGCAGTTCGGGGGCCAACGCGGCGCATTCACGCACGCCTGCGATCCAGGAGAAGGTCTTGCGCAGTTCGATCGGAACGGGTGCGGCCGGCGCGCCCGTTCCGATCGCCTTCACCCTCGCCTTCGCCGGCGGCGCCGTGCACCGCGCGCCGAGTACGCCGAGCGGCAGGCCCTCGGTTGTGACGGCGAACGTCGTATGCAGGTGTAGGCCCGCGCTCTGCGCCCCGGTCTGGTTGCTGCCGATCACGCCCAGGCCGGTGCACTGGTCGAGTCTGTTGTAATTAAGGTCGGTGCCGTCCTGGATGCACAGCACGGTCCCGTGCGCTTTCATCCTCTGCACAGTGCGTCTGCGGTGCGGCGCGAGGATCGCCGCCATGGTCATCGCAGCATCGTCCGGTGCCTCGATCATCCGGTAGTGGCCCTTGATGGCCGCCTTGTCGCCCTGCGCCACGGCGCAGTACGCGCTTCCCGGCATCGTCGCCAACACGCGGGCGCTGCCGACCAGGCGCGCGCCCAGACGCGCATCACCCACCTTGGCGCCGCCGAACTCGTGTTCCGCCCATGCGTCACCGTCCTGCCCGTCGGCGATGCCGAGCGCCGGCGGCGCGGCCGGCTCGATCACCCCTAGGCGTGCGCGGAAGTCCGCCTCCAGGGGATAAACGTAGATCTCCTTGACCGTCTTCTCCTTCTTGCTGTGGCGGTCCTGCCGCCCCCGTCCCTTCGTCTGGCCTATCCTCGTCCAGTTCGCGGCCCGATAGCACGTCCCGTCGAAATGTACCGTGTCGACGAAGCTCTCCACCAACAAGGGCCGATAGCCGTAGCGGGCCTCGAAGTCCTGCGCCAAGCGCCGCAGGACCATTCCCAGCAGATGCGAGGCGAGGTTGCGGCATTGAACGCTCGAGCGGATCAAGAACCGGCTCATGCCGACCACGCGGTTCAGATGGCGCAGTCGCGTCGGCGCGTCCCATCCGATCCAACCGTCCCGGTCCGCCAAGTGCCGCGCCGAGGCTGCGAAGCCGAAGCCGCCCAGCCAACCGTGCTCGGAGCCGACCAGGTAGCGCAGCTGCGAGCCGACCAAGGGACCGGCGCCCTGGGGGTGGTCGCGCAGCATCATCTCGTTCCATGTCCGCATCTGGAGCTCGGTCTCGACGACGATCAGCGTCAGGCCGCGCACCTCGCCCGCCTTCTCCGGCACGTCTTGCGGGTCCGCGAGCGGCTGCGGCAGGCGGCGGGGGCTGTTCGCGCGCGCGCCGCCCCTGAGGGAAGCGGGCAGCACGAAATGTCCGGCACGTTCCAATTCCTTCAATGCCTTCGCGCAGCCGCCGCGCTGGGCCAGGCCGCCCGGATCGAAGAACCCGAACCGCTCGCACACAGCGCGGGCCAGTTTCGCTCGGCTCTCGTACACCTCGCTGGCGAGCAAGGCGCGCACGATCTCAATCGCGGCTGGATCCTTCAGCGTTCCCTTGATGTCGTGTTGTTTTTCCATCGCGCCACGATACCGTCAGTGCGCAATAAAGTTCAGTCATATTTTTAGGGATAAGGGCAGGCCTAGCCTGTATTGCGCAAGCCGGCGGCGACGCCGTTGATCGAAAGGTGGATGCCGCGGTGCACGCGCTCGTCGATCTTGCTCGGCTCCTGGGCCAGCGCGCGGTGCCGGTGGATCAGCTCGACCTGCAGGTGGTTGAGCGGATCGAGGTAGGCGAAGCGGTTCTGGATCGAGCGCGCCAGCAGCGGATTGCCGGCCAGGCGTTCCTGAGCGCCGGTGATCAGCTCAAGGCAGCGCAAGGTGCTGCCGTGCTCGGCCGAGATGCGCTTGAAGATGCGCTCGCGCAGTTCCACGTCGGGCACCAGTTCGGCGTAGCGCGAGGCGATCGCCAGGTCGGTCTTGGCCAGCACCATGTCCATGTTCGAGAGCAGCGTGGCGAAGAACGGCCATTCGGCGAACATGGCGCGCAGGGTGGCCACCTTGTCGTCGCGCCCCGGCCCGTCGTCGAGCCAGGCGCTGATGGCCGAGCCGAAACCGAGCCAGCCCGGCAGCAGCAGGCGGCACTGGCCCCAGGAGAAGCCCCAGGGAATGGCGCGCAGGTCTTCGATGCGCTTGCTCGCCTTGCGCGAGGCCGGGCGCGAACCGAGGTTCAGTTCGGCGATTTCGGCGATCGGGGTGGCCGAGAAAAAATAGTCGGTGAAGCCGGGCGTCTCGTAGACCAGCGCGCGGTAGGCCTTGTAGGCGCGCTCGGACAGATCGGCCATGACGGCTTCGAAACCGGCCAGGCGCTCGGCGTGGCCGCCTTCGGCCGCGTGCGGCATCAGGCTCGCCTCGAGCGTGGCGGCGACCAGCAGTTCGAGGTTGCGCCGTCCGATCTCGGCATTCGAAAACTTCGACGCAATGATTTCGCCCTGCTCGGTCAGGCGGATCTGGCCGTTCACGGTGCCTTTCGGCTGGGCCAGGATCGCTTCGTAGCTCGGACCGCCGCCGCGCCCGACGGTGCCGCCGCGCCCGTGGAACAGGCGCAGCTTGACGCCGCTGTGCGCGAACAGTTCGACCAGCCGGGTTTCGGCCTTGTACAGCTCCCAGTTCGATGTCAGGAAGCCGCCGTCCTTGTTCGAGTCGGAGTAACCGAGCATGACTTCCTGCAGCTGCCCCTGTTTTGCGATCAGTTCCCTGACCAGCGGCAGCGCCATCCATTCGCCCATGATGGCGGCGGCGCGCTGCAGGTCGGGGATGGTCTCGAACAGCGGCACCACCATCACCTCGAGCTCGCCCGAGGCGGTGCGCAGCAGGCCGGTTTCCTTCTGCAGCAGCAGCACTTCGAGCAGGTCGGACACGGTTTCGGTGTGCGAGATGATGTAGTTGCGGATCGCGCGCACGCCGTAGCGCTGGCGGATGTCCTTGGCCGCGCGCAGGATGGTGAGCTCGGAGTTGGTTTCCTCGCTGTAGTCGGTATAGGGCGAGTAAAGCAGGCGTGGCTGGGCCAGTTCGGCCAGCAGCAGCTCGACTTTGCGCGGCTCGGAAAGCCCGGCGTAATGCGGCTCGGCGGCGGCGCTGGCGAACAGTTCATCGAGCACGCGCTCGTGCACGTCGGAGGTCTGGCGCATGTCGAGCGAGGCCAGGTGGAAGCCGAAGATGTCGGCCGCGCGCAGCAGCGCGGCCAGGCGCGGCTTGACCAGCAGCGCGCCGTGGTTGGCCGTGAGCGAATCGGCCAGCACCTGCAGGTCGGCGCCGAAGCTGGCCGCGTCCGGGTAGGGATCGGCGTGCCCGACTTCCTTGCGCAGGATGTTGGTCGCGCCCAGCGCGCGCGCGGTGCTGGCCAGGCGCGCGTAGACGCAGATCAGGGCGCGCCGGTATGGCTCGTCGCTGCGGTGCGGCGAGGCGTCGGGCGAGGCGTCGGCCAGCGCCTGCAGGGCCGGGCTGGCGTTGACCATCAGCGTCGAGATCGACAGTTGCGCGCCCAGCGCGTGCACTTCGTCGAGGTAGAAGTCGAGGATGGTGGTGGCGTGGCGCGTCAGCGCGTGCTGCATGGTGCCGGCATTGACGTTCGGATTGCCGTCGCGGTCGCCGCCGATCCAGCTTCCCATCTGCACGTATGAATAGTGCTCGGGCGCGATCGCGGCGCCCGGGTAGTGCGCGTCGATCTCGTCCTCGATGTCGTCGTACAGCGCGGGCAGTTCGCGCAGGAAGGTGATGCGGTAGTAGGACAGGGCGTTGTCGATTTCGTCGGCCACCGTCAGCTTCGAGTAGCGCAGCATGCGCGTCTGCCACAGCGTGGCCACGCGCGCGCGCAGCAGGTGAGCGTTGGTCTGGCGTTCCTTGGGCGTGAGCGGCATGTCGCGCTCGGCCAGCAGGCGCGCGATGTCGTGCTCGGCGTCGAGGATGCTCTTGCGCTGCACTTCGGTCGGATGCGCCGTCAGCACCGGCGCGATCAGGGCGTCGCGCAAGAAGGCCTGCACGGTGTCGCGCTCCACCCCGGCCTGCTTGAGCCTGGACAGTGCGAAGCTGACGCTGCCTTGCTGCGGCGCGGAGCCGGCCATCAGGTGCGCGCGCCGGCGCCGGATATGGTGCTGGTCTTCGGCGATGTTGGCAAGGTGCGAAAAATACGAGAACGCGCGCACCACCGTGATGGTCTGCTCGCGCGTGAGCTTGTGCAGCAGCGCGGTCAGTTCTTCGCCGGCCTTGGGGTCGGCTTCGCGCCGGAACCGCACCGCGGTCTGGCGGATCGTCTCGACGACATCGAACATGTCCTCGCCTTCCTGGTCGCGCAGCACGTCGCCGAGCAGGCGTCCGAGCAGGCGGATATCTTCTTTGAGGGGGGCGTCCTTATCGGCGCCGGAATCGCTTTCTTGTGCAGCGGCTGAATTTACCATGATGGACCAAAGAGTAGAATTGTTGATGCAAAGGCTTATGGCCGCAGTCTGCAAGGGGGGGCGCATGATAAAATTTGTGATCTTATGTATGAGCCGATAACTGACATAAGCCGGTTAGGGTTAACGACAGTGAAAGAATCCGTTTTGAAAACTACTGAAATGACGCCGCAGCATCCCTCCAGATTGGTGATCGCATCGCGTGAAAGCCGGCTTGCCATGTGGCAAGCAGAACATGTCCGCGACCAGTTGGCATTATTATATCCGCACTGCAGCATTGAGATTCTGGGCATGACGACGCGCGGCGACCAGATCCTCGACCGCGCCCTGTCCAAGGTGGGGGGCAAGGGCCTGTTCGTCAAGGAGCTGGAGGTGGCGATGGCCGAAGGGCGCGCCGACCTGGCCGTGCACTCGCTGAAAGACGTGCCGATGGACCTGCCCGACGGCTTCGAACTGGCCGCCGTGCTCGAGCGCGAAGACCCGCGCGACGCCTTCGTCTCGAACGACTACGCCAGCCTGGCCGAGCTGCCGCCCGGCTCGGTGGTCGGCACCAGCAGCTTGCGGCGCCAGTCGCTGATCGCGGCGCGCTACCCGCAGCTCGTCATCAAGCCGTTGCGCGGCAATCTCGATACCCGCCTGGGCAAGCTCGATCGCGGCGATTACGCCGCCATCATCCTGGCCGCGGCCGGCCTCAAGCGCCTGGGCGAGGGCGCGCGCATCCGTTCCCTGCTCGAGCCCGAGCACAGCCTGCCGGCCGCAGGGCAGGGCGCGATGGCGATCGAAATCATGGGCAGCCGCGCCGGCGCAGCCGGGCTGCGCGCCGCGCTCGCACCGCTCAATCACCGCGCCACCGCACTGGCGGTGGCCGCCGAGCGCAAGGTGTCCAAGGTGTTCGGCGGCAGCTGCCAGATCCCGCTGGCGGCCTACGCCACGGTGGACGGCGCCAGCATGCGCCTGCGCGCGATGGTCGCCACGCCGGACGGCACGCGCATGGCCAGCGCCGAACTGACCGGCCCGGCCGATGCGCCCGAAGAGCTGGGCCAGCAAGTGTCGGACCTGCTCGACAAGCAGGACGCAAACGCGATCCTGGCCACCTGCAGGGCCGAGGCCGACGCCGCCAGCGATGTCTGATACGGTCGTCATCACGCGCCCGCGCGCGCAGGCCGGGCCGCTTGCGCGCAGCGTCGCCGCGCTGGGACGCAAGGTGGTGCTGCTGCCGCTGCTCGACATCTTCGAACTCGAGGACACGAGCGAGCTGCGCGCCACGCTGGCCGACCTGTCGGCCTATGCGCTGGTGGCCTTTGTGTCGCCCAACGCGATCGACGCCGCCTTCGCCCACCTTGAGCGCTGGCCGGACGGGGTTGCGCTGGCGGTGGTGGGCGAGGGCAGCCGGGCCGCGCTGGCCAGGCACGGCGTCAATGACGGCAATGCGCGCATCCTGAGCCCGCACGACCCGGCGCGCAGCGACTCGGAACACCTGCTCGGCGCGCTCGACCTGGACGCGCTCGCCGGCAAGCGGGTGCTGATCGTGCGCGGTGAAAGCGGACGCGAACTGATGGCCGACGGCCTGCGCGCCGCTGGTGCCCAGGTCAGCACCGTCGCCGCCTACCGCCGCTGCGTGCCCGAGCTTAGCGCCGAACTCGAGGCCAGCCTGCGCACCCTGCTGGCGCAGGACAACGACTGGATCATCACCAGTTCCGAGGCGCTGCGCGGCTTGCTGGCGCTGGTGGCCCGGATCGACCCGCACGGTGTAGCAAAAATGCAACAACAGCATCTGATCGTGCCGCACGCACGGATCGCCGAAACGGCCAGGGCGCTTGGCCTCACCCGACTGACGCTGTGTGGATCAGGCGACGCCCGCCTGCTTGCCGCGTTACAATCACGAGCATGAACGAATTGCCTACATTACCAGAACACAATCCTGCGTCGCCCCCCGCCGCGCCTCCACCGGTCCAGCACGACGCTGTCCCGGGCGCGCCAACCGCGCCGGGCGGCGGCGTGGCCGACTACGTGCAGCGTCCGATGACGGTGGCGCTCATCGTGCTCGCCTTGCTGCTCGGCGCTCACGCATGGTCGACCCATAACCGGATCAAGAACCTGCGCCAGGACATGGCGCGCAGCCTGCAGAAGGGCGAGGCCGTCAACAACGAAACAGCCGCCCTCGCGCGCGCACTGCAGGAGCAGACCGGCCAGTTGCAGGCCAAGGTCAATGTGCTGGAAAACCGCCAGATCGAGGCGCAAAGCCAGCAGCTGGCGCTCGAACAGCTGTACCAGGACATGTCGAAGAACCGCGACGAATGGGCGCTTGCCGAAATCGAGCAGGTGCTCTCGACCGCCAGCCAGCAGCTGCAGCTGGCCGCCAACGTGTCGGGCGCGCTGATCGCGCTGCAAAACGCCGACCGCTCGCTGTCGCGCTCGGACAAGCCGCAGTTCATCTCGATCCGGCGCGCCATCGCGCGCGACATCGAAAAACTCAGGGGCTTGCCCACGCTCGACCTGACCGGGATCGCGCTGCGCCTTGACCACGCGATCGGGCAGGTGGACGAATTGCCGCTGCTGTCGGATGAAAAACCGGCCCAGCCGGCGGCGCCGGTGCGCCGCACGCGCGTCAAGCCGGCCGCTGCCGCGCCCGCGCCGGCAGCGCTCGGCCCGCGCCTGCAGGACATCTGGCACGACTGGAGCGGCGAGATGTGGAGCGAGGTGCGCCAGCTGATCCGGGTGCGCCGGGTCGACACGCCCGAAGCGCTGATGCTCTCGCCGGAGGAATCGTACTTCGTGCGCGAAAACCTCAAGTTGCGACTGCTTAACGCCCGCATGGCTCTGCTCTCGCGCAACGAATCGGCCTTCCGCAGCGACCTCACGGCCGCCCAGGCGGCGCTCGCCAAGTACTTCGACACGCGTGCGCGTTCGACCCAGTCGGCCCAGGCCGTGCTGCGCCAGGTGCAATCGAATAACCTCGCGATCGAGATGCCGACGCTGGCCGACAGCCTCACCGCCGTGCGCAACTACAAAGCGAAGCCCTAAGCCATGCGCCTACTTCTCTGGTTAGTCGCCTTGATGGCAGCGGCCATCGGCATCGCCGTGACGGCCCGCTTCAACCCCGGCAACGTGGTGTTTTTCTACCCGCCGTACCGGATCGACCTGTCGCTCAACTTTTTCACGGTGCTGGCAGCGGCCTTGTTCGCGCTGCTCTATGCGCTGATCCGCGCCTTGCGCGTGACCGTGCAGATGCCGGGCCGGGTGGCCGCCTACCGCCGGCGCAAGCGTGAGCGCGACGGCAACAAAGGCTTGCGCGACGCGCTCAAGGCGCTGTTCGAAGGACGCTTCGGGCATGCCGAGAAGGCCGCGCTGCGGGCCGCCGAACTGCCCGAGAACGAAGGCCTGGCGGCGCTGATCGGCGCGCGCGCGGCGCACCGCATGCGCCAGGGCGCGCGGCGCGACAACTGGCTGGCCAGCGTCGCGCACGACAATGCGATGAAGACGGCGCGCCTGATGACGATGACCGAACTGCTGGTCGACGACCACCAGCCCGAGGCGGCGCTGCAGGCGGTGGCAGAACTGAACGCGAGCGGCACGCGCCACATCCACGCACTGCAATGGTCGATGAAGGCGCACCAGCAGGCCCAGAACTGGCCCGAGGTGCTGCGCCTGGTGCACACGCTCGACAAGCACAAGGCGCTGCACCCCGCGCTGTCGGAACGGCTGCGTGAAATGGCCTACGACGCGCTGCTGTCGGACAGCTCGCACGACGCCGAATCGATCCTGCGGGTGTGGTCCACGGTGCCGGCGGCCGACCGCATCCAGCCGTATGTCGCCGCGCGCGCGGCGGGCGCCCTGAATGCACGCGGCCTGCACGACGAAGCGCGCACGGCGGCCGAAGCGGCGCTCGCCGTCCAGTGGGACGAGCGCGTGCTGCGCGCCTACCGCGAAGCGGCGCCGGCGGCCGGCTCGGCCGCGCTGCTGGCCCAGATCGAACACTGCGAAGGGTGGATGAAACAACACCCGACCGACCCGGAACTGGCGCTCACGCTCGGTTCGCTGTGCCTCAAGCAGAAGCTGTGGGGCAAGGCCCAACGCTACCTGGAACAGGCGCTGTCCGACGCGACCGAAGCGCGCATGGTGCGCGAGGCGCACCTCAAGCTGGCGCAACTGCATGAAGCGCTGGTCCAGCCGGAACAGGCGGCGGCGCACTACCGCCAGTGCGCGCTGGCCAGCATCCTGTAAGCGATCTGCGCGGCGCGGGTGGCGCCGCGCGCGCTTCAAAAAACCCGCTTCTGCTTGTTGCGTTGCACAAATTGCTGGCAATCTTCGCTATAATGGCGGGAATTGAAACCTGCCAGCAAATGAAGGAAATCCCATGAGTTTGAATAAAGTCTCCGCCGGGCGCGACGTGCCGAACGATTTCAACGTCATCATCGAAATCCCGATGAACGCCGATCCGATCAAGTACGAAGTCGACAAGGAATCGGGCGCCATTTTCGTCGACCGCTTCATGGGCACCGCGATGCACTATCCGTGCAACTACGGTTATGTGCCGAACACCATCGCCGACGACGGCGACCCGGTCGACGTGCTGGTGATCACGCCATTCGCGCTGATCCCGGGCGTGGTGGTACGCTGCCGCGCCATCGGCGTGCTGAAGATGACGGACGAAGCAGGCGGCGACGCCAAGGTGCTGGCCGTCCCTGTGGACAAGATCCTGTCGATCTACAGCCACTGGCAGAAGCCGGAAGACATGAACGAGCTGCGCCTGCGCCAGATCCAGCACTTCTTCGAGCACTACAAGGACCTCGAAAAAGGCAAATGGGTCAAGATCGAAGGCTGGGGCGGGCCGGACGAAGCGAAGGCCGAGATCCTGGCCGGGGTCGCGGCATTCGACAAAAACCTCGAAAAATAAGGTGGCGCCGCTGCGGCGGCCGCAGTGCCAAAAAGCGCATCCCGTTCGCACAGGATGCGCTTTTTTCATGTCCGCAAGGTGAGCGAAGAGCGAAACCGGGGTCGAGCGCTACCACCCGATATCAATAAACAAGGGATAGCTCAGGTCGCGCGGCGGCTTCAGTTCGCGCGTCAGGTCGCCGTTGATGGCCGGCTCCATCAGCTGGTTGGCCTTGGCGTCGGTGCTGTAATGCGACACCGAGGAGCCGCGCGAAAACTCGCTCGGCGTGTAGAGCAGGATGCGGTTGGCCTGGTCGGCGCCGGCCAGGCGGTCGGGGTTGATCCCGAGGCTGGCGACGACGCCCGATGCGGTGGGCGAACGGCTGGCCAGCTTGGCCTTGAGGAGCACGCCCGCCTGCTGGGTGATGCGCACCGCGGGAATCACGATGGTCCCGTCCGAGCCACCGAGCCCGGTCACGGCGCCAGGGGCGTTGTCGGCCACGACCATGGCGCGCGCGCCCGCGTCCTGCACGTTTTTGGCCTTGACCGTGAAGCCGCACGCGCCGCGGTCGACCAGCGCCACATTGCCCTTGACGGCCAGCGCATTGGCCTCGCTCAGGGGCGCACATGCCAGCCCGCTGCCGTTTTCCTGGTCGACGACGGGCATGAGCTGGCCGCTGACGGCAGGTTCGCCCAGCGCCGGGCCGAACGAGGCGTCGCCCACCTCGTAGTTGCCGCTCGCCTCGCCGGCCGCCGCGCCGCTGACCGCCATGCGCGATTGCGGGGCCAGCACGAACGGCACCGCCGACCTGACGTTGGCGCCGTTCCACGACAGGCCATCGCCGCTCACGGCCGAGGCCTTGCGTTCGGCGTTGCTCATGTTCGCCCACAGCTTGTTGCTGCGATTGTCGATCAGGAAGTGGTCCCAGACCGAGGGCTTGTTCTCGACCTGCTCGCCGGTTTCGGCGTCGGTGAAGGTCTGGAAGCCGAGGCCGTGTCCCATTTCGTGCAACAGCACCGAGACCAGGTCGATCAGGTCGCCGTGCTTGTTGTCCAGCCCCAGATAGAACGACGACCCCGGCAAGCAGTCGGGAAACAGGCCGAGGCGCGAGTTGAAACGGGCCCGGATGTGCGGTTCGTCGGGAGAAGCCTGATCCATGCCGGCCAGCTTGCTGGCCAGTGCGCTCGGATACCAGGTGTTCGGCTTGGGCGCGCCTGGAAAGTCGGCGAAGATGTCGTTCGCTCCCGCCGAGCCGAGCACGGCGGACGATTCGGTGCACGAGAGCGGCACGAAGCTCGCTCCAACCCGGATCGGCACGCTGCTGTTGATGGTGCTGGCCCAGATGTCGGCAGCGTGCTGGAACGCGATCAGGCGCTGCTGGCCGAGGGTGGTGCCGGCGTTGCCGCCGACCGGGGCCAGCGGGGTCGGGTCGTTGAAGCCCTCGCCTGGCGCGTTGCCGTTGACGATGGTGATGGTCGCGCCGGCTTGGGCGGCGCATGCGACGCACAATAATGCCAGCGCGGCGGCGGCGTGCTGAAGGGTGCTCAGTTTATGCGTGCTCATGGACGCTGCTCCTCGCTGCGCTTGGCAGCAGACTTGCGGTTCCTGACGGCCGCGTCGGCGGCCGGGCTGCCCGTGACGCATTCCATCACCAGGTTGCCGCCGGCGTCGCGCCGCATCACCGAATAGACCATGCCGCTGTCGCCCAGGCGGACCTGGGTGCTGCCGTCGGCGCGCTGCATGGCGCCCGACCTGGGTTGTCCGGGCTGCAATTGCGCTTCGCGCGTGCGCAGCGCCTTGAGCTCGGCTGCCGTGGGGGCGCGCAGCTGGCCGGTCTCGGCGTCGCGCACCACGACGATGCCTTGTTGCTGGCCGGCCGCCTGCGCCGAGGGCGACAAGGCAACGGCGGCCACGGCAAGCAGCGCGCCGACCGTGCCGCGCATCCTGCGCGCCCGCTCGGCGCCCGCGATAATGTGTTCGTTATACATGGCTCGATCCCTCCAAGATTGCACATCGATTTCCAGGCTTGCGGCGCAACAGTGCCAACGCAGCCAGGCCGAGGCCGAACATGAAACAGGCCAACGGTTCCGGCACCGCCATCATGCCGAGCGCGAGAGGGAGAGAGTTCCGCTCGCGCTGGCAAGGGACGAGGCCATTGCTTCTTGAATAGTAGGATTTGGACAATAAAGAACATTGATATTTCTTCAATGTTCGGGTTCGGAATGTTCTGTCCGGAACGAAACCCGCCCTTGCCCGGCGCCCAGGGAGGGGCGCTGGAGGGATATTGAAGGAGTCGAGCGGGCCTTTGGCCCGATGAACGCTTGGCGCAGGAACTAGGTTTGAATCCTGAGCGGCAGCGCAAGAAATCCGCTGCCAGGATAAGCCGCCTTCACCGGCGCTTGGCCCGGCGCCAGCGCGATCCGGCTGCGGCGCTTGAGCAGTTCCTCGATGATGATGCGCAGTTCCAGCCGGGCCAGGGGCGCGCCCGGGCAAACATGGACGCCTGCGCCGTACAGCAAGTTTTTCGCAGGGTCACGGTCAAGCCGGAATTGATCGGGATTGCCGAACACTGCCTCATCCCGGTTGGCCGAGGCCCAGATCAGCGTGATACGTTCGCCGGCGGCCAGCTGGTGGCCACCAACTTCCACCGCGGCGGTGGTAATGCGGCGATTGGCGATCAGCGGCGCATGGATGCGCAATATTTCATCGATTGCAGCGGGCAGTAACGAGGTCTGTTCCCGCAGTTGCTGCAATAGCTCGGGCCGCAGCGCCAGATAGTGAACCAGAATGCCGACGCTGGCGGAGATGGTGCTGAGCTCGCCGACTGTCCAGTTGCGCAAGATACTGGTGATTTCTTCATCGGTAAGAAGGCGCTGCCCCACCCGTTCGCGCAGCAGGCTGGTCGTGATATCGTCCGGCGCATCGGTCCCGGCCGCGCGGCGCACCGCCAGCAAGTCCCTGATATAGCCGTCGAATTCGAAGGCAACGTCTTCCATCGCTGCCTTGTCGCGCGCCAGCGTCGCCTCGTGGTTGCGGCGCGTCCATCGGCGCAGCGGCTCATGCAAATGCGCCGGCCAGCCAAGGTAGGCGGACTGGATTTGCAGCGCAAAGTCATGGGCAAGGGACCTCATCAGCTCGGTTTCGCCTTCGCTCGGCAGGCTCTCCACCAAGCGAGCGGCAATATCCCGGCACACCGGTTCGAACGCATCCATGCGCTGTGCGCTGAAATACGGGTCGATCATGCGCCTGTATTCGGTATGCTGGGGCGGGTCCATGCCATTCGGCACCGAGGGATGGCTGGAGACGACGCTACTGAAGTGTTGGTGGTCAGCGAGCACGGCTGCCACATCTTCATGCCGGAACAAGGACCATTGCAGGTAATCGCTGTGGGCCACCGGACAGCGCTCACGCATGTCGTCATAGGCTGCAATCTGGTCTTTCAGCACCGCTTCGCCGCGTGGGTCCCAATCTTGATGTCGCTTCTCGTCCATGATATCCCTTCGATTGTGCCCTATGGGATTCAATTGTACTGGATGGAAAAAGTCGATTGGGGCGATTTGTGTCACAACTGTCATGACCTCGCGGCCGCACCGGACGGCGGCCACGGGCAATCAGGCACCAAGTCCGGCACCAGGTCAGGCACCTCGGGCGCGCGCGCGGATCATGCGCAGCTTGCCGACTATGCCGAACGGAAAGAAGTAGATGGACAGCACGAACAGCACGCCCAGCCACAGCATCCAGCGGTCCGGATGCAGCGCTTCGGCCAGGAAGGGCACGCCGGCCAGCGCCGAGGAGCCTTCGGCCATCAGCGCCTTGAGGTAGTTTTGCGCAATGATGAACAGGGTCGCGCCGATCACCGCGCCGTACATCGTGCCCATGCCGCCGATCACGACGATAAGCAGGATGTCGGTCATCACTTCGAAGCCGAGCATGGTCTTGGGTCCGACATAGCGCAGCCACAGCGCCATCAGCGCGCCGGCCAGCGCGGCCACCAGCGCCGCCAGGCAGTTGGCCCAGATCCGGTACACCATGGTTCGGTAGCCAAGCGCTTCGGCGCGAAACTCGTTTTCGCGGATCGCCTGCAGCACCCGCCCGAACGGCGAATTGACCAGCCGCAGCAGGAACAGGAACAGCACCAGGCAGCCGCCGAACACGATGTAGTAGGTAATCAGCTTGCCGTCGATGGCGCGTCCGAAGATCTCCGTGTCGATCAGCCGGAAGCCCGGCGAAAGCAGTTCGGGCACGCTGAAGGTCTTGCCGTCCTCGCCGCCGGTCAGGTCCGACAGTTGCGAGGCGAGCACCGCGAACGAGGAGGCGACGGCCAGCGTGATCATGGCGTAGAAGATGGCGCGCACGCGCAGCGCGAACAGGCCGACGATGAGGGCGAGCACCACGGTGAGCGCGAGCGCGAGCAGCAGGCCGCCGGCAGCGGCGCGCCAGGACGGCTCGCCGCTGGCTAGCGCGAGCCCGATGCCGTAGGCGCCGATCCCGAAGAACATGGTGTGCGCGAACGAGACGATGCCGGTGTAGCCGAGCAGCAGGTCGTAGGATGCGACCAGCACGATGTATACGCAGATGGTGGCGGCGGTGTTGAGCGGGCGCGCGCCGCTGGTGAGGAAGGGCGCCAGCGCCAGTCCCAGGAAAATGAGCAGCAGCGCGCCCGACAGCACGCGGCTGCGCGGCAGGTCGCCCGAGAGCAGTTGTTTGAGCATGGTGGTCCCTAGCGCCTTGCGTTGGAAAACAGGCCGGCCGGACGCCACAGCAGGATGGCGATCATCAGGATGATGTTCGATACCAGCGCCACCTTGGGCGCGAGGAAGCCGGCGTAGTTGGCCACCAGCGCCATCAGCAGCGCCCCGATGAAGCAGCCGCCTACCGAACCCAGGCCGCCGATGATGACGACGATGAAGATCATCACCATGATCTCGCCGCCCATGGACGCCGTCAGGGTCTCCTTGTACAGGCCCCACAGCACTCCGCCCAGCCCGGCCAGCGCGGAGCCGGCCGCGAACACCGCGACGAACAGGCGGCGGATGCGGTAGCCCAGCGCTTCGACCATTTCGCGGTTCTCCACGCCGGCCCGGATCAGCAGGCCGATCTTGGTGCGGTTCAGCACCAGGAACATGGCGCCAAACACCACCAGGCCGATGACCACCGCCACCAGCCGGTATTTTTCGATGGCCGCGTCGCCCAGCAGGATGGCGCCGCGCAGGCTGGTCGGCAGCGGCAGGGCAATCTGCTCGGCTCCCCAGATCACGCTGATCAGCTGCTCGGCCACGATCATGCCGCCCATGGTGATCAGGATCTGCTTGAGGTGCTGGCCGTAGACCGGCGCGATGATGATGCGCTCGAAGGCCCAGCCCAGCAGGGCGGTGACCAGCATGGCCAGCGCGACGGCCAGTCCCAGCACGCCCAGGTTCAGGGCCAGCGAGTCCGCTTCGAGCCAGCCGCGCATCGGCAGCAGCACCATGGTGGCGGCGAACGCGCCGACCGAGACGAAGGCGCCGTGGCCGAAGTTGAGCACGTCCATCAGGCCGAACACCAGGGTCAGGCCGCTCGCCATGATGAAGATCATCATGCCCATGGCCAGGCCGGCCACGGTCAGGGTGAGCCAGGTCGGGAAGCTGCCCACCAGCGGCAGCGTGGCCAGCATCAGGAGCGGAACGAGCAGCAGCGGCGCGATGTCGCGCGGCGGGGCGGGCAGTACGGTGTCGGGCGCCAGCGCAGGTTGGAGGACGGTCACGATGGTTTCCTATTGATGGGAGTCGAGCGAGAGGCCGAGCAGGCGCTGTTGCAGCTGCTCGTCCTCGACCAAGGCGCGCATGCTGCCGCTGTGGACCATGCGCCCGTCGTCCATCACGCATACGGTGTCGCCCAGCTTTTCGACGAAACTGAAATTCTGCTCGACCAGCAAGATGGTGGTATCGGTCGCCTTCAGTTCGCGGAAGGCGGCGATCAGGTTGTCGACGATGGCCGGCGCCAGGCCCTTGGTCGGCTCGTCGACCAGCAGCAGCTTGCACGGCTCGACGATCGCGCGCGCGATCGCCACCATCTGCTTCTGGCCGCCCGACAGGTTGCCGGCCGGGTAATTCCAGAATTTTTTCAGGGCCGGGAAAAAGCCGAAGATCCATTCGAGGCGGGCGGTGTCGAGCGGACCGCTGCGCGCGGCCAGGTACAGGTTTTCGCGCACCGTGAGCTCGGAGAACACGGCCATGCTCTCGGGGACGTAGGCGATGCCGGCCTGCGCGATATCGGGCGTGGGCAGGGCGGTGATGTCGCGCCCGTCGAAGCGCACGCTGCCCCGGCTCGCCTTCCACAATCCCATCACGGTGCGCAAGGTGGTGGTCTTGCCGGCGCCGTTGCGCCCCAGCAGGACCGCCAGTTTGCCGCGCGGCACGATCAGGTCGACCCCTTGCAGGATGTGGTATTGCCCGATATGGGTGTGCACCCCGGAGAGCGTGAGCAGTGGTTCAGACATGGGCGGGTGTTGCGAAAGAGTCGGCTGATCTCTCATTGCCGACATTGATCCCGTCATTCCCGCCTGTGAGGCTGTCGCGAAAGGGGTGACAGTCTCGTTAGCGCCTTCATCGTCGTTCCCGCGAAGGCGGGAACCTAATTTCGGCGCGTTACAGCAGCTAAATTGGGTTCCCGCCTGCGCGGGAACGACGGTTCTTGCGCCTTCGTCCAGGGCCGCGTGGCGTTTCGCGGCAGCCTCCAGAGCGGGGGCTCCGGTGCCGAGATAGGCTTGCTGCACGATGGGCGAGGCCATGACTTCGGCCGGGTTGCCGTCCGCGACCAGGGCGCCGTTGTGCAGCACGATGATGCGGTCGGCCAGCTGGCGCACCACGTCCATCTTGTGCTCGACCAGCAGGATGGTGCGCTTGCGTTCGGCCTTGACCTGGCGGATCAGGTCCAGCACCACCGGCACTTCGTCCACGCTCATGCCGGCGGTCGGCTCGTCGAACATCATGATGGCCGGTTCCAGCGCAAGCAGGATCGCCACTTCCAGCTTGCGCTTGTCGCCGTGCGAGAGGTAGGCCACGTAGGTGGCGCGCCGCTCGGCCAGCGCGACGCGCTCGAGGTAGTGCTCGGCGCGCTCGATCAGTTCGGTGTGGCTGAACCAGACCGAAAACATGTTCAGGCCCAGGTGCGCCCGGCTTTGAACGGCCAGCCGCACGTTTTCGGCCACGGTCAGGTTGGGGAACAGGTTGGTGAGCTGGAATGCGCGCCCGATGCCAAGCGCCGTGCGCCTGGCCGCGCCGAGGCGCGTGATGTCGGTCGCGCCCAGATGCACGCTGCCCGAGGTGGCGGCCAGCTGGCCCGACATCAGGTTGAAGTAGGTGGTCTTGCCGGCCCCGTTGGGGCCGACGATGACGGTTAGCGTGCCCGGATAGAAATCGGCCGTCACCTGGTTGACCGCAACATGCCCGCCGAAGCGGATCGACAGGTCGCGGGTGGACAGGGACGGCGTTTGCGCCGTCTCGGCTGCGCGGTCAGGCCTCATGTTAACGCTTGTTCATGACCGGCACCGGCAGTTCGCTGGCCGGAATTTCGCGCACCAGTTCCAGCAGGTCCCACTCGTTCTTCTGGTCCTTCTTGATGCGGAAGTGGTACATCGACTGCATCGCCTGGTGGTCTTGCTTGCGAAAGTTCATCTTGCCTTTCGGCGTCTCGAACTCCATGCCTTCCATGGCGGCGATGAGCTTTTCGCTGTCGCCCGAATTGGCCTTGGCGAGCGCGCTCACGACGGCGCTGGCTGCGGCGAAGCCGCCGGCGGTGAACATGTCGGGCGGCGCCTTGAAGCGCTTGGTGTGTTCGGCCACCAGCCAGTCGTTCATTTTGTTTTTCGGGAACGCATAGTAGTAATAAATCGTGCCTTCCGTGCCGACGAAGTTCTTCCACGTCTTCATCACGGGCAGGATATTGCCGCCCGGGGCCAGCGCAATGCCATAGCGTTCCGGCTTCATGTCGGCGATCTTGTTCATCGGGTTGGCGCCGGCCCAGATGATGCCCAGCACGCGTGGCTGCGGCTTGTTCTTGAGTGCGTCGAAAATGCGCTGCGCCGAGGCGGTGAAGTCGGACGCGCCTTGCGGCGCATATTCCTCGTGCACCACGCTCGCCTTGCTGCCGGTCGCGGCCAGCGCATCCTTGCCTGCCTTGACCGCGTCGCGCCCGAACGCATAGTCCTGCGCCAGGAAGGCGACGCTGCCCGACTTGAGCGTGCTGGCCGCCGCCAGCCCGTCCTGCATCGAATTGCGCGCGGTGCGGAAAACGTAGCGGTTCCACTTGTCGCCGGTGATGGCGTCGGCCACCGCCGGCTCCACGATCAGCACCTTCTTGTATTCAGCCGCCACCGGCAGCATGGCGATGGCCGAGCCGGAGGAGGTGGTGCCGACCGCGAGGTCGACCTTGTCGTCGCCATAGGCCTCGGCCAGCAGCGTGCGTCCCAGATCGGGCTTGCTCTGGTCGTCCTTGACGATCACCTTGAGCTTGCGCCCGTTGATTTCCATCTTCCCGCCGGTCAGGTACTCGAGTCCCATCATGAAACCGGTTTCGGTTTCCTTGGCATAGGCTTCGAGGATGCCGGTCTTGCCGGCGATGAGGGCGACCTTGAGGTCCGGCCCGGCCGCCAGCACGGGCGCGCACAGGGTGCCGGCGAATGCGGCCAGGACTGCCGCTGCCAATCGGTTCATGTTGTTCATGCTGTCTCCTTGAAGCTTGACTTGACGTTTAATCTACGGTGGACAAAAAATTGCGGATCGCTTCTTTTGCCGGCGGCTCGCTCAGCATCGGCGCATGGCCGACATTGGGCACTTCCGCATACAGCATGGCCGGCGCCGCCTTGCGCATGTAGCTGGCCTGTTCCGGCTCGACCAGGTCGGACAGGGCGCCGCGCACCAGCAGGGTGGGGCGCTTGCGCGCCAGCCGCCGGAACGCCAGCTTGCCCATCAGCGAGGTCGATTTGAGCTTTCCGCTTTGCAGCGGCAGCGCAATGTTCGGATCGTACCGCAGTACCAGCTCGCCCTGCTCGTTTTCCGCAAATGCGCGGTGCGCCCACTTGCTCCATTCGTCGTCCGGATTGTCCGGAAAGGCCGAGCGGTTGACTGTTTTTACATAGTCGGCCGCCGCGTCCCACGAAGGCAGCGCGACGCCCTTGCCGGCGTACGAAGTGATGCGCGCCAGCCCTTTTTCGGAAATCACGGGGCCGATGTCGTTCAGGATCGCGGCCGCGATCAGTTTAATGCGTCGCAGCGCCAGTGTCATGGTGATGATGCCGCCCATCGAGGTGCCGACGAACACGGCGCGTTCGATGCCAAGGTCGTGCGCCAGTTTGACCACGTCGCCGGCGTACACCAGCGCATTGTAATGGCTCGGGTCCTTGTCGTGTGCGGAGTTGCCGCGTCCGCGCATGTCGAGCGCCAGCACGCGCCGCCCCTGGCGGGCGACCCAGGGGGCGAGTTCGTCGAAGTCGGACGAGTTGCGCGTCAGGCCGTGCAGGCAGATGACGGGAAGTTTCGCAGGCCCGCTGTGCGAGGCATAATCGCGCGCATACAGCGCCAGCCCGTCGCTGCTGGTATAGCTGATTTCAGTGAAGGTCGGCACGCTGGGGGCATCCTGGTCGGGTGGAACTGGCTGGGGATACGAAGGACCGAAGGCGCGCGGTTTCCCGCGGCTGGCCCGAAGGCCAGCCGTGCTTGCGTCATCCGGTCGATGGGGTGGCGCGTCAGAAGCGGTATTCGAGCGTTGCCGATACCGTGCGCGGATTGCCGTAGAACGCGGTCACCACGCCTTCGTTACCCAAGGTGGGGAACAGGTAGCCGCCGGTCCTGTATTCCTTGTCGCCCAGGTTCTTGCCGTGCACGCCGGCACGCACCTTGCCGTCGGCGCGGGTCCACAGCACGCTCAGGTCCCACAGCGTGTAGGCTGGCTGGTCGAGCACCGAGGCGAACTCGAACTGGCTGGTGTCGTCCTTGTACGAGACAGCGCCGATCACGGACAGCTTGCCTGCGGTGCCCATCACCGGCAGCGCGATGTCGTAGGTGGCGCGCAGGTTGGCCGAGTTCTTCGGCGTGTTCTGGAACACGCGGCTGCCCGAAACGTCGACCCCGGCCACGATGAAGCGGGTGTACTTGGCGTTGATATGGCTGTACATGCCCGACAGGCTGAAAGAGTCGGTCAGGCGCGCGCTCGCCTCGAGTTCGAAGCCCCTGATCCTGGCCTTGCCGGCATTGGTGGTCACGCCGGCGAAGCTGTCGTCGCGGCCGTCGCCGTTGGTGTCGACCGCCACCGAACCGGGGATCTGGACGTCCTTGTATTGGCTGGCGAACAGGGCCATGTTGGTCATGATGCGACCGCCGTTGTACTGCGATTTCAGGCCCAGCTCGAAGGTGTCGATGACCTCGGGGTTGTAGCCGGCCTTGGCCTGGGCCAGGCTGATCTTGGTGCCGACCACGTTCATGCGCGGATCGAAGCCGCCGCCCTTGAAGCCGCGCGCCAGCGTGGTGTACACGTTCTGGTCTTCCGAGGCCTTGTAGGCCAGGCCGATCTTGGGCGTGAACTTCTTGTCTTCGCGTTCCAGCTCGCCGTGGGTGAAGTCGGTGTCGGTACGGAACAGCACTGCGGCCGGGTTGCCCATCCCGGGCGTGCCGCGGGTGCCGAAATAGATCTGGCGCAAGATGCTGGCCTCGCGCTTGTCGACCGTGTAGCGCCCGCCCAGCGACAGGCTGAGAGCGTCGTTGACCTTGTAGTTGGCGTCGGCAAAAACGGCCCACGCCTTGGTGTCGATGTCGCCCTTGGTGAAGGTCGAGCTGGGGAAGGCGCCGGCCAGCACGGTGTCGAAGATATTGAAGGCGTTGGCGTCGATGTAGTAGACCCCGGCCACGCCCTGCAGCAGGTCGCCGGTGTAGGTGAGCTGGAATTCCTGGCTGAACTGCTTGTTCTTGTACATCGCGGGCACTTCGAAGTCGACCACGGGCAGCGAGTCGAAGTCGATCGGCGCGAACGATTTGTCCCGGCGTGAGGCGGTGACCGATTTGAACGTCAGGTCGCTGCTGATCTGGTATTCGATCAGCGCCGATATGCCATGCGCCTTGACTTCCTGCTCATGGCCGAGCGCGAGGGTCAGTTCGCCGCGCGAATCGAACACGTTCGACAGGATGGGTGCGCCGCTGGTGCGCCCGACGGTCAGGCGGTGTCCGTTGCGCGGATGCGAATCGTCCTTGGTGGTGTCGCCCGACAGGCGGATGAACAGCTTGTCGTTCGGGGTGAACTCGGCCGACAAGCGCGCCGCGGTGACGTCCTTGTCGTAATTCGGGTTGCCGGTTGTGGGGTTGTTGCCGAAGCCGTCGCGCTTGAAGCGGGCCACCGATGCGCCGATGCGAGCCGCATCCGACAACGGGGTGCTGGCGCTGAGCACGGCCTCGCGCTGCTGGTAGTTGCCAAGCGTGGCCTTGAGGCGGATGTCGGTCTTGGGGGCGAGCTTGCGGGTCACGTACTTGACCGCGCCGCCGATGGTGTTGCGCCCGTACAGGGTGCCTTGCGGCCCGCGCAGCACTTCGATGCGCTCGACGTCGTAAATGTCGGTGATGGCCGCCTGCGGGCGGGCCAGGTAGATGTCGTCGAGGTAAATGCCGACACCGGCCTCGAAACCGGCCAGCGGGTCTTGCTGCCCGACGCCGCGGATGAAGGCGGTCAGGGTCGAATTGGTGGCGCGCGATGCCTTCAGGGTGGTGTTCGGAAGGGCCAGCGCGAGCGTGGTAATGTCTGGAATGCCTTGCTTGGACAGTTGGTCGGCGGTGAACGCGGTCACCGACACCGGCACGTCCTGCAGCGTTTCTTCACGGCGACGCGCGGTCACGATCACCTTTTCGATATTGTCTGTTGCAGCCGGAGCGTTGGCAGGTGCGGTTTGCGCATGGGCCAGGCCGATCGGAGCGCTGGCCAGGGCCAGCAGCGCTAGGGCGGAACGGTTCAACAGCTTCAATTTCTTTTTGGTAAGACGCATCACGGAGTCTCCTAGATTTGATCGGTGGCATGCGGCAAAATCGCATGCCATGCAGTGTGCACACAATTGGTGCTGTCCGAAAGATAACAATGCGCCACCCGTGTGTGCATTAATGCACAAGCGTGCTCTGCGCTAGCTTTCCCCCGGGCCAAATCAAAACACACGCCTCAGCAACGCGTTTTGCGCCAGCGCAAACCGTTGCCCAAAAGTTATTGCCAGCACCCTGTGCACTGGTGCACAATGCTTGCCAATGGATATACAATCGGCGCGCGCATGAACAGCCTTCCCGAGTGGACCGACCTGCGTTTTTTTCTCGAGCTGGCCCGGGCCGGCACGCTCTCGGGCGCCTCGCGCCGGCTCGAGGTCGAGCACACCACGGTGGCGCGCCGCATCGACCGGCTCGAAGCGCAGCTGGGCAGCACCTTGTTCGACCGCAGCCGCGAAGGATACGAGCTGACCGAGATGGGACTGGCCCTGCTGCCGCACGCCGAAGCGATGGAGAGCGCGGCGCTGGCCGCCACCGAGCAGCTGAGCGGGCCCGAAGTGTCGGTGCACGGGGTGGTGCGGCTCGGCGTTCCCGAGCTGTTCGCGGTGCGGGTAGTGGCGCCGCTGCTGGTGGGGATGTTGCAGGCCAATCCGGAGTTGAGCGTGGACTTGCTGGTGCTGCCGCGCTTTGCCAACCTGGCCAACCGCGAGGCCGACCTGGGGGTGATGCTCGATCCGCCCACGACCGGGCGCTACATGGTGACGAGGCTGACCTCGTTCAGGCTGTACCTGTACGCCGCGCCCGCCTACCTGGAGCGGCACGCGCCAATCCGCGCCCATGCCGACCTGGCGCAGCACGATTTTGTCGACTACGTGCAGGACCGCCTGGCCAGCCGCGAACTCAGCTACCTTGACGAACTCGGCTTCACGCCGCGCCGGCGCCTGTGCTGCACCGGCATGCCGGCCCAGATCGAAGCGGCATCGGCGGGCATGGGCCTGATCATGGCGCCGCCCTACGCGGTGCCCGACGACGGGCGCCTGGTGCCGGTACTGAGCCAGTTTTTCGCGGAGCGCACCTTCTGGCTGGCCGCGCCGACCGATTTGTATCGCCTGCAGCGTGTGCGCGCGGTGTGGAACCTGCTGCGCGAGCTGGCCGAGCGCCAGCCCGCGCTGTTCATGCACGCGCCGGCCTGAGGCAGCCTGCCTCTACTCGACTTTCAGTTCGGCTTCCAGCGCGCGCTCGGACAGGATCATCATCGGGTTTTCCTGAAGCAGCGCATCGTCCGGTTTCAACCGGATCGCATTGTTCGCATCGCTGGCCAGCGTCAGCACGCCGCCCTTGGCCTGGATTTTCAGCTGGGCCGGCCTGGCGAACTTCAGGTTGACCGCCTTCATCTTGGGCGCGAACAGGCTGAGGGCGCCGGCCTGGCGCCGGATCAGCTCGTTCGCCTGCCTGACGCTGCCCATCACGCTCGCGTAGTGCCATTGCAGGCCATCGGGCAGCCTGGCGCCAAACCCGAAACTGACCCCCATTTTTTCGCCTTTCGGCTGGTTGATGAACAGCATCGCGCCCTCGCGCACCCAGGCCGGGTTGAACACGAAGTCGACGCGGCCATCCGCGGACACCGGCATCGCCTGCTTGCCGCCCGCATGCACGAGCGTCAGGACTACATCGCCCGGCAAGATGTTCTTGTTCGACGGGATGAGCACCGGGAACATCAGCAACTTGTCGCGTTCGCTGGCCGGGGTGGCGTGGAATTTGTCGAGGTATAAGGTCTCGACCAGTTTTTTGTAGGGTGCCCATTCACGCAGATCGGCGCCGATGGCGTGGCTGGCCGACAGGATGAGCGCGGGCAGCAGCAAGGCATATTTCATATCGATTTCCCCATTTTGAATATTTGACAATATATTTCTCGTGGCGAAAAGTCAATACGAAAGGCGAACCTACATGCCAGCGGCACCGCGGAACGGATTGCGCTCGTTCAGTTCGTCCATGTAGCTGTCGATGCCGCCGCTTTCACGCTCGAGGAAGCGCTCGACCGCGTCCGCGAAGGCAGGGTGCGCGAGCCAGTGCGCGGACCAGGTCCGGGTGGGCAGGAAGCCGCGCGCCATCTTGTGCTCGCCCTGCGCGCCGCCTTCGAAGACGGCGATCTTGTGCTCGATGCAAAACTCGAGCGGCTGGTAGTAGGCGGTCTCGAAATGAAGGCAGGGCACATGTTCGAGCTCGCCCCAGTAGCGTCCGAACAGGGTGTCGGCGCTGTGCACCAGCAGCGAGGAAGCGATCGGCCGGCCTTCGCGTTCGGCGATCACGAGCAGGATGTTGGACGCCATGCTGCGCCCGATGCGTTCGAAGAAATCGAGGTTCAGGTAAGGCGTCGAACGATGCGCGGCGTAGGTGTGCTGGTAGCAGCGGTTGAACAGGCGCCAGTCGGCCGCGGTGGCATCGAGCCCGCGCACGCGGCGCAGCGTGACGCCGGCCGCAGCCACCTTGCGCCGCTCGGCCCGGATGTTCTTGCGCTTTTTATGTTCGAGCGTGGCCAGGAACTGCTCGAAATCGCGGTAGCCCGCGTTCAGCCAGTGGAACTGGACGCCGCTGCGCAGCAGGTAGCCGGCGTCGGCCAGTTGCCTGGCCTGCTCCTCGGGCGGATACAGGATGTGGGTGGACGAGACGGCGCATGACTGCTGCATCGCGCGCAGCGCCTCGACCAGGGCGGCGCGCGCGTGCGTGTCGCGCGCCAGCAGGCGCGGCCCGCTCACGGGCGTGAAGGGAATTGCCGAGAGCAGCTTGGGGTAGTACTCGACGCCGTTGCGGTGATAGGCGTCGGCCCAGGCCCAGTCGAACACGTATTCGCCATAGGAATGCGATTTGAGGTAGAGCGGCATGGCTGCGGCCAGTTGCGCGCCGTCATACAGCGCGATGAACTGCGGCTGCCATCCGGTGGCGGCGCTGGCGCTGCCCGACTCGTGCAGGGCGTGCAGGAACGCGAACGACAGGAAGGGGTTGTGCTTGTCCTGCATGCCGGCCAGTTCATCCCATGGCGCCTGGCCAATCTCGGAGAGGGAAGAAGCGATATGCGTGCGATAATTCATTTTTGTCCGTATTGCATTCATCCGCGCTGAGTTTCCACTTTTTGTACACATTGTTATGACCGTCATGCGCACTGCATTTTACGCACAAAGCGCATCAGGAGCTGGCCTGCAGGGTGCTCGGGTCGATCCCCTCGAATAACGATAATTGCGAAAGAGCCGTCATGGAACACCGATTTTTTAACCTTTACTCGCACGATTTTGCCCGCGTGGCGGTCGCGATACCGCGCTGCCGAATAGCGGACCCGGCCTTTAACGCCCTCGAGACGATTGAGCTGGCAAGGCAAGCGGCGCAGCAGGGCGCGGTCCTGGTCGCGTTTCCCGAGCTCGGCTTGTCGGCCTACACCTGCGACGACCTGTTCCAGCAGCGCGCCTTGCTCGATGCATGTGAAGCGGCTTTGCGCGCCATCGTGGAAGCATCGGCAACGCTGCCGGTGGCGATGGTGGTGGGCCTGCCGCTGCGGGTCAACCACCAGCTGTTCAATTGCGCCGCAGTGGTTGCCGGTGGCCGGGTGCTGGGCGTTGTTCCCAAGAGCTACCTGCCAAATTATGGCGAATTTTACGAAGCGCGCCAGTTCAGCGCAGCCGACTGTGCAGTGACAAGCGAGCTCCAGCTGCTCGGTGAAACCGTGCCGTTCGGCGCTGCGCTGCTGTTTGAAGTCGAGAACATGCCGCTGCTGCGTTTTCACGTCGAGATTTGCGAAGATGTGTGGGTGCCGATTCCCCCCTCGTCGTTTGGAGCGCTGGCCGGAGCGACGGTGCTGGTGAACCTGTCCGCCTCCAACGTGGTGGTGGGCAAGAGCGGCTACCGGCATCAGCTTGTCGGGCAGCAGTCGGCCCGATGCCTGTCGGCCTATCTGTATACCTCGGCCGGGCGCGGCGAGTCGTCGACCGACATGGCGTGGGATGGCCAGGCACTGATTTATGAAAAAGGCGAGCTGCTGGCACAGTCCGAGCGCTTCCTCGACGACTCGCACGTGATTTATGCGGACGTCGATCTTGAAAGGCTGTCGCGGGAGCGCATGCACACGACCACCTTCGGCCAGTCGGTGCGCAGGCACGCCGGCGAGCTGGCGAAGTTTTCGGTGGTGCGCTTTTGCCTGGCGCTGCCGCTGGACAAAGCACTCCCGCTGGCCCGAAACGTCGAGCGTTTCCCCTACGTGCCTTCCGAGCTGAAGCAACGCGATGAACGCTGCACCGAGGTCTACAATATCCAGGTGCAGGCGCTGGTCCAGCGCTTGTCGGCCAGCGCCATGTCCAAGGTGGTCATCGGGGTGTCGGGCGGGCTCGATTCAACCCACGCGCTGCTGGTATGCGCCAAGGCGATGGACCGTCTCAAGCTGCCGCGTTCGAACATCTTGGCGTACACCATGCCGGGCTTCGCCACCAGCGAGCGCACCCTCAGGCAGGCCAGGCAGCTGATGGAGGCGGTCGGCTGCTCGGCCGCCGAAATCGACATTCGCCCCAGCTGCCTCCAGATGCTCAAAGACCTCGGCCATCCTTACTCGTCGGGCCAGGAGACCTACGACATCACGTTCGAAAACGTCCAGGCCGGCGAGCGCACCAGCCACCTGTTTCGGTTGGCAAACCTGCATCACGGGATTGTCATCGGCACCGGGGATTTGAGCGAGCTGGCGCTGGGCTGGTGCACCTATGGGGTAGGGGACCATATGTCCCACTACAACGTCAATGCCAGCGTGCCGAAAACCCTGATTTCGCATCTGGTGCGCTGGGTGGCGGAAACCGGGGCCATCGGGCATGCCGGTTCGGACGTCCTGCTCCATATCCTCGATACCGAAATCAGCCCCGAGCTGGTGCCGGGCAAGGCGGACGGCCAGCCCGAGCAGAAGACGGAAAGCGTGATCGGACCCTACGAGCTGCAGGATTTCAACCTGTACTACATCCTGCGCTATGGTTTTGCGCCGTCGAAGGTAGCCTTCCTTGCGTTCTCGGCCTGGAACGACAAAGAGGCGGGGAACTGGCCCAACGACGTGCATGTTGTACGCAACGAGTACGATCTTGCCTCGATCAAACGCAATCTGGGTATCTTCGTGGACCGCTTCTTCAGGACCAGCCAGTTCAAGCGCACCTGCATACCGAACGGTCCGAAAGTGGGCAACGGCGGTTCCCTGTCTCCGCGCGGCGACTGGCGCGCACCGAGCGATTCCGAGTCGACCGTCTGGTTGAACGATCTGGTCAACATTCCCGACCAGCCGGTTGCATGAGCACCGGCCGGCGTTGCTGTCGTTTAGAATAGCAAACAAACCAAACCAGTTCTGACGAATGATTTTTTAAGGAGTAGACATGAAACAAGTTACCTGTGTGATCAAACCGTTCAAGCTCGACGAGGTGCGCGAGGCCCTGGCGGAAGTGAACGTGACCGGCCTGACCGTGACCGAGGTAAAAGGTTTTGGGCGCCAGAAGGGCCACACCGAGCTGTATCGCGGCGCCGAGTACGTGGTCGATTTCCTGCCCAAGGTGAAGGTGGAAGTGGTGGTCGACGACAGCATGGCCGACCAGGTGGTCGATGCGATCATCAAGGCCGCGCGCACCGGCAAGATCGGCGACGGCAAGATCTTCGTGCAAAACGTGGAGCAGGTGATCCGGATCCGTACCGGCGAGACCGGCGCCGAAGCAGTGTAAGGTTCTAGTTCACGCGCAAGTCGAATTTCCACGTCAGCAGGCGCAAGCCGCTGATGAAGGTCGCACTCGACCAGAGTGCAAAATCGTGCGGCATATCGTACATGCGCATCAGCAGGAACAGCCAGCTACCGAGGAAGGCGCAGATCGCATACGGTTTGCCGTCCCGGAACACCATCGGCACTTCGTTACAAACGATATCGCGCAGCACGCCGCCGAAAATTCCCGTGATCACGCCCATCATCGATGCGATGAAGATGGGCATGTGCGCGTCCAGCGCGGCCGACACGCCGGCGATCGAGAACAGGCCCAGGCCGATGGCGTCGGCGATGACGATCAGGCGCTCGGAGACGACGTGGCGCAAGGTGCGGATCAGCGGCGAGGCCAGCAGCGCCATCACGAAAATGAGGATCGCGTATTCCTGGTGGGTGACCCAGAACAGCGGGCGGCGGTCGAGCAGGATGTCGCGCAAGGTGCCGCCGCCGAACGCGGTGATGAAGGCGACCGTGAACACGCCGACCAGGTCCATGCGCTTGCGGCGTGCTTCGACGAAGCCGGAGAAGGCGCCGACCAGGATCGCCATGATTTCGATGAACTTAATGAGGGTCATGCGTTTGCGCAATGCATTGTGGCTAAGCTTGCTAGCGTAACATGCCGCGCCCCAAAAAAAGAATCGGGGTCTGTCCCCGATTTCCTAAAAACGGGAAATCGGGGACAGACCCCGATTTTCGGTGTCAGTAGTCCAGCGCGGCCTTGAGCAGGACGATCAGGGCGCCGTAGCCGCCGTCGGCCTTGTTGGCCACGCAAAACGCGATCACTTCGTCTTTTTGCACCAGCCAGCTGTGCACCATCGAGCGCAGCACCGGTTCGCCGCCGGCCGAGCCGAGCCCCTTGCCGTGGATGATGCGCACGCAGCGTTGCCCGCGCAGCGCCGCGCGCCGGGAAATCGGGGACAGACCCCGATTTTCGGTGTCAGTAGTCCAGCGCGGCCTTGAGCAGGACGATCAGGGCGCCGTAGCCGCCGTCGGCCTTGTTGGCCACGCAAAACGCGATCACTTCGTCTTTT
>Ga0207975_100200_pt1 | contig 41962 bp, 41 predicted proteins | sample LakWasMe91_HOW11_2_FD_183913 | JGI IMG/M metagenome (GOLD analysis project Ga0207975, IMG submission 183913) | Freshwater sediment methanotrophic microbial communities from Lake Washington under simulated oxygen tension - Sediment Metagenome... | ecosystem: Environmental > Aquatic > Freshwater >...
GCTCGGTGCCGGCGATTATCATCAACGAGCGCCACCTGATCTCGGGCGGGCAGCCGGTCGAGGTGTTCGAACAGGCGCTGCGCCAGATCGCCTCGCAGTCCTGACTGCCTTCCTCCTGAGTCCCCGGCGGTGCACACTTTTTGGTGCATTGCACAATCACGGTGCCTGAAAACGCCCGGCCTTGTCGCTTGCAGCCGGCGTTCCCCCCGCGCGTGCCCTGATTTCGGCTGGCACGCCAATTGCTGAAGCTTGGCTAACGACTGACGCACTGCAGCAATCAAGTGCGCTTGCCAACTGCTTCCAATTGCCAACGAGGGAACCATGACTACCGATAGCACAACCAATCCCATTCGCCGCAGCCTGCTCAAGGCCGGCGCGTCCGCCGCCTTGGGCGCCCTCGGCACGGGCGTATGGGCCGCAGGCTCGGACAAGCCCGAGAAAGAGGATGTCAAGGTCGGCTTCATTCCGCTGACCGACTGCGCCTCGGTCGTGATGGCGTCGGTGCTGGGCTTCGACAAGAAGTACGGCATCAAGATCATTCCGAGCAAGGAGTCCTCGTGGGCCGGCGTGCGCGACAAGCTGGTCAACGGCGAGCTCGATGCCGCGCACGCGTTGTATGGCCTTGTGTACGGCGTGCAGATGGGCGTGGGCGGTGCGCGCAAGGACATGGCGGTACTGATGAACCTCAACCACAACGGCCAGGCCATCACGCTGTCGAAGAAGGTGGCCGACAAGGGCGGCGTCGACGGACCTTCGCTGGCCAGGCTGATGCACACCGACAAGCGCGAGTACTCGTTCGCGCAGACCTTCCCCACCGGCACCCACGCCATGTGGCTGTACTACTGGCTCGCTTCGTATGGCATCGATCCGATGAAGGACGCCAGGGTCATCACGGTGCCGCCGCCGCAGATGGTGGCCAATATGCGGGTCGGGAACATGGACGGCTTTTGCGTGGGCGAGCCGTGGAACCACCGTGCCATCGTCGACGGCGTCGGCATCACGGCCGCCACCACCCAGGATATCTGGAAGGACCATCCGGAAAAGACGCTCGGCACCACGCTCGAGTGGGTCAAGAAGTATCCCAACACTGCGCGCGCGCTGGTCGCCGCGGTGCTCGATGCAGGCAGGTGGATCGATGCCTCGCTGTCGAACAAGAACAAGATGGCCGCGACGATCGCCGACAAGTCGTACGTGAACACCTCGGTCGACGTGATCAACCAGCGCATCCTGGGGCGCTATCAGAATGGCCTGGGCAAGACCTGGGACGACCCGGACTGCATGAAGTTCTTCAATGACGGCAGCGTCAACTTTCCGTACCTGTCGGACGGGATGTGGTTCATGACGCAGCATAAGCGCTGGGGCCTGCTCAAGGGCGAGCCCGATTACCTGGCCACCGCCAGCGCCGTCAACCAGATTGCGCTCTATAAGGAGGGAGCGGCGCTGGCCAAGGTGAGCGTGCCGAAGGCGCCGCTGCGTAGCGTGAAGATGATCGACGGGACCGTCTGGGACGGCAGGAACCCGAAGGCCTACGCCAACTCGTTCAAGATCAAGGCTTGACCATGGAGGCCATCATGAATGCAACGCTGGAATCCTCGACGCATTCCGCCGCCGCACTGCCCTCGACAGGAGGGCGGGCGCACCAGCGCCCGCGCAGCGAGCGCTTGGCCAGCCAGGGAGTGCGCTTCAGCAAGCGCAAGGCGCGCATGCGCGGCCTCGCGCTTGCGGTCCTGCCGCCGCTGTTCGGGCTCGCCCTGCTGGTGCTGGCCTGGCACATCATCGCGCTCAGGAACCCCGGCATCCCTACGCCGCGCGTGACCTGGGACGAGGCGCTAAGGCTGTTCTCCGATCCGTTCTACCGGAAGGGACCGAACGACCAGGGCATCGGCTGGAACATCCTGGCCTCGCTCAAGCGCGTGGCGGTGGGCTTCGGCATGGCGGCCGCGGCCGGCATCCCGCTCGGCTTCCTGATCGGGCGCTTCAAATTCCTGGCAGGGATGTTCAACCCGGTCATCAGCCTGCTCAAGCCGGTGTCGCCGCTGGCCTGGCTGCCGATCGGGCTGCTCGTGTTCAAGGCCGCCGATCCGGCCGCAATCTGGTCGATCTTCATCTGCTCGATCTGGCCGATGATCATCAACACGGCGGCCGGGGTGAGGCGCGTGCCGCAGGACTACATGAACGTGGCGCGCGTGCTGAACCTGTCGGAGTGGAAGGTCTTCACGAAGATCCTGCTGCCGTCGGTGCTGCCTTACATGCTCACCGGCGTGCGGCTGGCCATCGGCACCGCCTGGCTGGTGATCGTGGCCGCCGAAATGCTGACCGGGGGCGTGGGCATCGGGTTCTGGGTCTGGGATGAATGGAACAACCTGAACGTCCCGCACATCATCGTCGCGATCGGTGTGATCGGGGTGGTCGGGCTGGTGCTCGAGCAGGCGCTGGTGGCGCTGGCCAGATCGTTTACGTATGAAGAAACCGGGAGCTGACATGGGCACGTCAAAATTTATCGAAGTGCAGCACGCGGAAATGGTGTTCGAGACCAAAAAGGGGAGCTTCCACGCGCTCGCGAACGTGAACCTGACGGTCGCACAGGGCGAATTCATCACCCTGATCGGCCATTCCGGCTGCGGCAAGTCGACGCTGCTCAATCTTCTCGCCGGCTTGAGCACGGCGACCGACGGCGTGCTTATTTGCGCCGGGCGCGAGATCGCCGGACCGTCGCCCGAGCGCGCCGTCGTATTCCAGAATCATTCACTGCTTCCCTGGCTTAGCTGTTTCCAGAATGTGCATCTGGCGGTCGAACGCGTGTTCGGCGCCAGGGAATCGGCGTCAAGAATGCGCGAGCGCACAGCGGCGGCGCTGGCGCTGGTGGGCTTGAGCTCCGCCTCCGCCAAGCGCCCCAACGAGATATCGGGCGGGATGAAGCAGCGCGTGGGCATTGCGCGCGCGCTGTCGATGGAGCCGAAGGTGCTGCTGATGGACGAGCCGTTCGGCGCGCTCGATGCGCTCACCCGCGCGCACCTGCAGGACGAACTGCTGCGCATCGTGGCGGCGACCGGTTCGACCGTGGTGATGGTCACGCACGATGTCGACGAGGCGGTGCTGCTGTCGGACCGCATCGTCATGATGAGCAACGGCCCGGCCGCGACGATCGGCAATATCGTCCAGGTGCGCCTGGCGCGTCCGCGCGTGCGGCTGGCGCTGTCGCACGACGAGTTGTACATCGAGTACCGCGCGCGCGTGCTGGAGTTCCTGTACGAGCGCCAGGCGCGCCCCGTGAGGGAAGCGGCCTGAGTGTCAGGCCAGGTCTAGGACGACCGGCTGGTGGTCCGAGGCCGAGGATTCGGACTGCACTTCGACCTCGGTCACGCGCGGCAGCAGGTCGTCGGTCACGAAGAAATAGTCGTAGCAGTCGGCCTTGTCGGGCCAGCGAAAGCCGTGCAGGCCGGCGGTCGGCGCGCGCGCAATTTCCGGGTGCCTGGCGCGCCACGCGTCCACCAGCGGCAGTGTGATGGCGGTGTCCGGCGCGATCATTTCGCGATACTCGGGCGAGTCCGGTGTGCAGTTGAAGTCGCCGCAGTAGATCGCCGAGCCCGGCCGAAAGCCCAGCTGGTAGGGCGCGTCCAGGCTGGGGTCGGGCTGGAAGATGCGCGCGCGTTCGCAGGCTTCCCAATGCAGGTATTTCAGGTGGCGCACCTGGGCCATGCGCTGCACCGGCGAATAGTATTCAAGGTGGGTGGTGAGCACGCGCAGCTTGCCGCCTGGCGCGTCGAGCACCGCTTCGATCATGCCGCGCGGCATACCAGCCGGGCTGGCCGGATCTGGCGGCCAGGGCAGCAGGTGGCGGTGCACCTGGGTGATGCGAAATTTCGACAACAGCAGGTTGCCGAACAGGCGTGGCATGTTGTTCTTGTAGATTTCGCTGGTCGGCTCCTGTACCGGTTGGTAGCCGCCGAATGCGCCGGCCAGCTGGCGGAACTGGTTGGCGCTGGCGTTGCCCTCGAGCTCGGGATGATTGGCTGCGACTTCCTGCAGGCAGATCACGTCGGGATTGAGTTTGCGAAGCACGTCGATGATCGCGTGGATGCGGATTCGACTGTCCTTCCCACAGCCCCAATGAATGTTCCAACTGACTACGCGCATACATAACCTCCGGAAAAACATCACCGGCTGATATTGCCATTTTTTGAAAAAGGACGGTACACGGTAGGATCGAATTCAGGAGTGCGAGTTCAGCGCGCGCCTACACCGCCTTGAGTTCTTCGAGTGGCCAGCGCGGGCGCACGTTGAACGAATAGTCGCGCCGGGCCGCTTCCGGATTGATCTGCAGGCGCATCGCGCCAGCGAAAGCGATCATGGCGCCGTTGTCGGTGCAAAACTCGAGCTCGGGGTAGTAGACCCGGAATTTCCTGGCCACCGCCGCCGCGTCGAGCGAGGCGCGCAGCTGCGAATTGGCGCCTACTCCACCCGCGATCACCAGGCGCTTGAGTCCAGTATGCCTGAGCGCGCTGACGCACTTGGCGGTCAGCACATCGACGATGGCGTCCACGAAACCGCGCGCAATGTTTGCCTTGTCCTGCTCGCAGATGTTGGCGATGACTTGTTGCTCGTGCTTTTTCACCACCGTCAGCACCGCGGTCTTCAGGCCCGAGAAGCTGAAGTTGAAGTCCTTCGAATGCAGCATAGGGCGCGGCAGCTTGTACGCTTCCGGATCGCCGAATTCGGCCAGGCGCGAAATCGCCGGCCCGCCGGGGTAGCCCAGCCCAAGCAGCTTGGCCGACTTGTCGAACGCTTCGCCGGCCGCGTCGTCGAGCGTTTCGCCGAGCAGGGTGTACTGGCCGACGCCGTCGACCCGCATCAACTGGGTATGTCCGCCCGAAACGAGCAGCGCGATGAAGGGAAATTGCGGCGGATCGTTCGCCAGCAGCGGCGAGAGCAGATGGCCTTCGAGGTGGTGCACGCCCAGCACCGGTTTGTCGATGGCCATGGCCAGGCTGCACGCGACCGAGGAGCCGACCAGCAGCGCCCCGGCCAGGCCCGGACCCTGGGTGTAGGCGACCGCATCGATCTCGCTTAGCGCCACGCCCGCCCTGGACAGGGTTTGCTCGAGCAGCGGGATGGCGCGCCGGATATGGTCGCGCGAGGCCAGTTCCGGCACCACGCCGCCGTATTCCTCGTGCATGGCCACCTGCGAGTGCAGCGCATGGGACAGCAGGCCGCGTTGCGTGTCATATAACGCAAGGCCGGTTTCATCGCAGGACGATTCGACGCCAAGAACAATCATGGGGGTGAACAAGTGGAAGCTGAATGCACCATTGTAGCGCAGCAGCGTGCAAGGCGCGGACCGGGCCGGGCGGGCCTTACGCCAGCAGGTAGAGCAGAAACAGGTTGAGCAGCACCGATGCCAGCGCAATCGCACGCCACATTCCGGCCGGATTGCGCCTGGCGAGCGGCAGCGGCGCGCGCGCCGGCAGCGGGCGCGTTGCGCCCCGTTCCAGTGCAAGCAGGAATTCGTCTGCGCTCTCGAAGCGCTCGCGCGGCTCGCGCGCGAGCGCCTTGTGCAGCACGCTGTCCAGCCAGCCCGGCAAGTCGGGCCGATAACGGGTGGCGCTGACCGGCTCGCCGAAGCGCGGATGCTGGAATGCCTCGATCTCGCCGTACGGATAGCGGCGCGTGAGCGCGAGCGAGAGCGTCACGCCCACCGCGTACAGGTCCGTTTGCACGCTCGCGGGCGCGTTGTCGAACTGCTCCGGCGCCAGGAACGAGGGCGTGCCCGCGCGCGGCGCCGGGTCGCCGCCGTCGAGCCCCGATTGCGCCACGCCCAGGTCGAGCAGGCGCAACTGCCCATCGAGGCCAAGGTGCACGTTGGCCGGCTTGATGTCGCGATGGATGATGCTGCGCCGGTGCAGCGCGCCAACCGCGCGCACCAGCTGTTCGGCCAGGGCAAGCAGTTCCGGCACGGTGAAATGGTAGCCGGCGTCGAGCCGCTCCTGCAGCGTGCAGCCCTCGTGCCAGGTCGATAAATAGTACAGATGGTTTTTCTGCGCGGACGCGATCACCTGCGGAAAAAAGCGCGCCACCGCACGCCGCGCGAGCCACTCCTCGTGCGCGAACGCCGCGCGTTCGCGTTCGTCGCCCGCGCGCGCCGGCTGCAGCGTTTTGAGCACCAGCTGGCGTCCAAGCGCACCCTCTTCGCGCACCCGGTACAACAGCGTGCTGGGCGAGACGTGCAGCTCGCGTTCGACCAGCAGGCCCTCGAAGCGCTGGCCCGCGCGCAGGCGCGGCGGCAGCGGCAGATGCTGCATGCTCGACAGGCTGTCGCGCAGGTCCTGCAGCGGCAAGGTCCTGACCTGCATCACCAGCGCGCTCAGGTTGTCGCAGCTGCCGCCGTGCAGCGCGGCGTCGAGCAGCGCGTTGGCGCAGGCGTCGCCATCGAGTTCGCCCCGGCCCAGCCGCCCCAGCTGGAACCCAAGCTCGTATTCGCTCACCGAGCCCCACACGCCGTCGCTGACCAGCAGGAATACATCGTTCGCGCGGATCGGACCCATGCCGTGATCGATTGACAAGCGCGTGTCCAGGCCGATAGCGCGCGTGAGCACATGCTCCATCTCGGGGCGGTCCCACACATGGTCGCTGGTCAGGCGCGCCAGGAAGCCGTCGCGCAGCAGGTACAGGCGGGTGTCGCCAACATGCGAAAAATAGTAGCAGGTGCCGCGCAGGACCAGGCAGGTGAGGGTGGTGGCCATGCCGGCCAGCGCGGGCCGTACCGAGCCCTCGTGCTGCACCCAGCTGTTGACCGCCTTGAGCACGCGGTCGAGCGCCTGCGCCACCGGCCAGGTGTCGGGCGTGGCGTAGTAATCGGCCAGCAGGCCGCGCACCGTGTACTCGGCGGCCTCGCGCCCGCCTTCGTAGCCCGACACGCCGTCGGCCACCGCCGCCAGCACGCCCTTCGCGCTCAAGTCCGGTTCCGCGGGCGTGACCATGCCCACGAAATCCTCGTTGCGCGCGCGCAGGCCACAGCGCGTGGCGTGCCCGGCCGTGATGGTCAATGACATGGTGCCGGTCCGGTCAGACTTTGGCGGTCGTCATGGCGGCGCTGCCCCAGGTGGTGCGCCAGCGCCCCTTCACGGCCGACAGGCCGAACAGCGCGATCAGCGCCAGCGCGGCAAACGCGGTCAGGCCAAGCTGGTAGCTGCCGGTCAGCTGGCGCGACACGCCAAGGCTCGACGCGAGGTAGAAGCCGCCGATTCCGCCGGCCATGCCGACCAGGCCGGTCATCATGCCGATCTCCTTGCGAAAGCGCTGCGGCACCAGCTGGAACACGGCGCCGTTACCGGTGCCCAGCGCCAGCATCGCGGCCACGAACACCGCGACCGCGCCAGCGTAGGAGTGCATGCCGGTGCTGGCCACCAGCAGCGCGCCGGCGGCCGCCGCGTACATCATGGAGAGCGTGCGGATGCCGCCGATGCGGTCGGCCAGCCAGCCGCCCAACGGGCGCACCGCCGATCCGGCGAATACGCAGGCGGCGGTAAGGTAGCCGGCGGTGACCGGCGCCAGGCCGTACTCGCCGTTGAAGTAGATCGTCAGCGACGAGGCCAGGCCGGAAAAACCGCCGAAGGTGACGCTGTAGAAAAACATGAACCACCATGCATCCTTGTCGCGCAACACACGCAGGTATTCGGTCAGCGCCTTGGGCGGCGGCGCGCCCGGCGCGTCCTTGGCCATGGTCAGGTAGACGGCGAACGCAATGCCGAGCGGAATCAGGCACAGGCCGAACACGTTCTGCCAGCCGAATGCGATTGCCAGCGACGGCGCGAACAGGGCGGCGAACGCGGTGCCCGAATTACCGGCGCCGGCGATGCCGAGCGCGGTGCCCTGGTGTTCCGGCGGGTACCAGCGCGAAGCGAGCGGCAGCGCCACCGCAAACGCGGCGCCCGCCACGCCGAGCAGCACGCCGAGCGCGATCAGGCTGGCGTAGCTATCCAGGCTGCCTTGCCAGGCCCACAACAGGCCAAGCATTACGATCACTTGCCCGATCAGGCCCGCTTTCTTCGGTTTCAGGTGATCGACCAGCACGCCCATCACGATGCGCAGCAGCGCGCCAGCGAGCAGCGGGGTCGCCACCATCAGCCCTTTTTGCGCGGGCGAGAGCCCAAGGTCGGCTGCGATTTGCACCGCGAGCGGGCCGAGTATCACCCACGCCATGAAACTGAGGTCGAAGTAGAAGAATGCCGCAAACAGCGTCGGCGTATGCCCGGCTTTCCAGAAGGAGGTCTTTTGCATGATGGTCTCGCGATAGGTTGATGTCGATGGGGGACAATGCAAGCGCCGTGCCATCGCCACGCCGGGCGGGCGGCGGACCATGACGCACCAGCACGGCCGCAGCCCGCACTACGACGGTGCATGCGCGATCGCCGCGTGCGTCGCTACGGGGCCAAACAGCTGGCACCGGTCTTGCTTAGAGGGGCTATAGCCTTTTGATGGAGATGGTCATGAAGAAGTTGAAGCTGGTAATGGTAGGGAACGGCATGGCAGGTGTGCGCACGCTCGAAGAACTGCGCAAGATCGCGCCGGACCTGTATGACATAACCGTGTTCGGTGCCGAGCCTTATGCCAATTACAACCGCATCCTGCTCTCGCCGGTGCTGGCAGGCGAGCAGACAGTCAAGGACATCATGCTCAACGATGTCGACTGGTATGAGGAAAACGAGATCACGCTGCACCTCGGGAAAAAGATCGTCAAGATCGACCGCGTCAAGCGCGTGGTGATTGCCGAGGACGGAACTACGGCGGAATACGACCGGCTGCTGCTGGCGACCGGCTCGAATCCGTTCATGCTGCCGGTGCCGGGCAAGGACCTGAAAGGCGTGATCGCTTACCGCGACATCCACGACACCAACGCGATGATCGCGGCGGCCGAAAAGAACACGCACGCGGTGGTGATCGGCGGCGGCCTGCTCGGGCTGGAGGCTGCCAATGGCCTCAAGCTGCGCGGCATGGACGTCACCGTGGTGCATTTGCCAAGCTGGCTGATGGAGCGCCAGCTCGATCCGGTCGCCGGCAAGATGCTGCAAAAGTCGCTGGAGGACCGCGGCCTCAAGTTCCTGCTCGAAAAAAATACCAAACAAATCATCGGCGACGCCGACGGCAACGTGCGCGCCATCGAATTCACCGACGGGCTCGAGATCCCGACGCAGCTGGTGGTGATGGCGGTCGGGATTCGCCCCAACACAGAACTGGCCGAGTCGTGCGGGCTGCACTGCAACCGCGGCATCGTCGTCAGCGACACCATGCAAACCTACGACCCGCGCATCTATTCGGTGGGCGAGTGCGTCAACCACCGCGGCATGGTGTACGGCCTGGTCGCGCCGCTGTTCGAAATGGCCAAGGTGTGCGCCAACCATCTCGGCAATTTCGGGATCGGCCAGTACAAGGGCTCCGTCACCTCCACCAAGCTGAAAGTGACCGGCATCGACCTGTTCTCGGCCGGTGAATTCATGGGCGGCGAGGGCACCGAGGAAATCCTGCTGTCCGATCCGATCGGCGGCGTCTACAAGCGCCTGGTGATCAAGGACGACAAGCTGGTCGGCGCCTGCCTGTATGGCGACACGGTCGACGGCAGCTGGTACTTCAAGCTGCTGCGCGAGTCGAAGAACATCGCCGAAATCCGCGATTCGCTCATGTTCGGTGAAGCGAACCTGGGCGACGCCGGCAGCGCTGGCGTCACGGTGGCAGCTTCCATGCCCGACAGCGCCGAGGTGTGCGGCTGCAACGGCGTGTGCAAGGGCACCATCGTCAAGGCGATCAAGGAAAAGGGCCTGTTCACGCTGGAAGACGTGCGCAAGCACACCAAGGCGTCGGCCTCGTGCGGCTCCTGCACCGGTCTGGTCGAACAGATCCTGATGTTTACCGCCGGCGGCGACTATTCGGTCTCGGCCAAGGCCAAGCCGATGTGCGGCTGCACCGACCACACGCATCAGCAAGTGCGCGACGCGATCCGCGTCGAGAAGCTGGTGACGATCGCCGGAACCATGGAGTTCCTGGCCTGGCGCACGCCCAACGGCTGCGCTTCCTGCCGCCCGGCGCTCAACTACTACCTGATTTCCACCTGGCCGCACCAGGCCAAGGACGATCCGCAGTCGCGCTTCATCAACGAACGTTCGCACGCCAACATCCAGAAGGACGGCACCTATTCCGTGATTCCGCGCATGTGGGGCGGGCAGACCACGGCGGGCGACCTGCGCCGCATCGCCGACGTCGTCGACAAGTACAACATCCCGAGCGTGAAGGTCACCGGCGGCCAGCGCATCGACCTGCTGGGCGTGAAGAAGGAAGACCTGCGCGGCGTGTGGCAGGACCTGGGCATGCCGAGCGGGCTGGCGTACGCCAAGGGACTGCGCACCGTGAAGACCTGCGTGGGCAGCGAGTGGTGCCGTTTCGGCACCCAGGATTCGACCCTGATGGGCCAGCAGCTCGAGCGCGAACTGTGCCTGATGTACGCGCCGCACAAGGTCAAGATCGCGGTGTCCGGCTGTCCGCGCAACTGCGCCGAGGCCGGCATCAAGGACGTCGGCGTGATCGGTGTCGACTCGGGCTGGGAGATTTATGTGGGCGGCAACGGCGGCATCAAGACCGAAGTCGCGCAGTTCCTCGTCAAGCTCAAGACCCACGAAGAAGTGATGGAGTACTGCGGCGCCTTCCTCGAACTGTACCGCTCCGAGGGATGGTACCTGGAACGCACGGTGCACTACATCGCCCGGGTCGGCCTGGAGCACGTGAAAAAACACATCGTGGAAGACGCCGAAAAACGCAAGGCGCTGTATGCGCGCCTGCAGTTCGCGCTTGAAGGAGAACCCGATCCGTGGCACCAGTCGGAAAAAGCGATGGTGGACACCCGCCAGTTCGACCCACTGACCGTTTAACAAGGAGCAAACATGTCGGAACAATGGAAAGTAATCTGCAAGGTTGACGATATTCCGGTGCTTGGCGCGCGCGTGGTCAAGCGCGGCCTCGCGTGGCAGGAGCTGCCCAACGTGGCGATCTTCCGCAATGCCGAAGACAAGATATTCGCGCTGCTCGATCGCTGCCCGCACAAGGGCGGGCCGCTGTCGCAAGGGATCGTGTTCGGCGAAAAGGTCGCATGCCCGCTGCACAACTGGAACATCGAACTCGACAGCGGCTGCGCCGCGGCGCCCGATGTCGGCTGCACCAAGAGCTTCAAGGTGAAAGTCGAGAATGGCGATGTCAGCCTCGACCTTGAAGAGCTCGCGGCGCCCGCCACCAAGGCCGAAGAGGCGCTGGCCGGCCTGTTCAATGTCGCCACCCGCATCGAGGCCGCATGAACCCGGACGCCACGCACGAGGTCAAGACCACTTGCTGCTACTGCGGGGTGGGCTGCGGCGTGATCGCCACCACCGATTCGGCACAGGTGCTGGCGGTGCGCGGCGATCCGGATCATCCCGCCAATTTCGGCCGCCTGTGCAGCAAGGGCAGCGCACTGCACCTGTCGGCCCGGCCAGCGCTGCAGCAGCAGGTGCGCGCGCTCGAACCGGCATTGCGGCGTTCGCGCGCAGGCGCGCGCAGCGCAGCGAGCTGGGATGAAACGCTCGATTTCGTGGCCGGCAAATTTGCATCGACCATCGCCGAACACGGGCCGGACAGCGTGGCGTTCTACATCTCGGGGCAGTTGCTCACCGAGGACTACTATGTATTCAACAAGCTGGCCAAAGGCCTGATCGGCACCAACAACATCGACACCAATTCGCGCCTGTGCATGTCGAGCGCGGTGGCCGGCTACAAGCAGACGCTCGGCGCCGATGCGCCGCCGGCCTGCTACGAAGACATCGACCAGGCCGAAGTGATTTTCATCGCCGGCTCGAATACCGCCTACGCGCACCCGATACTGTACCGGCGCCTGGAAGACGCGCGCAAGCGCAACCCGAATCTCAAGGTTATCGTGGCCGATCCGCGCCGCACCGACACTGCGCGCGACGCCGACCTGTTCCTGCCTATCCTGCCCGGCACCGACGTTGCGCTGTTTAACGGCATGCTGCACCTGTGCATGTGGGACGGACAGATTGACCAAGGCTTTATCGCCGAGCACACCGAAGGCTTCGCCGCGCTCAAGGAACTGGTGCGCGAGTACACACCCAAGTTCGTCGCCGACATCTGCGGCATCGCGCAGGCGGACCTGGAAACGGCCGCGCGCTGGTTCGCGCAGTCGGGCGCCACGCTGTCGCTTTACTGCCAGGGCCTGAACCAGTCGGCGCACGGCACGGCCAAGAACGCCGCGCTGATCAACCTGCACCTGGCCACAGGCCAGATCGGCAAACCGGGCGCCGGACCGTTCTCGCTGACCGGCCAGCCGAACGCGATGGGCGGGCGCGAAGTGGGCGGCATGGCAAACCTGCTGTCGGCCCACCGCGACCTGGCCGATCCATGGCACCGGGCCGAAGTCGCACGCTTATGGGGCGTCGAGAGCGTGCCGGCAAATCCCGGCAAGAGCGCGGTCGAGATGTTCGACGCACTGGCCAGCGGCGAAATCAAGATCGTCTGGATCGCATGCACCAATCCGGCGCAGTCGATGCCGGACCAGAAGCTGATCCGCGCCGCGCTCGAAAAAGCCGAGCTGGTGATCGTGCAGGAAGCGTACGCCAGCACAGCGACGGTCGCCTATGCCGACGTGCTGCTGCCGGCCACGACCTGGGCCGAAAAGGAAGGCACGGTCACCAATTCCGAGCGCCGCATCACGCGCGTAAACGCGGTGCTGCCCAAGCCCGGGCAGGCGCTGCACGACTGGGAGATCGTCGGCCAGTTCGCGCGCAAGCTGGCGCCGCTGCTGGACCGCCCAGCCGAACCGTTCATTTACGAGAGCACCGAAGACATCTGGAACGAGCATCGCGAGACCACGCGCGGGCGCGATCTCGATATCACCGGGCTGTCGTTCAAGATCCTTGCGGAGCAGGGGCCGCAACAGTGGCCCTATCCCGAAGGCGCCGCAAGCGGCAAGAAACGCCTCTACGAAGACAGCGTTTTTCCTACCGCGAACGGGCGCGCCAGATTCGTCGTGACGCCGTACCAGCCGCTGGCCGAGCCGGTCGACGCGCGCTATCCTCTGCACCTGAACACCGGGCGCCTGCGCGACCAGTGGCATGGCATGAGCCGCACCGGCACCGTGGCGCAGGCGTTCTCGCATGCGGCCGAGCCAACGGTGGTGATGGCGCGCGCCGACATGGACCGGCGCCTGCTGAAGGACGGCGACCTGGTGCACGTGACGAGCCGGCGCGGTTCGCAGATACTGGCGGCGCAGGCAGGCGAAGACATGCGCAGCGGGCAGGCGTTCATCGCGATGCACTGGGGCCAGGAATACCTGTCAGGGCGGGGCGCCTCGCACGGCGTGAACGTGCTGACCCAACCGGCATACGACCCCAGCTCGAAGCAGCCCGAACTCAAGCATTGCGCGGTCAAGGTGCTGAAGGCCGAACTGCCCGGACGCTTCCTGGTGTTCGGCTGGGCCGACGAGACGCGCGCGGTGCGGCTGCAGGCCAGCCTGCGCCCGTTCATGGAGCATTTTGCGTTCGCCTCGTGCACCCTGTTCGGGCGCGAGCGCACCGGCGTGCTGTTTCGCAGCGCCGACGACTACCCGGCCGAAGCTTCGCTGGTGCGCGAGATCGAACGGCTGTTCGGGATCGACGGCCCCAACGTGCTGCGCTACGACGACAAGAAGCGCGGCAATTCGCGCAATATCCTGATCGAGGACGGCAAGCTTGGGGCGGTTGCGCTGACCGGCGACATCACGGCCGAGCACTGGCTCAAGCAGATGCTGGAGTCCGAGAGTTCGGTGGCAGGGCTGGGACGGCTGCTGCTGTCGCCGTCGGGCACCGCGCCGCAAGGGTTCAAGGCGCGCGGAAAGATTGTGTGCAGCTGCTTTAACGTGGCCCAGGCCGAGATTGGCGCGCAGCTGGCGCGAATGGGCGACGTGGCGCCCGAGAACAAGCTGGCCGCACTGCAGGACAAGCTTAAATGCGGCACCAACTGCGGATCGTGCGTGCCGGAGTTAAAGCAAATGGCGGCCGCCACAGGGAAAGTGGCGGCGCTGGCCGGGCACGGCCGATGATGGCACGCCCTCGAGCCATCAAGGCCGCTGCAGCAACTTCGCATGCGCCGCGCGCAGCATGGTCGCAGTCGCGTCCCAGTCGATACAGCCGTCCGTCACCGAACAGCCATACTTGAGCTGCGACAGGTCGGCCGGGATCTTCTGGTTGCCGCCCACGATATTCGATTCAATCATCACACCGACCAGCGACTTGTTCCCGAACAGGATCTGCTGCACCGCGTTCGCCATCACCAGCGGTTGCAGCTCCGGCTTCTTGTAGCTGTTCGCGTGCGAGCAATCGACCACCAGGTTGGCAGGCAGGCCGGCCTTGGTCAGCGCCTGTTCCGCAATGGCGATCGACACCGAGTCGTAGTTCGGGCGGCCATCGCCGCCGCGCAGCACCACATGCCCGTAGGCGTTGCCGCGCGTGCGCACGATCGACACGTTGCCCTGCCCGTTGATGCCGAGGAACGAGTGCGGATGGGACGACGACAGGATTGCGTTGACCGCGATGCTGATGTCGCCGTCGGTGCCGTTCTTGAACCCGACCGGCGTCGACAGGCCCGACGACATTTCGCGGTGCGTCTGCGACTCGGTGGTGCGCGCCCCGATGGCGGTCCAGGCGATCAGGTCGCCGAGGTACTGGGGCGAGATCGGATCGAGCGCTTCGGTCGCGGTCGGCAGGCCCATTTCGCACACGTCGAGCAGGAAGCGGCGCGCCTTTTCCATGCCCACGTTGACGCGGAACGAGTCGTCCATGTCCGGATCGTTGATATAGCCCTTCCAGCCGGTGGTGGTGCGCGGCTTTTCGAAGTACACGCGCATCACGAGCAGCATGGTCTCGGCCACCTCGGCCTGCAGCTGTTTCAGGCGGTTCGCATAGTCGAGGCCCGCGACCGGATCGTGGATCGAGCAGGGCCCCACAACCACGAACAGGCGCTTGTCCTTGCGGTCGATGATATTGCGCAGGGCTTCGCGGCCCTTCATCACCGTGTCGCAGGCGCCGTCGCTGAGCGGAAGTTTGGAATGCAGCTCTTCGGGCGAAGGCATCAACGCGAATGAGGTGACGTTGCTATTTTCAATATCTGACGTGATCATGGTTCAGCTTCTGTACGAGTGTTGTTAGCGGGATGGACCTATGAGTTTAGCGTTAATTCGCCGATATTGCCGGGAACAGAGAAAAAATCGGGGTCTGTCCCCGATTTCCCAATAGCGGGAAATCGGGGACAGACCCCGATTTTTTTCATTCACAGCGGCAGCAGCTTCAGGTCGAAGGCGCGCTCGACCAGCCATACGCTGGCGACCAGCGCGATCAGCGCCGAGCCTGTGCCCATCAGTTGCCGGTAGAACCAGGTGCGCCGGGTCAGGAAGGCGAACGGCAGGAATACGCCGACAATGGCGAGCTGGCCAAGCTCGACGCCGGCGTTGAACCCGAACAGCGAGAGCAGCAGCGACGCTTGCGGCAAGCCGAGGCCGGCCAGCACTCCGGCAAAGCCGAAGCCGTGGACCAGGCCAAACACGAAGGCGGCCACCGGGCGGCGCCCGCGAAACAGCGGAACGAGGTTGTTCAGCGCGGCGATCACGACCGAGGCCGCAATCGCCGATTCGATCCAGCGCGACGGCAGCGCCACCACGTGCAGGCTGGCCAGCGTGAGGGTGAGCGAATGCGCCAGCGTGAACGCGGTGACCACCTTGAGGACGTCGATGAACGCGGCCTTCAGGCTGTGCGCTTGCTTCACGCCGGAGCTGACCAGCACCGCCGGCAGCAGCAGCGAGAGCAGGAACAGGATGTGGTCGAAGCCGATCCAGATGTGCCACACGCCGTGCCTGAGGTAGTCGCCAAACTGGCGCAGGCGGCCGGGCGCGGCCAGCGACAGGGCCTGGCGTGGTTTGTCGGGGCTGAAAATCGCGGTGCTGGTCAGGCCGTCGTGAGTGATCTTGAACAGTCCCTTGTGCTGCGGGTCGAGTTCGGCGAACAGGCGGTAGCGGACATCGAGTAAGGCAGGCCGGTTCGGGCAGGCGGCGCTAAAGCGCAGCACCGTGTAGGCGCCATCGGTGTGATGGTCGACCAGCTGTTCGCCGGCGCGCAGCGTGCAGCGCCCCTGCTCTGACGCCAGCTCGAGCCTTGCCAGCGCATAGGCCGCGATGGCCTGATGCTGGTTGCGGATTTCATCCCAGGTCAGCTCGCCGTCGCCGTTTTGATCGAGGCCGAGGGCGACATCGAGATCGCGCAGGGCGATGTCCCATTGGCCCGTGACCTGCTGGCCGTCCACCGCCAGCGCGAGGTAGCTGTCGCTCGGCTTGTGCGCCTGCGCGCCCGCCAGGAAGGTGAGCAGCAGCGAAAACAGCAGGGCGCGCGCCATCATGCCTTCCCCGCGATCTGGCGCGCGAGGCGGGCCACGTCCACGTCCTCCAGCTTGTTCTTGCTGGCCCAGTCGAGCGCGGGTGCGGCTGCGCCCTTGTCGCCGGCCTTCAGGGCCGCTTCAAGCAGGATGCGGATATCGGCCGATTCCTTTTGCACCGTCCAGTTTTTCCGGGCCAGCGCCAGTGCGGCCTTGCTGTCGCCGCGCAGGTGCAGTTCGTAGCGCGCCTGCTCGCGCTGATGCACCGAGTCGCCGCGCTGCATGGCGGCGTCGAAGCGCGCCCCCAGTTCGGCGCTCGCGGCGCGCAGGGCCGCCTCCTGGCCCGGGATTTGTTGCAGGGCCAGTGCATGGCGCAGCAGCAGGCCGTCGATGCGCCCCTGGTCTTTGACCAGCTCGACCACCTCGCGCGCACGCCTGCGGTCGAGCAGGAAGTCGCAATAGGCGCCGATCAGGTAACTGTCGCGCGGGCTGAGGCTGAGGGCACGCCGGAAGCGCGCTTCGGCGGCGGCGCTGTCGCCGCGCCGCGCCGCCATCTCGGCCAGCAGGGTGAGCACCCAGGACTGCAGGTCCGGCTCGGCCTCGTGGTTGCGGTGCAGCGTTGCCGCAAGCTGCGCTTCGCTCCTGGCTGAGCGGCCTGTCATGCTGGCCACGCCGGAGATGCAGGTCAGCGTGATGAGTTCGTCGGCCAGTGCCGCCAGGCGCGCGCAGCTCGCGGCCGCGGCGGCGTATTCCCCGCGCACGGTTTGCACGGTGGCGCGCGTGAGCCAGGCCTGCGGGTTTTGCGGGTCGGCGGCGATGACCGCGTCCAGGTCCTGCAGCGCTTCCGGGAAGTGGTGGGTGCTTTGCAGCAGGGTGGCGCGCAGCAGGCGCACCTCGGGCGGCGGCGCGGCCAGGCTCCACCACGGCGCGAGCGCGGCCTGCGCGTAGCCGAAGTAGCGCGGATCGGTCTCGCTGCGCGCGACCGATATGTAGCGCTGCGCGGTACGGGTGGCGAGCGCGAGGTCGTTCGGGCTGGCCGCCAGTTGCGCGCGCATGCGCTGCAATTCCTGGCGCAGCGGATCGGTGCGGCGCGGCAGGCGTTCGAGGACCGCGCTGCCGTTGTTGGGAATGTAGGGCGCAGCTTGCGCCGCTGTTGCCAGCAGCGCAAGCGCGGATGCGGCCAGGGACAGACGGATCTTCATGCGTCTGTCAAAGCGCGACCGGTTCCGAGTCTTCCGGCGTGGTGGCGACGATGGCGTCGATGCTGGCCGGCTCGGCATCCTCGGACGCCGCCGCCGCCACCACGGCGCTTACCCGTGCGTAGAAGGCGTCCACCGGCGGGGCGGGCGGCTCCGGTTCGGGGATGAAGGTGCCGCTGCCGCAGCCGGCCAGCAAGGCGGCAAGGATCAGACTTGATTTTTTCATGCTGCTCTCCTTGTTCATGGATAAGGCGCCCTTACTGCTGCGGGGAGCCGGGAAGTGGCGTTTTCAGGTACGGGAAGGCGCTGTTGAACGAGGTCTCGTCGAGGAAGGCGCCGTCGGTGAAGCGGATCGATCCGGCCGGGGCGTCGGCCGGTACGCAGCCGATATTGAGGGTGCACAGCTTGCCCATCGCCACCCGCAGTTCGATGTCGACCACGTCGTCGCCGGGGCGGCGCCCGTTCGGGAAGCCGGCGTTGTCGCCTTCAAGCACGCCGAGGCGCTTTTGCACTCCGGCCAGGGTAGGCGCGATCGCGGTGTTCAGGCGCAGCATTTCCGATGGCGTGACCGTCTTGGGCTGGTTCACCCCTTTGATCCCCGTGAGGAAGGCGGCGACCAGGTCGTTGCGCGGGAAGTTGGTCGGGGCTTTCGCGCCGGCGCTGCCGAACAGCACTTCGATCAGCGCCGGCAGGGTCGGATTGGTGACGTAGTCGGCGAACTGGGTGTCGGCCGAGGGCTTGCTGTGGTTGAACTTGTCCTTGTCCTTCAGCCCGACCACGACTTCATTGACCAGCGGCATGCCCAGGCGCGACACCTGGACCCAGGGTCCGCCTTCAATCGAGGCGTCGGTGTCGGAGCGCGGGAAGGGATTGAGCAGGCGCCCCTGGCGCAGGCTGGCCGTGGTCCAGCCGCCGATGACCGGGTCGCCCGCGCCGGCGCTCAGCAGGCACGAGGTCGGCACTTCCAGCTCGAGCGAGGTGATGTTCTTGTCGGCCAGGTCGTCGCGTTCGGCGCGTTCCGCATTCGGATCGAATTCGACAGCCGGGGCCTTGATGTTGATAAGGTCAAACGTTTCGCCAAGGTTCACGGCAAACGAGTCCTTGCGCTGTCCCACGAACATGCGGGCCGGGGCGGCGCAGCCTGGAATGCTGATGTTGAAGACGTGCTTGCCGGCGTAGGCTTCGTAGTTGGGAATCGACTTGTTGCCGATGTTGTCGATCGGCTTGTCGAAGGTGGCCGAGCCGCCGTCTGCATTCGTAATCGCCTGGCGCACGCCGCCGCGGCGGCTGCCGCGCACCACGTTGACCGAGTAGGTCTCGCGCACGTTGATGCCGGCCGGATTGACGCTGTCGATCGGGCCGCCGTTGATAATGAGGGGTATCGACACCTGCTTGGCGCCGACGCGGAACTGCGCATCCTTGTTCGTGTTCTTGAAGCGGAACTGGAAGGTCAGGTCTTCCTTGGCGTCGCCGTTGTTGTCGATATGGATTTCGTAAAGCGCATCCGGGTCCATCATGAAATAATTCGGGCCGCCGTAGGCGTCCTGCAGCGGCACGTAGTTGGCGATCAGGGTGATGTAATCCTGGCGCCCGGCCTGGTAGCTGCGGAACATATAGAAGTCGGTGGCGTCGACCTTGGGGTGGCGCGTGATGAACGGCGCCTCCCGATGGCTCGACGCCAATGCCGGCGAGGCATATGCGAACGCAAGCAGGTTGCCGACGACGATAGCGCCGATTGCTGCGCCTAGCCTTATCTGTTTCATGTTGCTCTCCTCAGTCATGTGTTGGGTTTAGCCTACTGTCGATATACGCGGGGGACTTAGCGCCAGATTCAATCTTGATGAAATATTTTTCGGCCAAGCTTCCTTCAGGACGGGGGCGGCGGTGTAAGCTTCCACTTATATGAATACTTCCCACGAACCATTCCCCGCCGCCCGCTTCATCAAGGAGATCGGGCGCGGAAAAAAAGGCGCGCGCAGCATGTCGCGCGAGGATGCGCACGAGCTGTACGCGGCCATGCTGGAGCGCCGCGTGTCGGACCTCGAGCTCGGCGCCGTGGTGCTGGCGCTGCGCTTCAAGGGCGAATCGGTCGACGAGATCGCCGGCTTCCAGGAAGCGGCCGAGGCGTCCTTCGAACACTTTCCGGCCGCGCGCGGCGCTTATGCGCCCGTGCTCATTCCGAGCTACAACGGCTCGCGCAAGATGGCCAACCTGACGCCGCTGCTGGCCACGCTGCTGGCGCGCGAAGGCGTGCCGGTGCTGGTGCACGGGGTCACGCACGATCCGGGGCGGGTCACCAGCGCGGAGATTTTCCAGGCGATGGGGTTGGCGCCCGCGCACTCGATTGCAGATGCGCAAGCCGCGTTTGCGCAGCGCTCTCCCGCCTTCATGCCGATCGAGGCGCTGGCGCCGAAGATGGCGCAACTGCTCGAGTTGCGCCGCATCCTGGGGGTGCGCAATTCGACCCACACCCTGGTCAAGATCCTGCAGCCGTTCGACGGACCGGCGCTGCGCCTGGTTTCATACACGCACCCCGAGTACCTCGAGATGCTCGGCGAATATTTCACGACGGCGGCGCCGCATGCGCGCGGCGACGCCTTCCTGATGCGCGGCACCGAAGGCGAAACCGTGGCCAACGCCAACCGGGCGCAACAGATCGACTGGTTCCACGCTGGTGCACGCACGGTTCTGGTGCAAAAAGACGCGCCGACCGACGAATTGGCGCAACTGCCGCACGAACGTGATGCAGCCACCACCGCGGCATGGATCGCGCAAGCCCTGCGCGGCGAGGTGCCGGTGCCGCCATCGATCGCACAGCAAGTGGCACAGTGTTTGCTAGTTTTACAGTCATTACAGGCAAACGCGGACGTAAATCATGAGGAACAAAGGTAAGGTTTATCTGGTTGGCGCAGGTCCCGGCGATCCTGAATTACTGACGCTTAAGGCAGTCAAGGCGATTGCCGCGGCCGAGGTGCTGCTCGTCGACGACCTGGTCAATCCCGAGATTCTCGGACACGCAAGCCCCACGGCGCGCAGGGTTCCGGTCGGCAAGCGCGGCGGCTGCCGCTCCACCTCGCAGCAATTCATCGAGGCGCTGATGGTTGCCGAGGCGCGCGCAGGGCGCTGCGTGGTGCGCCTGAAGGGCGGCGACCCCTTCATCTTCGGGCGTGGCGGCGAGGAGCGCGCGCACCTGATGGCCGAGGGCATCGAGGTCGAGGTGGTCAACGGAATCAGCAGCGGGCTGGCGGCGCCGGCCTCGATCGGCGTGCCGCTCACGCATCGCGACTGGAGTTCGGGCGCCATCTTTGTCACCGGGCATGACCGCAACGAGGAGGGCGAAGGCGCGCGCAGCCCCGACTGGGCCTTGCTGGCGCAAAGCGGCCTGACGCTGGTGATCTACATGGGCGTGGCGCGCTGCCGCCAGATCCAGGCTGCGCTGCTGGCCGGCGGCAAGGCCTCGCACACCCCGGTGGCCGTGATCCAGTCCGCCACCGGTGCGCGCCAGGCCCAGTTGCTGACCACGCTCGGCGCGCTGCCCGACGACCTTGCCGTGTCGGGCATCGGCAGTCCCGCCATCATCGTGATCGGCGACGTGGTGCGCTGCGCCGACCTGGCGGCGAGCACCGCCGTGGCCGCTGCCGCGCGAGGCTGATCCGCTCGCCCAAACGCTGCCGGGCTTACAATCACGCCTTTAGTTAAACAGCGGAAACCGGCAACAGCCATGGCAAAACAATTTGATGTAGCAGTGATCGGCGCCGGTGCGGCCGGCATGATGTGCGCGGCGCTCGCCGCCCAGCGTGGCAAGCGCGTGGTCCTGATCGATCATGCGGCCAAGCTGGCCGAGAAGATCCGCATCTCGGGCGGCGGACGCTGCAATTTCACCAACATCAACGCCGGACCGCAGAATTTCCTGTCCGAGAACCCGCACTTCTGCAAGAGCGCGCTGTCGCGCTACACCCCGCAGGACTTCCTTGCGCTGGTCAGGAAGCACCGCATCGCCTGGCACGAGAAGCACCGCGGTCAACTGTTTTGCGACGACTCGGCCGAGCAGATCATCCAGATGCTCAAGGCCGAGTGCGCCAGCGGCGACGTGACCTGGCGCATGCCGTGCAAGGTGGAAACGCTGGCCAAGACCGCCGAAGGCTTCCTGTTGGAAACCGACAGCGGCGATATCCTGGCCGACAGTGTCGTCATCGCCACGGGCGGCCTGTCGATCCCGAAAATCGGCGCGACCGACTTTGGCTACCGCATCGCGGCCCAGTTCGGCCTGAAACTGGTCGAGCCGCGTCCCGGCCTGGTGCCGCTGACCTTCGACGGACCTAGCTGGGAGCCGTTCGTGCCGCTGGCCGGCATCGCCCTCGAAGTCGAGGTCGAGACTGGCTCCGGCAAGGGCAAGGGCGCCAAGCGTGGCCATTTCCGCGAGGACTTGCTGTTTACGCACCGCGGCCTGTCCGGTCCCGCCATCCTGCAGATTTCGAGCTACTGGCAACCCGGCACCCCGATCATCCTGAACCTGCTGCCGGAAATGGACGTGGGAAAGGTGTTGATCGAAGGCAAGGCGACCCTCAAGAAGCAGCTCGGCAATGTGCTGTCGCAATGGCTGCCGGCGCGCCTGGCCGAAGGCTTGCTCCAGGCCAACGGTTTCGCCCCCGATGCGCGCCTCGCCGACATGCCCGACGCCAGGCTGCGCGCGCTGGGAGACGCGCTCAACCGCTGGTCGCTGGTGCCGACCGGCTCCGAAGGCTACCGCAAGGCCGAGGTGACCCTGGGCGGGGTCGACACGCGCGAGCTGTCCCAGCAGTCGATGATGGCCAACAAGATGCCGGGCCTGTACTTCATCGGCGAGGCGGTTGACGTGACCGGCTGGCTGGGCGGTTACAACTTCCAGTGGGCATGGGCGTCGGGCGTCGCGGCCGGCCGCGCAATAGGTGAGTGAAGCGCGCTTCCCGCGTGTGGCACTTGCGAAACAGGAAAGCGAAAACCTTCCCTTCATTATTAAAAGCTGTTAGAATCTCGTTCTTCCCTAAATCTAACGGTTTGATTTTTACATGACCACTATTCGCCTTAAAGAAAACGAGCCGTTCGAAGTCGCAATGCGTCGCTTCAAGCGCACTATCGAAAAAACTGGTCTGCTGACCGAACTGCGCGCACGCGAGTTCTACGAAAAGCCAACAGCTGAGCGCAAGCGCAAGCTGGCAGCTGCTGTAAAGCGCCACTACAAGCGCATTCGCAGCCAACAACTGCCTAAGAAATTATTCTAAGACTGTCCAGTCAAGACTGAACCGGTCGAGGCGCACTGCCTGTCCGGCCACGGTGTTGATTCGTTCTGAATGTAGTTGTTCAGACTGAGTCGCAGGCCCGCTCCGGTTTTCCGCAGCGGGTTTTGCTATTTATACTTGCAGAAGAGGATGCCATGAGCCTGAAAGAACAAATCACCGAAGACATGAAAGCGGCGATGCGCGCGAAAGAAGCGGTCAAGCTGGGCACGATCCGCCTGCTGCTCGCTGAAATCAAGCGCAAGGAAGTCGACGAGCGTATCGAGCTGAACGACGCCCAGACGCTGGCGATCGTGGAAAAAATGATCAAGCAGCGCAAGGATTCGATCAGCCAGTTCGAAGCAGGCAACCGATCCGACCTGGCCGATATCGAAAAGGCGGAACTGGCGGTGCTGGCCGGCTACATGCCGGCCGGCCTGTCGGATCAGGAAGTGGCGGCCGAAGTGGCGGCCGCAGTGGCGGCCTCGGGCGCCGCCGGCCCGCAAGACATGGGCAAGGTGATGGCCATCGTCAAGCCGAAGCTGGCCGGGCGCGCCGACATGACGGTGGTGTCGGCCCTGGTGAAAAAGGCCCTGTCCGGCGCCTGAAGCGCTGGCCGCTACGCCGCAGGGCGGCCGCTTCGCTTTTCCGCCCTGCAGAACAGCTGACGCCAGGTATTGTCACAGATCAACCCGTGATGCGCTCTGCGGTATAGTCTGACTTAAGACAAAGACTGTTCATCCAAGTGATTCCACAATCGTTTATTACCGATTTGCTCAACCGGGTCGACATCGTCGACGTGGTCGGGCGCTATGTGCAGCTCAAGAAGGGCGGCGCCAATTTCATGGGCCTGTGCCCGTTCCACAACGAAAAATCCCCCAGTTTCACGGTCAGCCCGACCAAGCAGTTCTACCATTGCTTCGGCTGCGGCGCGCACGGCACCTCGATCGGCTTCCTGATCGAATACTCGGGCATGGGCTTTGTCGACGCGGTCAAGGACCTGGCCCAGAACGTGGGCATGGTGGTGCCCGAGGCCGACGACAAGATTCCCCCGGCGCAACGCGCGCAACACCAGGCCCAGACCATGGCCCTGTCCGACGCACTGACTGCCGCCTGCGACTACTACCGCGGCCAGCTGCGCGGCGCCGCCAACGCCGTCGCCTACCTCAAGAAGCGCGGCCTGACCGGCGAAGTGGCCGCTCGTTTCGGCATGGGCTACGCGCCCAGCGGCTGGGACAGCCTGCGCGCGGTGTTCCCCGATTACGATGCGCTCGCGCTGGTCGAGTCCGGGCTGGTGATCGACAAGGTGGACGAGGACGGCCACAACAAGAAGCGCTACGACCGTTTCCGCGAACGCATCATGTTCCCGATTCGCAACACAAAAGGGCAGGTGATCGGCTTCGGCGGACGCGTGCTCGACCATGGCGAACCGAAATACCTGAACTCGCCGGAAACGCCGCTGTTCCAGAAGGGCTTCGAGCTGTACGGCCTGTTCGAGGCGCGCCAGGCGATCCGCGACGCCGGCTATGTGCTGGTGACCGAAGGTTACATGGACGTGGTTGCGCTGGCCCAGCTTGGCTTCCCGCAAGCGGTCGCCACCCTCGGCACCGCCTGCACCACCACCCACGTGCAGAAACTGCTGCGCCAGACCGACACCGTGATTTTCAGTTTCGACGGCGACAAGGCCGGGCGCCGCGCCGCGCGCCGCGCACTCGAAGCCTGCCTGCCGCAGGTGAGCGACAACAAGACCATCAAGTTCCTGTTTTTGCCCACCGAACACGACCCGGACAGCTTCGTGCGCGAGCGCGGCTATGAGGCCTTCGAACAGGAAATCCACGAGGCAATGCCGCTGTCGCAGTTCCTGCTGCGCGAAGTGTCGGGCGAGCACGATCTGTCCGAGCCGGAAGGGCGGGCCCGGGTCCAGTTCGACGCCAAGCCGCTGCTGCAGTCGATGACGCCGTCCTCCTTGCGGCTGCAGATCGTGCGCGGGCTGGCCGGCATGACCGAATCGACCCCGGCCGAGATCGAGGCCCTGTTCGAGCTGGCCAAGCCGGTGTCGGTCGCGCGCCGCGCGCCGCCGCGCCAGGGGCGACCCCAGCCGGTCGGACTGGAACTGCAAATCCTGCGCATGCTGGTGGCGCACCCGGCTCTGGCGCTCGAGCTGGGGGAGGATGCGCTCAAGGCCTTCGCGTTCTTCGGCGCCGAATCGGCCGAGCGGCTGGCGCAATTAATTGCGGCCGGACAGGCACTTGGACCGAACGGAGGCTTCGCGGCGTTGTCTCAGCATTTGAAGGCCGCCAGCCCGGAGTACGACGGCCTGATTGCCGAAATCGCATCCGAGCCGGAATCGGACGCCGAAAGCGGCAAATTGTGGTTGGCTGGGGCCGTGCGCCAGATCAAAATGGATGCGTTAAAACAGGAATTAAGTCAGTTGTTTTCTTCCGGACTGACCTCAGATCAAATGGGTGTGCGCTACCGCGAAATTACCGCGCTGCAGGACCAGTTGCTGCGCGAAGCGAGCGCCGAAATGACGCCGCGCTAAGACTGAAAACGCGGCGCCGGGGGCAGGGCGCTGGCGACTGGAAAAAGTCCGGCTGCGTGCTATAATAAAACGCTAAGTGTTGTGTTATTTGAAATGATTCTTTGTTTCGGGAGTTGTTTTTCTTTTAGTAAGTTAGGCTCTTGATCGGCGCAAGACGGCAGCGTCGGCGGCCAGGGCCAGCTTTGGTTGCGGCAGCGCAAGATGCGCGCATGGCAAACCCCGGTTTGCCCCCAACCGCAAACGGCCCTCGCCCCCACCGCAGCCGTCATATCGCAGTAGAATTTCTGCCGCAACGGCCGGGTTCCTGGCTGTGGCAGAAGGTTTGCGCGACAATCGCGGATCGTGCCTGCAAGGTGATGTAAAGGTGTAAAAAAGTGCAGCATTGCCAGACCGGCCCGCAAGGCTGGTCGGGAGACATTGGGCTCACAAGCCCGGCAAGAAACTTTATCTTAATCCACCGTAAAGCTAGTCGTTGTGACATCGAAAGCGCCTGTGCCAATCAAGAAACCCGAATCCCAAGTGGTTGAAAAGCCAACCAGAGTGTCCGCCAAGGCGGACAAAGCGCAAGACAAGGCAGAAGCACGCACCGCGAGCACCCCGCCTGTCGTCAGCCAGACCACCGATGCCGCCGCCCTGGCAGCGATCGACACGTCCGGCTATGTTCTGCCGTCGGTCAAGGTGCCGGGGCGGCGCGGGCGCAAACCGAAAGAATTCCAGCCGGAAAATGACGAAGTCGCGGCCCTGAACGCGGTCGAGCGCGCCGAGCTCAAGGCGGTCGACAAGGCCAAGGCCAAGGACCGCAAGGCCAAGGAAAAGGCCCTGCTCAAGGACGCCTTCTCGTCCGACACCGAAGCGAGCGAGGAAGAACTCGAGCGGCGCCGCCAGAAGCTCAAGACGCTGATCAAGTTCGGCAAGGAACGCGGCTTCCTGACCTACGCCGAGATCAACGACCACCTGCCCGAAAACATCGTCGATCCGGAAGCGATCGAAGGCATCATCGGCACCTTCAACGACATGGGCATTGCGGTCTACGAACACGCGCCCGACGCCGAGACGCTGCTGCTGTCGGACAACGTTGCAACCGTCACCAGCGACGATGAAGCCGAAGCGGCTGCCGAAGCTGCGCTCTCGACGGTCGATTCCGATTTCGGCCGCACCACCGACCCGGTGCGCATGTACATGCGCGAGATGGGTTCGGTCGAGCTGCTCACGCGCGAAGGCGAAATCGAGATCGCCAAGCGCATCGAAGACGGCCTCAAGGACATGATCCAGGCCATCTCGGCCTGTCCCGTGACGATCGCCGAGATCATCTCGGCCGCGATGCGCATCCAGAACGACGAGATCAAGATCGACGAGATCGTCGACGGCATGGTCGACAACGAGGATACCAGCCCCTCGGTCGTTGCCGCCCAGCCTTCCGAGGACGACGAGGAAGACGAAGAAGCGGACGAGGAAGAAGAGGAAGAGGAAGAAGAGAGCAACGCCTCGGGCGCGGCCGGCTTCTCGGCCGAACAGCTCGAAGCGCTCAAACGCCAGGCGATCGAGAAGTTCGACCTGATCTCGATGCAGTTCGACAGGATGCGCAAGGCCTTCGAGAAGGAAGGCTACAACTCGAAGAACTACGTCAAGGCGCAGGAAGCCATTTCCAACGAGCTGCTGGGAATCCGCTTCACCGCCAAGGTGGTCGAGAAGCTGTGCGACACCCTGCGCGGCCAGGTCGACGAAGTGCGCCACATCGAAAAGCAGATCCTCGACGTGGCGGTGAACAAGTGCGGCATGCCGCGCGCCCACTTCATCAAGGTGTTCCCTGGCAATGAAACCAACCTCGACTGGGTCGACGGCGAAGTCAACGCAGGCCATGCCTACAGCGCCATCCTGGGCCGCAACATCCCGACCATCAAGGAACTGCAGCAGCGCCTGATCGACCTGCAGGCGCGCGTGGTGTTGCCGCTGCCGGACCTGCGCAACATCAACCGCCAGATGGCGGCCGGCGAAATGAAGGCGCGCAAGGCCAAGCGCGAGATGACCGAGGCTAACTTGCGCCTGGTCATTTCGATCGCCAAGAAGTACACCAACCGCGGCCTGCAGTTCCTCGACCTTATCCAGGAAGGCAACATCGGCCTGATGAAGGCGGTCGACAAGTTCGAATACCGGCGCGGCTACAAGTTCTCGACCTATGCGACCTGGTGGATCCGGCAGGCGATCACGCGTTCGATCGCCGACCAGGCGCGCACCATCCGCATTCCGGTGCACATGATCGAGACCATCAACAAGATGAACCGCATCTCGCGCCAGATCCTGCAGGAAACCGGCGCCGAGCCCGATCCGGCCACGCTCGCGATCAAGATGGAAATGCCGGAAGACAAGATCCGCAAGATCATGAAGATCGCGAAGGAGCCGATCTCGATGGAAACGCCGATCGGCGACGACGACGATTCGCACCTGGGCGACTTCATCGAAGACAACAACACGCTGGCCCCGTCCGACGCGGCGCTGCACGCCTCGATGCGCGGCGTGGTCAAGGACGTGCTCGATTCGCTCACGCCGCGCGAAGCGAAGGTGCTGCGCATGCGTTTCGGCATCGAGATGTCGACCGACCACACGCTCGAAGAAGTGGGCAAGCAGTTCGACGTCACGCGCGAGCGCATCCGCCAGATCGAGGCGAAGGCGCTGCGCAAGCTGCGCCATCCGTCGCGCTCCGACAAGCTCAAGAGCTTCCTCGAAGGAAGTTAAGGCTTGACGGGCATACGCTAAAGGCAATATCCTCTCGCCACTTCGTTACGGGCGGCCCCGCGTGCGGGCACCGCGCCGCAGTGGCGGGATTTAGCGTGTCCGTCGCAACGATTTCGGGCCTCTAGCTCATGCTTGGTTAGAGCAGCGGACTCATAATCCGTTGGTGCCGTGTTCGACTCACGGGAGGCCCACCAGATTTTCTACCTATAATCAAGGGGTTGGCTGAGGCCAGCCCTTTTTTTTTCAGCGGCCGCTTCTGTTTGTGTCAGGATTGTGGCTTTCAGTACCCTTCCGGCAATTTCTGCCTGCGGCACGATCGAGCGGCAGCAGCGACCTTCGCCCACGGCGAAGTTTACGCCAACCATCGATATCCATTTCCATAAGGCGTTGCAAGGCAAATTGAAGCGTTTGTTTGATGAAATCGGTATCGGCTCCCTTTGCGGCAAGCGCGGTAAGTGCCATAGTGGCAGGCGTGGTCATCGTGGTTTCCTGGACGTTGGGAAACACCGTGGATAACAGTTCATTCGAGGCGGACGCGGTGAGGCATCGTCGTGGTTCCTGTCATAGTGGCCCGCGCCGCACAACTCAGCGTTTTACCTCAATGGGATACGCCATGCGCCGTTTGTTTTTTCTGATAATGTTTATTGTCGCTGTTTCGCCGGCGATGGCCGGCACAGCGTTTCAATCCGATCGGGATTTCTCACCGTGGCTCACGTTTTATTACGAGAACCCCGAGCCAAATCGAGTTCCTGACGCCATAAGGTACATGAGCAAGTCTGGGATTCTCGACAAAGACAGCGCAATTCCTCCAATATCTGGTTTCTTGTCTGGCGTATTTCGCAACAACCCGGACAAGGTGGCTTCATGGCTTAGCCAACTAAACTCACTCAAAGAACAGCACCTTGGCGTGGTTGTTCTCGGTGTATGGTATGCGGCGTTGCCGGATTCACAGAAGATAGTTTATGAGCTTCTGAAAAAACATCCGAAGCTGAAACCCCACTTCGAGTTTCTCTACCAAGGGACACCAATGGTCGTCGAACAAATTTCCTTAGAACAGGGTGCGTGGGTTCTCGACGCCTTATGGGGAAAGTTCATGGCCACTGGTGATAGTGCGCCAGTTGAGCGAATCATTAGCACTTTGCCATGGATTGACGTTAAAGGGGACGTAAATCGGTTAGTGGTTGGCGGCGCTGCAGGCTGGTCACTGACATCCAATGCAGTACAACACAAACGGGTGCTCGAACTCTGTGAAGCTGCCGAAAAGACACAAACTGCAGAAGTCGCCGCGAAACTAAGCGAGGTTATCAAGAATGCGAAGAATGAGCTTCAAACAGGGCACAACCGGGCAGTCAACACGGACGCTGCGCAATAATAAAGTAGGGAATAAAGTAGGGGACACCCACTTATCGCCCCCACTTATCGCAGGCGGGGTGCTTCAAAACCAGCCGCTGCTCGGTGACCGGGCGCTGCTTGCTGCGGCAATGGCGTATGTTGACTGGCACCCGGCGCCCGGCTGCGATACCTTTTCCATCCACCAGGAAGAGTAAGCTCGCGCCGAGGCTGTAAAACCCGATTTAGGTTCGACAATGCCTGTCTTGGGCATGAACATGCCCTTTATGGGTATATATTCAAAAGTAAGCTCATGCAGAGGTGGTTAAACCCCATACGGGTTTGACAATGCCTGCATTGGGCATTAACATGCCCTTTATGGGTACTTATGCAGATGCACTTTTTACAAAAACACAACAGCGGGTGCTGGCTGTCTTGTTTGGCCAGTCACAACGCTCGTTTTACGCCAATGAACTGATCGGGCTGGCGCAATCGGGTTCCGGAGCAGTGCAGCGGGAGTTAGCGCGTCTGGAGTCGTCGGGTCTGGTGACGATGCACCGGATCGGCAACCAAAAGCATTACCAGGCCAACCGCCGTGCCCCGATCTTTGAAGAGCTGCGCGGCATCGTCCTGAAAACCTTCGGCGTGGCCGATGTGCTGCGCACCGCGCTCGCGCCTTTGTGGCCACAGATCGAGGTGGCGTTTGTCTACGGCTCGCTTGCCAAAGGCAGCGAGCATGCCGGCAGCGATGTCGATCTGATGGTGATTGGATTCGTGCCGTCGAACGCAGAACTATTGGAAGTGCTCTTGCCGGCCCAGGCGCAACTGGGCCGGGTGGTCAATCCTACGCTGTATACGCCGGACGAGTTTGCGCAACGTGTACACGAGGGCAAGTCATTTATCATGCGGGTGCTGGAGCAGCCTAAAATCTTCATCAAGGGAGAATTGGATGACATCACCCGGCTCGCCGGCGCTGGCGAACCTGGCCCGGATCGGCCAGCTCAAGACGGAAGCGCCTGACGCCCGCGAGCGCGCCGGTCTTTTGCGCTCGGCCACCGTGCGCCTGCACGATGCCCGCCAGGCGACGTTGTCGCTGGAGAGCCGCTTCGACCTTGCGTATAACGCCGCGCATGCGGGCGCTCTGGCCGCGCTGCGTGCGCACGGCTACCGCAGCGAGAACCGTTACCTGGTGTTCCAGTGCCTGGAGCACACGCTGGGCTGGAAGCCGGTTCAGTGGCTGTTGCTCGACCAGGCGCACAAAAAACGCAACTTGGCCGAATATGAGGGCGACCTGGATGTCACGCACGGGTTCGTCGAGGAGCTGATTGAACATGCCGCATCCTTGATTGCCGCGGTACAGGCGTTGGGCCCGCGATGACAGGCAATGCATCGACCCCATCGCCATTAGTGACGGGTGTTGTCACGCAAGAACACGCGCGGCGTGCGTTCTTGTGCGGCGAGGACAGTGTGTCCGGCATGGACTTCAACCACCGGCGCGGCTGGATCGCCACCCGCATCAAGGAGCTCGCCCACCTCTTTGCCATTGTCGTGGCCGCGTACGCAGTCATGACCAACCAATACTATCTGGTAGTCCACTTCGACCAGCAACGCGCACCTTGATCGAAATACTATACGCAAATTGGGTATAGTTCGGCTGACGTGAGTATAATCGACATGCGAGCAACTTTCGTGGAACTGCCGCCATTCATGCGTCACCGGGATACGTACCTGGACGACGTCGCCTACCGACAGCTGCAAGATGAAATGATGAAGCCCCCGGAAGCGGGCGATGTCATCGCCGGCACGGGAGGCCTCAGGAAGCTTCGTTACGGTGATCGCAATCGCGGCAAGGGAAAACGGGGCGGGCTGCGTGTCATTTACTACTGGTGGGTTGCCGCCGACCAGTTCTGGCTGTTCACCCTTTACGATAAGGATGAGGCGGCTGATTTGACGGCGAGCGAACGCAAGGCACTTGGCGCCTTGTTGATCCGCGAGCTGGAAGCGAGGAGCACAACATGACGAAGCGAAATTTGTTTGCTGAACTGGAAGAGGGGTTCGACGCGTTAGCCGATGAGCGTGCCGGTAAGGTGACGCTGCGAAAGCAAACCGTCGACTACCAGCCACCCGTCGAGATGACTGCGGCCGAAGTCGTTCGAGTGCGAACCAAGCTCAACGTGTCGCAGCCTGTTTTTGCACGCAGGTTCAGGACTGAGGCAAAGACAATCGCGAACTGGGAGCAGGGAAGGTCCAAGCCCAACGCCCAGGCCGCCATACTGCTCAAGCTGGTTGATCGTCACCCTGAACTACTTGACGAGATCGCGACCCTCTAGCAATAGTATTTCTCGCCGAACGTATATCCATCCCGAAAGTTCTATTCTCAGTTGTCGAGTGAGCATCTTGCGCTGCAAGATGGGCATCGGGTCTTGCGGTCAGCCTATTTCACGATGACGCCAACCAATGACCTTAACGCCAATAGGTCTCATGAACCTTTCCCCCGATCGTCCCGCTGTGAGGAGCAAGCGGCTTTCATATCAAAGCGCTATTTGTTCCTCACCGCACGTGCTGCCCGGACGCCATCGAGCCAGTCCTGAGCGCCAGCTGCGAATGCTGCATCGAGTGCCTCCTGCGGCAGGCTGTACACGGATGCCCACGCCGCCCGGCCATCTGCGGTGTTTGTCGGGAAGTCTTCGCGCTGGATCGGCCAATGGTACTTTCTGATCAGGGGCGGACGACGGTCGCCAAGCTGGCTTTGCGGTAGGCGAAAATGCTTTCAAAGCCAGTCATGTCCTTCGATTCGAGCAGGACGGACAGAACGTGCGCGCGGATGGACTTCGGGCCCTTGGGGAATCTTGGTTGCTGTGTCATCGGTTTCGTCAGGTCTCTGGTGGCCGATTCAGGATGCCAACCTGCTCGGCCAAGCCCCGAAGCGCAACCTGAGCGATGGCGTGGTGCCATGCTCAGTCGTTCGAAGGTACTCCAGTGTAGCTTTTTCGGCTAACCGCCTGCGTGGAAAAAGCGTTAACGCAGTAGTGCGCGCTAACTGCTTTTTTGGGGAGAAGCCTATTTCACGATAACGTCATTGAACAGCGTTTCGCGTTTGACGCGATTATCCAACGCCGCATTGGGGTCGATAAACTGGATCTTGTCGTTCTTCAAAGGGGACTTGACCTTGGTATTGCTCGGCACGTCGTCCAGCGCCGCCATGACTTCCTGGCCCTCGGTCAGCATATATTCGTGAAACAGCAGCGCCGCATTCGGATGCGTGGCATTGCGCAGCACCCCGATGCCGGTACTGAAGGCAAGCGTGGGTTCGAGGATCAGCCAATCGACCGGAGCGCCTTCGCGCTTTAGCTGCACGGCTTTGTACTGGTAGACGTTCAGCGCCATTGGAACCTCTCCCGACGCGACCATGTTGGCCGTGAGCGAATGTCCGGTACGAACCGACAGTCCATTGCGCTCCTTGATATCCCGGAACATCTTGACGCCTGCTTCACCGCCAAAATGATCGGTCACGATGGCAAGCCAGTCATAGTCGGTGCCTTCCACACCCAGCTTGCCCTTCCATTTCGGATCGAGCAGATCCTTGTAGCTGCGGGGCAGCTCTTCCTTCTTTATAAGGTTGGTGTTGTAGGCCACGGCGAACAAGGTGATCTGCGCTACCGCCCACTCCTGGTGCTTGGGCACGGCGCCAGGCACCAGGTCCTTGTACGATGGGGAAGCGACCGGCACCAGAAGCTTTTCGCGCGACAGCGCTTCCATGTTCTGGATCTGAATTTGCGCGACGTCGACTTTGTACATCTTCCCCTTCGTCTCCGTGATGATGCGTTGCAGTACATTGTCATCGCCCGAGCGCCACACCGTCACCTTGATTCCGTATTTGTCTTCAAAACGCTTGATGACCTTGGCCGAGTCCTTTGGGGCGAGGCTGGTGTACCAGTTCAGCGCTCCTTCTTTTTTCGCGGCGGCGACAATGCGCTCCATCCGGTCCGGGGAATCGGCTTGCTGGGCGGCTGCCGGGAGTGCCATGCAGGTCGTTATGCTCACTGCGCACAGCAGCCCTTTGAGTAGTCGGTTCAATCTTGTCTCCTGGAGTGATTGGGTTTTATCAGCGCTGATACAAGGATTGGCGAGTTCAGGCGGCCTTGCCGCGCGCAGGCGCCAGGCGGGCGAGCGACTCTTCTGCCGTCATCACGTCGCCAAAAAAGAGCTGGTAGTTGTTAAGTGCCGCCGCGTGCTCTTCGTCGGTGTGGGCAGCGCAGGCGTCCGACAGGAGCGCCACCCGGTAATCGAGCATCATGGCGTCGCGTGCGGTCGACTCGCAGCAGACGTTGGTCGTGGTGCCGGCGATGAGCAGCGTGTCGATGCCACGCTCTTTCAAGAGATTATCGAGGTCGGAGGAGCCCGCTACCAAGGCGCTGAACATGATCTTCTTCACCCGCAGGTCGGACGCTGCGATCTGCAGTGCCGGAAACAGCTGAAAGCCTTCCGCGTCCTCGGCAAGGCTCGCAAGCCGTCTGTTCACCCTGTCGGCCGTCAGGCCGTATCGATGATGGTTGCCCCACCGCTCGAGCGCACCTGCCGACGTGGTCTGGATCCAGATCACCGTCGCGCCCGCCGCACGCATGGCGTCGGCCAGGCGGTTGATGTTCGGGACGATGTCGCGCGCGACCGGGACCTCGGAAGGAAAGCCCTCTGCAACGAAATGGTTCTGCATGTCGACGACGACGAGCGCGGCGCGGGCCGCATCGATGCTGGTGAGCGAGAACGGCTGACCCTTACGGCGCAGCACGCGCTCCTTCACCGATCCGGGGATCGTGTAATTGTGCATTGTCTCTTTCCAGTGTTGTTCGTCGTTGTCGGATTTCACTGCCGTTTTTGGACAGCAGTTCCCCCAGAGCAAGTTGATCTGGCACATTCCGATCTTGGTATGTTTTTACCCCGCAGCGGTCGGGCACGTCAACCACATGTAAATCTTTGTTCTGACGGCCGGAACCGGCGGCCGATTTTTTTGCTTCTGTTCTGGTATACAAGACGCGGTGCCGAGTTCCGCGTAATTACAAAGAGGTAGTGTTTATCCATCTATTGTAAAGTATAATGGTTCTCATTTGCGTTCAAAATCATATGAACCTGTCAACTTTGACGGCGCGCCCAGCGACGGCGACAGATTTAATCACCACCCTCGGAGAATCAGAAGATGAATAAAAACTTTATCGCCGCAGCCGTTGCTGCCGCCTTTATCGCCGCACCGCTTGCCGCCCAGGCAAGCGAGGCCGAACTGCTGGCGCGCATTGAAAAACTGGCGGCCGAACTCGACGCGGTCAAGGCCGAGCTGAAAGCGAGCACCCGGAAAACCGACGCCGTGGCGCAGCAGCAGCAGGCCATCGCGGCAGCGCCGGCTGCAACGGCAGGCGCGCCGGCGACGGTATTGACCGGCTACGGCGAGGTCAATTACAACCGTCCGACCAAGAATGCCAGCGCCGCCCAGACCGATGTGCGCCGCGCCGTGATCGGCATCCAGCATCGCTTCGACGAGAAGACCAAGCTGGTTTCCGAATTCGAGTGGGAGCATGCAGTCACGTCGGCCGACGATGCCGGTGAGGCCGCCGTTGAGCAGTTGTATGTCGAGCACCAGTTCAACAACGGCCTGCGCGCCAAGGCTGGCCTGTTCCTGATTCCATCGGGCCTGCTCAACGTGGCGCACGAGCCGACCGCCTACTACGGCGTGGAGCGCAATTTTGTCGAAACCGCGATCATCCCGTCCACCTGGCGCGAAGCCGGGTTCGGCCTGTCGGGCGACTTCGGCAATGGCTTTGCCTGGGATGCGGGCCTGACCACCGGCTTCGACATGACCAAGTGGGATGGCGCATCCGAGGAAGGCCTGGAATCGCCGCTGGGCAGCATCCACCAGGAAGGCCAGCTGGCCAAGTCGCGCGACATGTCGGTGCACGGCGCGCTGAACTGGCGCGGCGTGCCGGGCCTGTTGTTGGGCGGCTCGGTGTTCTCGGGTAAGGCTGGGCATAAAACGGCCGACTTCCCGGCACAGGATGCACGCGTGACGCTGTGGGACCTGCATGGCCGTTACACCCCTGGCCGCTGGGATCTGTCTGCGCTGTACGCTCGCGGGCACATCAGCAATGTCGATGCGCTGAACCTGGGCTTCGCCACCGAAGTGGCGCCGATTCCGAAAAGCTTCGATGGCTGGTACCTGCAGGCGGCTTATCAGCTGTTCAAATCGAGCGATTATGCCCTGAGCCCGTTCGTGCGTTACGAGCAGTTCAACACCTCGAGAAGTTTTACCCCGGCCGTGCGGGCACTGGGCGCAAAGCCTGGCGTGGATGAAAAAGTCGCGACCATCGGCGCCAACCTGCGCGTGGGCGAAGGCGTGGTGCTGAAGGCCGACTATCAGAAGTTCAGCGAAAACGAATCGCGTGACCGCCTGAACCTGGGCGTGGGCTTCTCGTATTAAACTCGCAGGATGAAATACTCCCTCTGTCTTCCCGTGCTTGCCGCCAGTGCGGCCTGTGCTCCCGCGTTCGCGACCCAGTACCTGAGCGCGGAGCAGGCGCAAAAGCTGATGTTTCCGGACGCGAGCGAGTTTCGTGAACAGAAGCTGGCGCTGACCACGGCGCAGATGCAGCAGGTCGAGAAGCTGGCGGGGGTCACGGCGCGTTCGGTCAACTGGCGTGTGTTTCGTGCCATCAAGGGCGAAGCCACGCTCGGTTACGTCGTGCTCGACGACGTCATCGGCAAGTTTGAACTGATCTCGTACGCGGTCGGGATCAATCCGGACGCGAGCGTGCGTCAGGTCGAGATACTGACCTACCGCGAAAGCCATGGCGGCGAGATCCGCAATCCGGCATGGCGCAAGCAGTTCGTCGGCAAGCGTGCGCCGGCCGGACTGTCGATCGGCGATGGCGTCGCCAACATCAGCGGCGCAACGCTGTCGTCCACCCATGTCACGGACGGGGTGCGGCGCATCGCCGCCATCGCGCAGGTCGCGCTGGCACAATGATACGGCGTGCCCAGCCCTGGTTGGGCACGCTGGTAGAGATCGCGGTGGCCGATGCGCTGCCCGAGCAGGACATCCATCGCGCCATCGGGCTGGCCTTCGCTGAAGTCGCCCTGGTGCACACACTCATGAGCTTCCACGATCCGCACAGCGAGGTCTCGCGCTTGAACCGCGCAAGCGCCGGCGATGCGTTGCAAGTTCATCCCCACACCTGGCAGGTGCTGTTGCTGGCGCAGGAAGTGCAGGCGGCGTCGGCGGGCATCTTCAATATCGCGTGCGCCCCGTGCCTGGTCTCCTGGGACTGCCTGCCGGCGCCGCAAGCGCGTGCCGCAGAGTATGTGCCCGGTAGGTCAATCTTCACCCTCGAAGCCGATCACCGCGTGCGCAAGCTGGCGCCGGGATGGATTGACCTGGGCGGTATTGCCAAAGGGTACGCGGTCGATCTTGCCATCGATGCCTTGCTGCACGCGGGAATGAGCAGTGCCCTGGTCAACGCGGGCGGGGACCTGCGCGCCGTGGGCGAGCGCGCGTGGGAGGTGGCGGTGCGCGACCCGCACGCGCCGTCGCGCGTGGGCCGCCAAATCGACCTGTGCAACGAGGCGATGGCCACCTCGGCCACTTACTTTTCCGCCAGGCAGTGGAACGGCAACACCGTCAGCGCGCTGGTCGACGGCCGCACCGGAAGTGCTTTGTCCGGCGCGCTGAGCGCCTCGGTGCGTGCACCCGGATGCGCGGTTGCGGACGCGCTGACGAAAGTCGTGCTGGCCACGCGCGACCCGCTGCACCCGGTGCTGCGCGCTTTCCACGCCTCGGCGTTTATCCTCGAAAACAGCGTGGCTGTGCGGTTATAATCTTGTCGATGTCTCATAAACCTGCTCCGCACCCGGCCGCGCACGCGCGCAACCATATCAACCTGCGCCTTGAGCGCTGGCACCGCCGCTACATTTATTTAAGTTGCGCAATCCTGTTTGCGACCGGCGTCGCCTGGCTGGTCGCCCACTTTTTCCTGCGCCCGGTCAGCGAATTCGGCGAAACGGTCAACCCGCTCGAGCCGTGGGCAATGAAGCTGCACGGCGCTGGCGCCATGGCCATGCTGTTTTTCCTTGGCAGCCTGATGAACAGCCACATCCGGCGCGCGCTGAAGGCGGGACGCAACCTGGTGTCGGGCTGGGCGATGATCTTCGTCAACAGCACCCTGACCGCCACCGGCTTCGGCCTGTACTATCTCGCCAGCGAGGGTAGCCGCCCGCTGTGGTCGGTCACGCACTGGATTGCCGGCCTCGGCCTGGGCCTGCTGATTGTCCTGCACGTGGTCCTCGGACATCGTGCCCGGCTGCGCATGGCGTAGCGTCGCTCGCGCCAGACTTTCCTCATTCGCCGACGACGGGCTCGGCCAGCTGCGCCGGCTTGGTCGGCACAAACTTCACCAGGTAGATCGTCACGCCAATGCCGATGGCGAGCAGCATGGCCTTGAGCGCGATGCCGTGGACCTGGAATGCCGAAAATGCGAGCGAAGCCCACAGCAGCGTCAGCGCCGACACCTTGGCCTTGGCCGGGATGCCTTTGCCTTGCTCGTAATCGCGAATAGTTGTGCCAAACACCTTGTTGTTCAGCAGCCAGCCGTGCATGCGTGTGGAGCCGCGTGCGAAGCATGCCGAGGCCAGCAGCAGAAAAGGCGTGGTCGGCAGCAGCGGCAGGAAAATGCCGAGGATGCCAAGCGCAACCGCAATACTGCCCACGAGATTGAGCGTAGTCTTCATTTAAGTAGGGACTTCCTGTTCGGTAGCAACAGGCCGACAAGCGATGCATCTCGCTGCCCCCGTTTCATCGCATCGTAACACCACCGTACATCGCGCGGGTTTTTGCGGTGCGTCGCAGTCGTGCTCTGGCGTTTGGCAAAAATGGCTACACTCGACTAAAGAACATTCAACGCCAGACCACCGAGGGCTTGATCGTGGAAACTAGTGAGCAGTGCCAGTCCCGGAAAACAGTGCCGGGCCCTTCGCCTGACGGCGCCCCCGACAAAACGACCCACGCCGCGCTGGCCTGGCTGGGCCGATGGAGCCTGCGCGCGCTCGCGTGCGGGGCGGCGATCATCCTGTTGGCGCTGGCCGTGTTTGCGGCACGCTGGCTATATGCGCAGCGCAAGGTCGACCAGGCAATGGAACTGGTGGCGACGAGCGCGCGCGCGACCTTGCCGCCGCCTGCGGTCCGTGACCGGATCGTGACCAGGCCGCCCGCCCAGCAACAGGAAGAAGACCTGCCGCCACTGGTGTTGCTGGCGCCCGAACCGGTCAAGGCAGTCCCCGCCAAGCCTGCGGTGCGTATGGACAGCGCGGCCCGTAAAAAGAAAACCCATGTCCAAACCAAACTCGCAGCAGCGACGCCGAAGCCGGCCTCCAAGGGCAAGCGCACAGCGGCGCTGGCGACTGCAAAGTCGCGCGCGCCTGTCCGCAGCGCTCGGGTGGCTGCAACGCCGAAGCGTTGTCGCACCGGTGAGCTTGCGCGTGACTGCCTGGCGGACTTATGCCGGGCCGGTCGCAAGGCGGCCTGTCTCGCGGGGTCCGGTAACGGCTTGTTCTGAATGCCAGGCCCGGTCCCGGAAAAACAAATCCATATGATGGACTTGCGTGCCACCGGCATTTTCCCTCGGGTATTATCAAATGCGCCACGCCACAGGGGGCCATCACGGGCCCACTGCCAAAAACAGCGAACCGCAGGAGATAATGAATGGGAGCACAAGATGCCCGTAACGCGCGGGCCTTGCCCGCATCGGCCGGCGAGCCGGGCCCCGGCCTGATCGAGGACCTGGTTGCGGCGAACCACATCCTGTGCGCGGAACGCGTGCTTGACGGTTTCGGACATGTGAGCGTGCGCCACGACAGGGACGCGAACCGTTTTCTGCTGTCGCGCAACATGGCGCCGGCGCTGGTCACGGCCGGCGATATCGTCGAATTCGACCTCGACGGCAATCCGGTGAACGCCAACGGCCGCCCCCTCTATCTCGAAATTTCCATTCATGGGGCAATCTACAAGGCGCGCCCCGACGTGATGGCGATCGTGCACAGCCATTCCCACAGCGTCATCCCGTTCGGCGTCACCGGCTCCAGGCTGCGGCCCGTGTTCCACATGGCTGCGTTTCTCGGAAACGGCGCGCCGATCTTCGAGATCCGGACCGAGGCCGGCATGACCGACCTGCTGATCCGCAACAATGAGCTGGGCGACTCCCTGGCGCGTTCCCTCGGCGACAGTTCAGTGGTGCTGATGCGCGGCCACGGATCGACCGCGGTGGGCAACTCGCTTCAGCAGGCCGTGTTCCGCGCGGTCTACGCCGAAACCAATGCGCGCCTGCAGGCCGACGCCAGCAAGCTCGGTCCCATCACTTTCCTTGCCCCCGAGGAAGCGGAAAAAGCGACCGAGACGATCGATGCGTGCATCGGCCGCTCCTGGGATCTTTGGAAAAGAAACGTCTCCCAAGACAAATAATCGCGCATCCCGCCGGTATTTTTTTGTTGTTTCCAAAGGGACAAATCCTTGCTAGTATGGATTTCACAATTAAAAAATAGGGAGGGGAGACGGATGATTTCACGCACATCACTGTATTTCGCACTGGTCCTGGCGACGGCCTTTTCCATTGGTAACGCGCGCGCCGTCGAGCCCAGGACCGAAGTCGTGGAGGCGGCCACGCTGCACGGCCCGGATCGCCACGAACGCCTGGTGGCGGCGGCCAGGCAGGAAGGCTCGCTCACGCTCTACGCCACGATGGGCCAGGAACAGATCAGCGCGATCGCCGCGGCCTTCGAGAAAAAGTATGGCGTCAAGGTGAACCTGTGGCGCGCAAGTTCGGAAACCGTTGCGCGTCGGGCCATCACCGAAGCGCGCGGCAACCGTTTCGAAGTTGACGTAATCGAGAGCAATAGTCCTGAGATGGAGGCATTTCACCGGGAGAAATTGAGCCAGCGCGTCACGACACCGTTCACGGCGGCGGTCATTCCGGAAGCGCTGCCGGCGCACGGCGAATGGCTGGGCGTGCGCGTCAACCTGTTCGTCCAGGCATACAACACGAACAAGGTGAAGCCGGAGGACCTGCCGAGCACCTATCGCGATCTGGTCGATCCCAAGTGGAAAGGCAAGATCGCGGCCGAGATGGACAACGTGGACTGGTTCGCCACCGTGGTCAGTGAGATGGGCGAGCAAAAAGGCGTGGCGCTGTTCCAGGACATGGCGCGCACCAGCGGTGTCTCCCTGCGCAAGGGCCATCCGGTGCTGGCGAGCATGACTGCGGCAGGGGAAGTGTCGCTGGTCCTGTCCACCTACAACTATTTCATCGACAAGCTGCGCAAGACCAAGGGCGCACCGGTTGCCTGGACCGTGCTTGAGCCGGCCGTCGCGCGCACCAGCGGTGTCACGCTGGCGCGCCGTGCCCCGCATCCGAACGCGGCGGTGCTGTTCGTCGACTTCATGCTGTCCGACGCGCAAGCGATGTTTCCCTCGCTCGACTTGATTCCTGTGATCCGCTCGATGGAGGGCATGCCCAAGCAGGTGAAATGGAAGTTCGTCGATCCGGTCAAGATTCTCGACGAGTCCGACAAATGGTCGAAACTCTATCAGCAGGTGTTTAACCCTCAAGGCGCCAAGTAGATACGCCGCGGGGAGCGCCTGTCAGTTCGCTTTGACCACACATCGTCGCAACAATCCCACACGGCGCCCGGGCGGCGCCGTGCTGCCATCTGCTCGAACGACGCGTCATTCCCCGGGATCTGCCAATCGTCGCGCCTTATCCCTTGATGCAAATTCCCGGTTCCAGGCGCGCGACCGTGCGTGCCAGCTCGGCCTTGTCGGCTGAGTCGACGGCTTCGGCAACATCCTTGTAGGATGTCAACCCGTCGAGCAGAAGCACTTCGTCATCGTCGCTGTCGCAGTGGATATCGACCGCGTTCAGTGCCCGGATTTTTTGGGGCGCGCTGATCACGCCGCTCAGGGCAAGCGCGGCCTGCTCGAACGCTTGCGCCTTGGTCGCGCCGATGCCGCGGATGCCGCTGTCGGCGCCATGCTGAAATTGCTCCCACCGCGGGATAGCCGTTTGGTCGGGCATTGGGTTCCCATTGCGTCGAGTTCCATTTCATCAGACTTGCTCCGAGAACCTCGTCCTTTCGGGCGAGGAGTGAAAGGAGCCGACGCGAATCAGTCGATGCCTTAGGATCAAGAGTGGAACCAGCGTCGACAATTGGTGTCGAACTTGGATGAAACTGGTTTACCGATACCGCGTCAAGTCGCTGAACGGGCTGCTTAACAAGCAAGCTCGGGCCGTCAACTTCGTTTGGAACTACTGCAATGACAGACAAAAGGATGCGCTGCGTTTTGGCCGTCGCTGGCATACCGGATTCGATTTGATCAAGCTCACCACAGGCGCTAGTCGTGAACTTGGTCTTCACTCGGGAACCGTCAACGACGTGTGTCAGCA
>Ga0207975_100201_pt1 | contig 41454 bp, 46 predicted proteins | sample LakWasMe91_HOW11_2_FD_183913 | JGI IMG/M metagenome (GOLD analysis project Ga0207975, IMG submission 183913) | Freshwater sediment methanotrophic microbial communities from Lake Washington under simulated oxygen tension - Sediment Metagenome... | ecosystem: Environmental > Aquatic > Freshwater >...
GTTGCTTTAGATTCTTGTCCTCAAAGAAGAGGGGTTTGTACGCGTGTTTACACTACTACACCAAAAAAACCAAACTCAGCGATGCGTAAAGTTGCGCGTGTGCGTTTGACAAATGGTAATGAAGTAAATGCTTACATCCCTGGAGAAGGACACAATTTGCAAGAGCACTCGATAGTATTAGTTAGGGGTGGAAGGGTAAAAGATTTGCCAGGAGTAAGATACCACATCGTTCGTGGTGCGCTTGATACATCAGGTGTAGCTGGAAGAACGCAAAGAAGATCTAAGTACGGAGCAAAACGACCAAAAGAAGCAAAAAAGTAATTTAAAACGTTATTCTTATGATGTTGCGATTATATCGTGACGTTATAGGTGTGAAATTTTATTAAAAAAAAGACATGAGAAAAAGAGCGGCAAAGAAAAGACCACTTTTACCAGATCCAAGGTTTAATGACCAATTGGTAACGCGTTTTGTGAACAACTTGATGTGGGATGGTAAGAAATCAACAGCTTTTAAAGTTTTTTATGATGCAATTGATATCATTGAAACTAAAAAACAAAATGACGAAAAAACTTCATTAGAAATTTGGAAAGATGCTTTGACTAATGTTATGCCTCACGTAGAAGTGCGTAGTCGTAGAGTAGGTGGAGCTACATTTCAAATTCCAATGCAAATTAGACCAGACAGAAAAATATCTATGGCTATGAAATGGTTGATTCTTTATGCAAGAAGAAGAAACGAAAAATCAATGGCTCAAAGATTAGCTTCAGAATGTTTAGCTGCTGCTAAAGAAGAAGGAGCGGCTGTTAAGAAAAGAATGGATACTCACAAAATGGCAGAAGCTAACAAAGCTTTCTCTCACTTTAGATTTTAATTCTTAAGAAATGGCTAGAGATCTTAAATATACAAGAAATATAGGAATTGCTGCTCACATTGATGCTGGTAAAACAACAACGACTGAGCGTATTTTATTCTATACCGGAAAATCACACAAAATTGGAGAGGTGCATGATGGTGCTGCAACAATGGACTGGATGGCGCAAGAGCAAGAAAGAGGTATTACTATTACTTCGGCTGCTACAACTTGTGAATGGAATTTTCCAACTGAGCAAGGTAAAATATTACCTGAATCAAAACCTTATCACTTTAACATTATCGATACTCCTGGACACGTTGACTTTACAGTGGAGGTAAACCGTTCTTTGCGTGTATTGGATGGATTGGTGTTTTTATTTAGTGCTGTTGATGGTGTTGAGCCTCAATCAGAAACTAACTGGAGATTAGCTGATCAGTACCGTGTGCCACGTATGGGATTTGTTAATAAAATGGATAGACAAGGTTCTAATTTTTTGGCAGTTTGTCAGCAAGTTAGAGATATGTTGAAATCAAACGCTGTTGCAATCACTTTGCCAATTGGTGAAGAGAATGATTTTAAAGGTGTTGTTGATTTGGTTAAAAATCAAGCTATTGTTTGGCATGATGCTACACAAGGAGCTACTTTTGATATCATCGATATTCCTGCGGATATGGTTGGTGAAGTGAAAGAGTATAGAGATATTCTTATCGAAGCGGTTGCTGATTATGATGAGAACTTGCTTGATAAATACATGGAAGATCCAGATTCTATTACGGAAGAAGAGATTAACAATGCGTTAAGAGCTGCTACTATGGATATGGCTATCATTCCTATGATTGCGGGTTCTTCTTTCAAAAATAAAGGGGTTCAATTCATGTTAGATGCAGTATGTAAATACTTGCCGTCTCCATTAGATAAAGAAGGTATTGCTGGTATTCATCCAGATGATGCTGAATTATTAGAGGAAGATCAAACTCAAATTTTGCGTAAACCAGATGTAAAAGAGCCTTTCGCTGCTTTGGCATTTAAAATTGCTACTGACCCATTCGTAGGTCGTTTGGCTTTCTTCCGTGCTTATTCAGGAAGATTGGATGCTGGTTCTTATGTATTGAATACTCGTTCTGGTAACAAAGAAAGAATTTCTCGTATCTACCAAATGCACGCTAACAAACAAAATCCAATCGAATATATTGAGGCTGGAGATATTGGAGCTGCTGTTGGATTTAAAGATATCAAAACTGGAGACACATTGTGTGATGAAAAACACCCAATTATTCTTGAGTCAATGAAATTCCCTGCGCCGGTAATTGGTATCGCTATTGAACCTAAAACTAAGGCTGACGTTGATAAAATGGGTATGGCTTTGGCTAAATTGGCCGAAGAAGATCCAACATTTACAGTTAGAACTGATGAGGCTTCTGGGCAAACAATTATCTCAGGTATGGGTGAGCTTCACTTGGATATCTTGGTAGATCGTATGAAGCGTGAATTCAAAGTTGAAGTGAACCAAGGTGAGCCTCAAGTTGAATACAAAGAAGCATTTACAAAAACTGCTCAACATAGAGAGACTTATAAAAAACAATCTGGAGGTCGTGGTAAATTCGGTGATATCGTATTTAGAGTTGAACCTGCTGATGAAGTTGATGGTAAAGTTCCAGTAGGATTGCAGTTTGTGAATGAAGTAAAAGGAGGAAACGTTCCAAAAGAATATATTCCTGCTGTTGAAAAAGGTTTTAGAGAAGCTATGAAAACTGGACCTTTGGCTGGTTACCAAGTAGATAGTTTGAAAGTTACTTTATTAGACGGATCTTTCCATCCAGTGGATTCTGATGCTCTTTCATTTGAATTGGCTGCAAGAATGGGTTATAGAGAAGTTGCTAAAGCGGCTGGAGCTATTATTCTTGAGCCTATCATGAAAATGGAAGTTATTACACCGGAAGAAAACATGGGAGATATCGTTGGAGATATTAACCGTCGTAGAGGTCAAGTAAATGACATGGGTGATAGAAACGGTGCTAAAACTATTAAGGCAGATGTGCCATTATCTGAAATGTTTGGGTATGTAACAACTTTAAGAACTTTGTCTTCAGGTCGTGCAACATCTACAATGGAGTTTTCACACTACGCTGAAACGCCATCTAATATTTCAGAAGCAGTTATCAAAAAAGCAAAAGGAAACGCTTAATCTTTAAGAAAATGAGTCAAAAAATCAGAATAAAATTAAAATCGTACGATCACATGTTGGTAGATAAGTCTGCCGAAAAGATTGTAAAAACAGTAAAGACTACTGGTGCTGTTGTTACTGGACCAATTCCATTGCCAACTCACAAAAAACTTTTTACAGTATTGCGTTCTCCGCACGTAAATAAAAAAGCTAGAGAGCAGTTTGAAGTAATGTCATATAAGAGATTAATTGATATTTATTCATCTTCTTCTAAAACTATTGACGCTTTGATGAAACTTGAATTACCAAGTGGAGTTGAAGTTGAAATCAAAGTTTAAGTACTTTTAGAGTAATAAAGGAACGCTGTTTTTAGGTTAAAAATATTTTTTTGGTTTGTGTGTAAATAAGTTATACATTTGCACCTCGAAAAAAAAATAGAATTTTGCTTAAAAGCTGCGTTCTATATTTATATTTAATAATTAATAATTAATATTTATGTCTGGGTTAATTGGTAGAAAAATCGGCATGACTAGTATTTTTGATGAAAACGGGAAAAACATTCCTTGTACAGTAATCGAAGCTGGTCCATGTGTTGTTACCCAAGTCAGAACCAAAGGTGTTGACGGGTATGAAGCGTTGCAACTTGGTTTCGATGACAAAAACGAGAAACATTCCACAAAAGCGGCTGTAGGTCACTTTAAGAAAGCTGGAACTGTTGCTAAGAAAAAAGTCGTTGAATTCCATGATTTTGCAACTGAACAAAAATTAGGAGATCTTATTGATGTTACTATTTTTGCTGAAGGAGAATTTGTAGATGTACAAGGTGTATCTAAAGGTAAAGGTTTTCAAGGGGTTGTTAAACGTCACGGATTTGGTGGTGTAGGACAAGCAACTCACGGTCAACACAACCGTTTAAGAGCGCCAGGTTCTGTGGGAGCCTCTTCTTATCCATCTAGAGTATTCAAAGGAATGCGTATGGCTGGAAGAATGGGAGGAGATAATGTAAAAGTTCAAAACCTTAGAGTTTTAAAAGTGGTTGCTGATAAGAACCTACTTGTAGTTAAAGGAGCGATTCCTGGACACAAAAACTCTTATGTAATCATTCAGAAGTAATGGAAGTAAAAGTATTAGATTTCAACGGAAAAGATACTGGAAGAAAAGTTCAACTTTCTGATTCAGTTTTCGCAATTGAACCAAATAATCACGCTGTATATCTTGATGTAAAGCAGTATTTGGCTAATCAAAGACAAGGTACTCATAAAGCTAAAGAAAGAGCTGAAGTTGCTGGAAGTACACGTAAGATTAAAAAACAAAAAGGTACAGGTACAGCTCGTGCGGGAAGTGCTAAAAACCCTTTGTTTAAAGGTGGAGGTACTGTTTTTGGGCCTAGACCAAGAAGTTATTCATTTAAATTGAATAAAAACTTGAAACGTCTTGCTAGAAAATCTGCATTTTCAATTAAAGCAAAAGAGTCGAATATAATCGTTCTTGAAGATTTTAATTTTGAGACACCAAACACTAAAAATTTCATTAATGTTTTGAAAGCTTTGGAGTTAGAAAATAAAAAATCACTGTTTGTGTTGGGTGGTACGAATAAAAACGTATATTTGTCGTCACGAAATTTAAAGGCTTCAAATGTTGTAAGCAGCTTAGAATTAAGTACTTATGATATTTTGAATGCTAATAATTTAGTGCTTTTGGAGAGTTCTTTGGAAGTAATTGAAGAAAATTTAAGTAAATAATAGGATATGAGCATCATAATTAAACCTATAGTAACGGAAAAAGTAACCAAAGAAAGTGAAGTTTTGAACCGCTTCGGATTCGTTGTTGACAGAAAAGCTAACAAAATTGAAATTAAGAAAGCTGTTGAGGCTGCTTATGGAGTAAATGTTGTTAGTGTTAACACAATGAACGTAAGACCAGACAGAACTACAAAATACACTAAAAGTGGTTTAATCAGTGGAAAGACAAATGCAATTAAAAAAGCAATTGTTCAAGTACAAGAAGGAGAAACAATTGATTTTTACAACAATATCTAAGATAGAAAAATGTCAGTAAGAAAATTAAAACCTATTACCGCAGGTCAGCGATTTAGAGTTGTGAATGGTTATGACGCCATTACAACTGATAAGCCGGAACGCTCTTTGATAGCGCCGATAAAAAACTCTGGAGGTAGAAATAGTCAAGGAAAGATGACCATGCGTTATACGGGTGGTGGTCACAAACAAAGATATCGTATTATTGATTTCAAACGTACTAAAGAAGGAATTCCTGCTACAGTGAAATCAATCGAATATGATCCAAACCGTACTGCGTTTATCGCTTTATTAGCTTATGCTGATGGAGAGAAAACATATATTATTGCACAAAACGGATTGAAAGTTGGTCAGAAAGTTGTTTCTGGACCAGAATCTCAACCAGAAATTGGTAACACTTTACCATTAAGCAGAATTCCTTTGGGAACTGTTATTTCTTGTATCGAATTGAGACCAGGACAAGGAGCTGTAATTGCTCGTTCTGCTGGAACATTTGCTCAATTAATGGCAAGAGATGGGAAATATGCAACAATTAAAATGCCATCAGGAGAAACAAGATTGATCTTGTTGACTTGTTCGGCTACAATTGGTGCGGTTTCTAATTCAGACCACCAATTAGTTGTATCTGGTAAAGCAGGTAGAACAAGATGGTTAGGAAGAAGACCAAGAACAAGACCAGTAGCGATGAACCCAGTTGATCACCCAATGGGAGGTGGTGAAGGACGTTCTTCTGGAGGTCATCCACGTTCAAGAAATGGAGTACCAGCTAAAGGTTATAGAACTCGTTCTCCGAAAAACCCGAGTAATAAGTATATCGTAGAACGTAGAAAGAAATAATTAAGATATGGCACGTTCATTAAAAAAAGGACCTTTCGTTCATTATAAATTAGAGAAGAAAGTTGAAGAAAACATCGCAGGTGGAAATAAAGGAGTGGTTAAGACTTGGTCTAGAGCTTCTATGATTACTCCTGACTTTGTTGGACAAACTATCGCAGTTCACAACGGTCGTCAATTTGTACCGGTTTACGTTACTGAAAACATGGTAGGACACAAATTAGGAGAATTTTCACCAACTAGATCTTTTAGAGGTCATGCTGGAGCAAAAAATAAAGGTAAAAAATAAGAAGCAATGGGAGTTCGTAAAAGAGAAACAGCAGATGCGAGAAAAGAGGCTAATAAGTCTATTGCTTTCGCGAAATTGAATAACTGCCCTACTTCACCTAGAAAAATGCGCTTAGTAGCGGACTTGGTAAGAGGTCAGAAGGTAGAAAGAGCACTTAACATATTAAGATTCAGTTCAAAAGAAGCTTCAAGAAAATTAGAAAAACTATTGTTGTCTGCAATCAATAACTGGGAGCAAAAAAATAGTGAAGGTAATCTTGAAGAAGCTGGATTATTTGTTAAAGAAATCCGTGTAGATGGTGGAATGATGTTGAAAAGACTTCGTCCAGCTCCACAAGGTAGAGCACACAGAATAAGAAAACGTTCTAATCACGTTACAATCGTGTTAGGAGCTATAAATAACACACAAAGCAATTCTTAAGCAGCATGGGACAAAAGACAAATCCAATTGGAAATAGACTTGGTATCATCAGAGGATGGGACTCAAACTGGTATGGTGGAAATGATTACGGTGATAAATTAGCCGAAGATCACAAAATCAGAAAGTATATTCATGCTCGTTTATCAAAAGCTAGTGTATCAAAAGTAATCATCGAGAGAACTTTGAAACTTGTAACCGTTACTATCACTACTGCTAGACCTGGTATCATTATTGGGAAAGGTGGGCAAGAGGTAGACAAGTTGAAAGAAGAGCTTAAGAAAATTACTGACAAAGAGGTTCAAATCAACATCTTTGAAATCAAAAGACCTGAGCTTGACGCGTATCTAGTTGCTACAAGCATCTGTCGTCAAATCGAAAGCAGAATTTCTTACAGACGTGCAATCAAAATGGCTATGGCAGCTTCAATGCGTATGAACGCTGAAGGTATCAAAGTTTTGATTTCTGGTCGTTTGAATGGTGCTGAGATGGCTCGTTCTGAAGGTTTCAAAGAAGGAAGAATTCCTCTATCAACTTTCAGAGCTGATATTGATTATGCTTTGGCTGAAGCTCATACTACTTATGGTAGAATGGGAATCAAAGTATGGATCATGAAAGGTGAAGTTTATGGAAAGAGAGAACTTTCCCCACTTGCTGGAATGGATAAAAAACAAGCTGGTAGTGGTAAAGGTGGAGATGCTCCTCGTGGCAAATCTAACTTTAATAAAGGTGGAAAACCAGACGCTCGTAAAAGAAAGTAAATTTTTAAATTAAAGAAAAATGTTACAGCCTAAAAGAACAAAATACCGTAAGGTACAAAAAGGTAAAATGAAAGGGAATTCCCAAAGAGGGCATGAACTTTCTAATGGGATGTTTGGTATCAAATCTGTACATGAAGATGGAATGTTCTTAACTTCTCGTCAAATCGAAGCTGCGCGTATTGCTGCAACTCGTTACATGAAAAGAGAGGGACAATTATGGATTAAAATATTTCCAGACAAGCCTATCACTAAGAAACCTCTTGAGGTACGTATGGGTAAAGGTAAAGGGGCCGTTGAATATTGGGCTGCCGTTGTTAAACCCGGAAGAATTATGTTTGAAGTTGGAGGAGTTCCTTTGTCAGTTGCAAAAGAGGCTTTACGTCTTGCAGCTCAAAAACTTCCAGTAAAAACTAAATTTGTTATAGCTAGAGATTTCGAAGCATAATCTATATTATATTATGAAACAATCAGAAATAAAAGATCTTTCTGCAGCGGAGTTGCAAGAAAAACTTAGTCAAACTAAGAAGCTATATGCTGACTTAAAGATGGCTCACGCGATTTCTCCAATTGAGAACCCACTTCAAATTAGAAGTGTAAGAAGAACAGTTGCAAGATTAGCTACAGAACTTACAAAAAGAGAATTACAATAATTCTGCTGAAAGATGGAAGAAAAAAGAAATTTAAGAAAAGAAAGAATTGGGGTTGTTACTTCAAACAAAATGGATAAATCCATTGTAGTTGCTCAGGTAACTAAAGTAAAACACCCATTATATGGTAAGTTCGTGTTGAAAACAAAGAAATTTGTTGCACATGACGAAAAAAACGACTGTAACATTGGAGATACTGTAAGAATTAGCGAAACGCGTCCTTTGAGTAAAACAAAATGTTGGAGATTAGTTGAAATCCTAGAAAGAGCTAAATAATTATGGTACAACAAGAATCAAGACTAAAAGTAGCAGATAACACAGGAGCTAAAGAAGTTTTAACTATCCGTGTTTTAGGAGGTACCAAAAGAAGGTATGCCTCTGTTGGAGACAAGATTGTAGTATCTATAAAAGACGCAACACCAAACGGAAACGTTAAAAAAGGTGCTGTTTCAACTGCAGTTGTTGTACGTACCAAAAAAGAAGTGAGAAGAGCCGATGGTTCATACATCAGATTCGATGATAACGCTTGCGTATTGTTGAATGCTGCTGGTGAAATGAGAGGTACTCGTGTTTTTGGTCCGGTAGCAAGAGAACTTCGTGAAAAACAATTCATGAAAATTGTATCATTAGCACCAGAAGTGCTTTAATTCGTTTTAAGATGATAAAGCTAAAAATAAAATCAGGAGATATCGTAAGAGTTATTGCTGGAGACCATAAAGGTGCTGAAGGTAAAGTTTTGCGTGTTTACCGTGAGAAGAACAAAGCAATTGTTGAAGGTGTAAATATGGTTTCTAAACACACGAAACCTAGTGCAAAAAACCCTCAAGGTGGTATTGTAAAAAAAGAGGCTTCTATTCAAATATCAAACATCTCTTTAATTGATCCTAAAACTAAGGAAACAACAAGAGTAGGTATCAGAGTTGAAGGAGATAAGAAAGTAAGATTTTCAAAAAAATCTAATCAAGTACTATAGTAATGGCATATATACCTAGACTAAAAGAAGAATATAAGAGCAGAGTAATTACTGCTCTTAAAGAAGAATTCGGTTACACAAACGTAATGCAAGTTCCAAAATTGGAAAAAATCGTTTTGAGTAAAGGAGTTGGTGCAGCAGTATCTGATAAAAAATTGATTGACTATGCAGTTGATGAATTAACAAAGATAACTGGACAAAAAGCAGTATCTACTATCTCTAAGAAAGACGTTGCTTCTTTCAAATTGAGAAAAGGAATGCCTATTGGAGCAAAAGTTACTTTGCGAGGTGAAAAAATGTATGAGTTTTTAGACAGACTTATCACTTCAGCATTGCCACGTGTTAGAGATTTCAGTGGTATTAAAGCAACTGGTTTTGACGGTAGAGGAAATTACAATTTAGGTGTTTTAGAGCAAATCATTTTCCCTGAAATTGATATTGACAAAGTAAATAAAATATCTGGAATGGACATTACTTTTGTTACTACTGCAAAAACAGATAAAGAAGCAAAGTCATTGTTGGCTGAATTAGGTTTACCTTTTAAAAAGAATTAAGATATGGCTAAAGAATCAATGAAAGCCCGTGAGGTTAAAAGAGAGAAAACGGTAGCTAAGTATGCTGAGAAAAGAAAAGCTTTATTAGAAGCTGGAGATTACATCGGTTTACAAAAATTACCTAAAAATGCTTCTCCAGTTCGTATGCACAATCGTTGCAAATTAACAGGAAGACCAAGAGGGTATATGCGTCAATTCGGAATTTCACGTGTTACTTTCCGTGAAATGGCTAATAATGGATTAATTCCAGGTGTTAAAAAAGCAAGCTGGTAAAATATTATTTGCGATTTTGATATTTCAACAGATAGTTGTAAGTTTGCCGGATTTTTGTCGGTAAATTGACAACTATCTGTTGATTAATTTAGTAAGTTTAATGGTTTCAGGTTCTTCCGGAGGGTCCGGCAAGAAAACCAAAACCGCAATTTTATACATATGTATACAGATCCAATTGCAGATTATTTGACGAGAGTTCGAAACGCTGTGGCTGCAAACCACAAAGTTGTCGAAATTCCTGCATCTAATCTAAAAAAAGAAATAACAAAGATCTTATTTGATCAAGGTTATATCTTAAGTTACAAATTTGAACAGAACACAGTTCAAGGTTCAATTAAAATTGCTTTGAAGTATGATAAAGATACTAAAGAGCCAGTAATCAAAGATATTCAAAGAATTAGTAAACCTGGTTTGCGTAAGTATGCAGGTGCTTCTAAATTACCAAGAATCCTTAACGGATTAGGAATTGCTATTGTTTCAACTTCAAAAGGTCTAATGACTGGGAAACAAGCTAAGCAATTAAATGTAGGTGGAGAAGTAATTTGTTACGTATACTAATTTTAAAGACTATAATAAGATGTCAAGAATAGGTAAAAGCCCAGTAAGAATACCAGCAGATGTGACTGTTACAGTTGCAGATGGTATTATTACAGTAAAAGGAAAAAAAGGTCAACTGACACAAACATTTTCGGATGTAGATGTTAAAGTTGAAGGAGATCAGGTTCTAGTTGAAAGATCTTCTGATTACAAAGACCAAAGAGCAAAACATGGTTTGTACAGAGCTTTGATCAGTAACATGGTTGTTGGTGTAACAGAAGGATTTACTAAGGAGTTGGAATTGGTTGGAGTTGGATACAGAGCTTCAAATCAAGGACAAAAATTAGATTTAGCGCTTGGTTTTTCTCACAATATTATTTTAGAAGTAGCTCCAGAGGTAACTCTTGAAACTATATCTGAAAAAGGAAAAAACCCAATTGTAAAGTTAACATCACATGATAAACAACTTTTAGGTCAGGTTGCGGCAAAAATTAGAGGTTTCCGTAGACCAGAACCTTACAAAGGAAAAGGTGTTAAATTTGTAGGTGAAGTATTAAGAAGAAAAGCAGGTAAATCAGCTTAAAAAATAAGATTATGTCATTAACAAAACCTGAAAGAAGACAACGTATTAGATTCAGAATCAGAAAAACGATTAGTGGTAGTGCTGCTAAACCGAGACTATCTGTTTTTAGAAGTAACAAAGAAATTTATGCTCAATTAATTGATGATGTAAACGGAGTTACTATATTAGCTGCTTCTTCAAGAGAAAAAGAAATAGGAAAAGGTACGAACATCGAAGTGGCTACAGCAGTTGGAAAACTTGCAGCTGAGAAAGCTTTGAAAGCGGGAATAAGTGAAGTTACTTTCGATAGAGGAGGTTATTTATACCATGGTCGTATTAAATCATTAGCGGAAGGCGCAAGAGCGGCTGGACTTAAATTCTAATATATTATGTCTAAATACAAAAATATTGAGATAGTAAAACCAAGTGGTCTTGAGTTAAAAGATCGTTTGGTGAGTGTAAATCGTGTTACTAAGGTTACAAAAGGAGGTAGAGCTTTCGGCTTTTCTGCTATTGTAGTTGTAGGTGATGAATACGGAGTTGTAGGTCATGGATTAGGAAAATCTAAAGATGTTTCTGAAGCAATCGCGAAAGCGGTTGAAGATGCAAAGAAAAATTTAGTGAAAATTCCTTTGAATGGTCAATCAGTTCCTCACGAACAAAAAGGTAAATTTGGAGGTGCACGTGTATTCTTAATTCCTGCTTCTCATGGTACAGGAGTTATTGCTGGTGGAGCTGTTCGTTCGGTTCTTGAATCAGTTGGAATCCATGATGTATTGTCTAAATCACAAGGATCTTCAAATCCTCATAACGTGGTTAAAGCAACTTTTGATGCTTTATTACAAATGAGAAGTGCTCATACTGTTGCAAAACAAAGAGGTATTTCTTTAGAGAAAGTTTTTAAAGGTTAATTCAAGGAAATTATGGCTAAATTATTAGTAAAACAAGTTAGAAGTAAAATCAACTGCCCTCTTACTCAAAAAAGAGGTCTGGAAGCTTTAGGTCTACGTAAAATGGGACAAGTTGTAGAGCATGAGTCAAATCCTGCTATCCTTGGGATGATAAATAAAGTTAAACACTTAGTTTCTGTAGAAGAAGCTAAATAACAAATACTGTTATGAATTTAAGTAACTTACAACCTGCTGAGGGTTCTACACACAATCAAAACAAAAGAGTAGGTAGAGGAGAAGGTTCTGGAAAAGGTGGTACTTCTGCAAGAGGACACAAAGGGGCTAAATCTCGTTCTGGTTATTCTAAAAAGATTGGTTTTGAAGGAGGTCAAATGCCACTTCAAAGACGTGTACCTAAGTTTGGTTTCACTAACATCAATCGTAAAGAATACGAAGGTGTTAATCTAGATACTCTTCAATTATTAGTTGATAATGGAGTGATTACTGATACTGTTGATATGACAGTTTTAGTGGCTAATCGTCTAGCTACCAAAAATGAATTGGTTAAGATTTTAGGTAGAGGAGAATTGAAAGCTAAATTAAAAGTAACTGCTCACAAATTCACTGCAACTGCTAAAGCCGCTATCGAAGCTGCTGGTGGAGAAGCTGTAATCATGTAATATTACAATTAAGATGAAGAAATTTATTGAATCAATAAGTAATGTTTGGAAAATAGAAGAATTAAAAAATAGAATTTTAATTACTTTAGGTTTGCTCCTTGTTTATCGTTTTGGAGCTCATGTTACACTTCCTGGAATTGACGCGACTCAATTGACAGGATTAGCTGGGCAAACAAAAAATGGATTAGGATCTATTCTAGACATGTTTACCGGAGGTGCATTTTCTAAAGCGTCAGTTTTTGCTTTAGGGATTATGCCTTATATTTCTGCATCTATTGTAGTGCAACTTATGGGAATTGCGATTCCTTATTTGCAAAAACTTCAGAGTGACGGAGAGAGTGGTAGAAAGAAAATCAATCAAATTACTCGTTGGTTAACTATCGTTATTACCTTAGTTCAAGGACCAACTTATATCTACAATCTTTACAGAACTTTACCTAGTTCGGCTTTTATTTTGGGATTTAACTCTTTTGAATTTTTATTTTCTTCAGTAGTAATCTTGGTTACTGGTACTATTTTTGCCATGTGGTTGGGAGAAAAAATTACTGATAAAGGAATTGGAAATGGTATTTCCCTTTTGATAATGGTTGGTATTTTGGCTAGGTTGCCACAAGCTTTTATTCAAGAATTTACAACAAGAGTTACCAATAATAATGGAGGGCCAATGCTATTGGTTGTTGAAATCATTATTTGGTTGCTTGTGATAATATCTTGCGTGTTACTTGTAATGGCAATAAGAAAAATTCCAGTACAGTATGCACGTCGTACAACATCTGGAGATTTCGAACAAGATATGATGGGAGGTAACAGACAATGGATACCGTTAAAGCTTAATGCAGCTGGTGTAATGCCAATTATATTTGCACAAGCTATTATGTTTATTCCTGCGGCTGTTGCTGGATTGTCAAAATCAGATGCTTCGCAATCTATTGTCGGTGCTTTTAGTAATATGTTTGGATTCTGGTATAATTTTGTTTTCGCAACATTAATTGTTGTGTTCACTTTCTTCTATACTGCAATTACAGTTCCTACTAATAAGATGTCTGATGATTTAAAGAGAAGTGGAGGATTTATACCAGGTATCAGACCAGGTGTTGAAACTTCTGAATATCTTGACAAAGTGATGTCTTTAATAACTTTTCCAGGATCTTTATTTCTTGCTTTGATAGCTGTGTTCCCAGCCATTGTTGTAAGTGTGATGGATGTTCAACAATCTTGGGCAATGTTTTTTGGAGGGACTTCATTGATAATTATGGTTGGAGTAGCAATTGATACTATTCAACAGATTAATTCATACTTGTTGAACAAACATTATGATGGTTTGATGAAAAGTGGTAAAAATAGAAAAGCAGTAGCTTAACTTATGGCAAAACAATCAGCAATAGAACAAGACGGATCAATCATTGAAGCATTGTCTAATGCGATGTTCCGTGTAGAGTTAGAAAATGGACATATTGTGATTGCTCATATTTCTGGAAAAATGCGTATGCATTACATCAAATTATTACCTGGTGATAAAGTGAAACTAGAAATGAGCCCTTACGATTTGTCAAAAGCAAGAATTACTTATAGATATTAAAGCATTCAATATGAAAGTTAGAGCATCAGTAAAAAAGAGAAGTGCCGAGTGCATTATCGTACGTAGAAAAGGAAGATTATACGTAATCAACAAAAAGAATCCTAGATTTAAACAAAGACAAGGATAATTATGGCAAGAATAGCAGGGGTAGATATCCCAAAAAACAAAAGAGGTGTTATTGCACTTACCTACATTTTCGGATTAGGAAAAAGTAGAGCTATTGAGATTTTAGAAAAAGCTCAAGTTAGCCAAGATAAAAAAGTTCAAGATTGGAATGATGACGAAATCGGGGCAATTCGTGAAGCTGTTTCAGCTTTTAAAATTGAAGGTGAATTGCGTTCTGAAATTTCTTTGAACATCAAACGTTTAATGGACATTGGATGTTATAGAGGTATTCGTCACAGATCTGGTCTTCCTTTAAGAGGACAAAGAACTAAAAACAACTCTAGAACAAGAAAAGGTAAAAGAAAAACTGTTGCTAACAAGAAAAAAGCAACTAAATAATAAGTAATATGGCTAAAGCAACAACAAAAAAACGTAAAGTTATCGTTGAATCAACGGGTGAGGCTCATATTTCTGCTACCTTCAATAACATCATCATTTCTTTGACTAACAAAAAAGGTGAAGTTATTTCTTGGTCATCAGCTGGTAAAATGGGTTTTAGAGGTTCTAAAAAGAACACTCCATATGCAGCTCAAATGGCAGCAGAAGATTGTAGTAAAGTAGCTCTTGAGGCTGGACTTAAAAAAGTAAAAGTTTATGTAAAAGGACCAGGAAACGGACGTGAATCTGCTATCCGTTCTATACATAACGGTGGAATTGAAGTTACTGAGATTATCGATGTTACTCCAATGCCTCACAATGGATGTCGTCCTCCTAAAAGACGTAGAGTTTAATACTCAAAAAAACAATTATAGTATAACAAAGGTAGAACATAGATTATCGGAGGATAAGACCTGAATTCATAATCTCTACCTTAAATTTTTTTAAAATGGCAAGATATACTGGTCCAAAAACCAAAATCGCTCGTAAATTTGGCGAGGCAATTTTCGGAGACGATAAAGCTTTCGAAAAAAGAAATTACCCTCCTGGACAACACGGGATGGCTAAAAAAAGAGGAAAAAAATCTGAGTATGCTGTTCAGTTGATGGAAAAGCAAAAAGCTAAATATTCTTATGGTATTTTAGAAAAACAATTCAGAAATTTATTCGAAAAAGCATCAGCTACTAAAGGAGTTACTGGTGAAGTGTTATTACAATTATGCGAAGCAAGATTGGATAATGTTGTTTTTAGAATGGGGATTGCTCCATCTAGAAGAGGTGCACGTCAAATCGTATCTCACAGACACATTACCGTAAATGGTGAGGTTGTAAATATTCCTTCTTACCACCTTAAGCCTGGTGATAAAGTTGCAGTTCGTGAAAAATCTAAATCTTTAGAGGCTATCGAACGTTCTTTATCTAATTCAAGTCATGTTTATGAATGGATTACTTGGAATAATGATCTTAAAGAAGGAACTTTCGTTTCTGTTCCTGCAAGACTTCAAATTCCAGAAAACATTAAAGAACAATTAATCGTAGAGTTGTACAACAAATAATAATTGACTTAGTCGAAATTTATGGCAATATTTAATTTTCAGAAGCCCGATAAAGTTATCATGATCGATTCAACCGATTTTGAAGGTAAATTTGAATTTAGACCTTTAGAACCTGGATACGGATTGACTGTTGGTAATGCACTTAGAAGAGTTTTGCTTTCAGCATTAGAAGGTTATGCAATTACATCTGTTCGTATAGAAGGTGTAGATCATGAGTTTTCTACTATTTCAGGAGTTGTTGAGGATGTTACAGAAATTATCCTTAATCTAAAACAAGTACGTTTCAAACGTCAAATTGAGGATATTGATAATGAATCAGTTACTATTTCTGTTTCTGGTAAAGATCAATTGACAGCTGGAGATTTTCAAAAATTTATCTCAGGTTTCCAAGTTTTGAATCCAGAACTTGTTATCTGTAATTTAGATAGTAAAATCAAACTGAATTTCGATTTAACTATCGAGAAAGGTAGAGGTTATGTTCCTGCTGAAGAGAACAAAAAACAGAATGCTGCAATTGGAACTATTTTTACGGATTCGATTTTTACTCCGGTAAAAAACGTAAAATATGCTATTGAAAACTTCCGTGTTGAGCAAAAAACAGATTATGAAAAATTAGTTTTTGAAATCAAAACTGATGGATCAATTAATCCTAAAGATGCTCTTACTGAAGCGGCAAAAGTTCTAATTCACCATTTCATGTTGTTTTCTGATGAAAGAATTACACTTGAGGCTGACGAAATTGCACAAACAGAGTCTTATGACGAAGAGTCATTACATATGAGACAATTGCTTAAAACTAAGCTTGTTGATATGGATCTTTCTGTTAGAGCCTTAAATTGTTTGAAAGCGGCTGAAGTTGATACACTTGGTGATTTAGTATCGTTCAATAAAAATGACCTAATGAAGTTCCGTAATTTTGGTAAAAAATCTTTAACTGAGCTAGATGAACTAGTTGCTGTTAAGAATTTGACCTTCGGTATGGATTTAGCAAAATACAAACTAGATAAAGAATAATCTAATCCCGTTTAATCGGGGTTAAATTTCATAAAGCAATGAGACACGGAAAAAAATTCAATCACTTAAGCAGACAGACTGCACATAGAAGTTCTATGTTAGCTAATATGGCTTGTTCTCTTATTGAGCACAAACGTATTAACACTACTGTTGCTAAAGCTAAAGCGCTTAAACAATTCGTTGAGCCGCTTATAACAAAATCAAAATCGGATACTACTCACAATCGTCGTATCGTTTTTGCTTACTTACGTAGTAAATATGCAGTAACTGACTTGTTTAGAGATGTTGCAGCGAAAGTAGGTGACCGTCCAGGTGGATACACTCGTATCATTAAAGTTGGAAATCGTTTAGGAGATAATGCTGATATGGCAATGATCGAATTAGTTGATTTTAATGAGCTTTACAACGGAGGTAAAAAAGAAGTTAAAAAAGCAAAAAGCCGTCGTGGTGGAAAAGCTAAAAAAGCTGAAGGAGTTGTTGAAGCTCCTGCTGCTGAGGCTGAACCTACAACAGACGCCGCTGAATAATTATGAAGATAATCATTCGATAATAATAAAGGATAAGCTATTTATAGTTTATCCTTTTTTTTTGATTTTTTTAAAAGTAACTATCAACAATCATTGTTTGTTTTAATTGTTGATTAGTAATTGAAATGGTGATTTTTTAAACTGTTTTTTTAAGAATATCTTATTTTATCTTTTTCAAACATTTTAGTGTCATTTTGTTACTGATTATTGTTGGGTTTCAAATAGACTGAATTATTCGTAGAAAAACATTGCGTCCACTGTTTTAAAAATCTAAATTTGCACAATATTAAATTACACATGAAATATACAACACGAAAAAGCGCTATTCTTCTATTAAGTGACGGAACCATATTCCACGGTAAATCAATCGGTATAAGTGGAAAAACTTTTGGTGAAGTTTGTTTTAACACCGGTATGACTGGTTATCAAGAGATTTTTACAGATCCTTCATATTTCGGACAATTAATGGTTGCTACGAATGCCCACATTGGTAACTATGGGGTAAATGATAAGGAAGTTGAATCAGGGAGTATTAAAATTGCCGGATTAATTTGTAAAAACTTTAGTTTTAATTATTCTAGAACTGATTCATCAGGAAGTTTGGAAGATTATTTTGCAAAGCAAAATTTAATTTGCATATCTGATGTAGATACACGTGCATTGGTGAGTTATATTCGTGATAATGGTGCGATGAATGCTGTTATTTGTACAGATGATACGCCTGTTGAAGAGTTGAAAAAACTATTGGCTGAAGTTCCGGATATGGAAGGCTTAGAGTTGGCTTCGAAAGTTTCGACAACTGAGCCTTATTTTTATGGAGATGAAAATGCTACTTACAAGATTTCAGCTTTAGATTTAGGAATTAAAGAGAATATTCTACGCAACTTAGCGAAAAGAGATTGTTACATTAAGGTTTTTCCTTATAATGCAACTTACGCAGATTTAGCTTCGTTTAATCCTGATGGTTTCTTCCTTTCGAATGGTCCTGGAGATCCGGATCCTTTGGAAAGCGCAATAAATGTTGCTAAAGAAATTATTCAAAATAATAAGCCATTATTCGGTATTTGTTTAGGGCACCAAGTTATTGCTTTGGCAAACGGAGTTTCTACATATAAAATGTTTAATGGTCACCGTGGAATTAATCATCCGGTAAAAAATATAATCACAGGTAAAGGCGAGATTACTTCTCAAAACCACGGATTTGCTGTAAACAAAGAGCAATTGGATAATCATCCAGAATTAGAAATTACACATTTGCATTTAAATGACGGTACTGTGGCAGGTATGAGAATGAAAAATAAAAATTGTTTTTCAGTGCAATATCACCCTGAAGCAAGTCCAGGACCACATGATTCTTCTTATCTTTTTGATCAGTTTATCGAAAATATTAAATCTGCATAAGACTAAAACGTTATCGTTAATAAATATAAGTATATTAACGGTTTTGTAATAAAGACTTGTAATTTTTTTTGCTTAATTTTGGTGAAAATATAAATTAATAACATAAAAAATAAGAATAATGAGTATTATCGTTAAAATCCACGCTAGACAAATTTTCGACTCAAGAGGTAATCCTACAGTAGAAGTTGATGTAATTACTGAGAATGGAATATTAGGAAGAGCAGCTGTTCCTTCTGGAGCTTCTACAGGAGCGCACGAAGCGCACGAGTTACGCGATGGAGGAAAAGCTTTCATGGGTAAAGGTGTTTTGAAAGCGGTTGAAAATGTAAATACAAAAATTGCTGAAGAATTAGTTGGTACTTCTGTTTTTGAACAAAATCTTATCGATCAAATGATGATTGATTTAGATGGTACTGCAACTAAATCTAACTTAGGGGCTAATGCAATTTTAGGAGTTTCTTTGGCGGTAGCTAAAGCAGCAGCTGAAGAATTAGGATTGCCTTTATACAGATATGTTGGTGGTGTTTCTGCAAATACTTTGCCTTTGCCAATGATGAATATCATCAATGGGGGATCACACTCTGATGCACCTATCGCTTTCCAAGAATTTATGATTATGCCGGTTAAGGCTACTTCTTTTGCTCATGCTTTACAAATGGGTACAGAGGTTTTTCATAACCTTAAAAAAGTTTTACACGATAGAAATCTTTCTACTGCTGTTGGTGATGAAGGAGGTTTTGCTCCAACATTGGCTGGTGGTACAGAAGATGCTTTAGATACAATCAAAAAAGCTGTTGAAGCTGCTGGTTATTCTTTCGGGGATGATATTGTTGTGGCTCTTGACTGTGCTTCTTCTGAGTTCTACAAAGACGGTAAATATGACTATTCTAAATTTGAAGGTCCAACTGGAAAAATCAGAACTTCTGCTGAGCAAGTTGATTATCTAGCTGAATTGGCTACTAAATATCCAATTATTTCTATCGAGGATGGAATGGATGAAAATGACTGGGATGGATGGAAATTATTGACAGAAAAAATCGGTGATAGAGTTCAATTAGTTGGAGATGATTTATTTGTAACAAATGTTGAGCGTTTGTCAACTGGTATCGATAAAGGAATCGCTAACTCTATTTTGATTAAAGTTAACCAAATTGGTACTTTGACTGAAACTATTGCTGCTGTAAATATGGCTAAAAATGCTGGTTATACATCTGTAATGTCTCACCGTTCTGGAGAAACTGAAGATTATACAATTGCTGACTTAGCAGTAGCTTTAAATTGTGGTCAAATCAAAACTGGATCTGCTTCTCGTTCTGACCGTATGGCTAAATATAATCAATTATTGAGAATTGAAGAGGAATTAGGGAATTCTGCATATTTTCCTGGAAAAAAGGCCTTCAAAGTGAAGTAATTGTAATGAATTTATAGTAATTGAGCCATTCATCGACGATGAATGGCTTTTTTATTGAATATTTAACAAATTCGGTGAGCATTTAGTTTTTAATTTCTTTGGAATTCCTTAGTTTTGGTAAATTATAAACTTAATTCTATTTCATAAATAAATATGTCAAAAATAGCAATATTAGAAATTGACGGTAATAAGTTTGAGCTACCAATAATTGTTGGGAGCGAAAATGAAGCCGCTGTAGATATTAGTAAACTAAGAGATATGTCGGGTGTAATTACCCTTGATCCTGGTTATAAAAACTCTGGAGCTTGTAAAAGCGAAATCACCTTTTTGGATGGTGAACTTGGAATTTTGCGTTATAGAGGATATTCAATTGAGGATTTAGCTGATAAATCTCATTTTTTAGAGGTGGCTTATTTAATAATTTTTGGAGAATTGCCTTCTAATGAGAAATTAGAACAATTTGAAAATGATATTAGAAGATTCACTTTAGTGAGTGAAGATATGAAAATCATTTTGGATGGTTTCCCAAGTACTGCCCACCCAATGGGAGTTTTGTCTGCTTTGACTAGTGCTTTGACAGCTTTTAACCCTAAATCTGTTGATGTCAATAACGAAAAAGACATGTATGATGCGGTTTGTAAAACTCTTGCTAAATTTTTAGTTATTGCTACTTGGACTTATAGAAAAAGAATGGGTTTCCCTTTGAATTATTATGATAATACTTTGGGATATGTGGAAAATTTCATGAATTTGATGTTTAAGTTGCCTACGGGACCTTATAAATTAAATCCGGTGATTATTGATGCATTAGATAAATTATTTATTCTTCATGCTGATCACGAGCAAAATTGTTCGACATCAACTGTTAGAATGGTAGGTTCTTCACATGCTGGACTTTTTGCATCTATATCTGCTGGAGTTTCTGCGTTATGGGGACCTTTACATGGAGGTGCTAATCAAGCTGTACTTGAGATGTTGGAAGAAATTCATGCTGCAGGTGGTGATGCTGATAAATATTTGGCGAAAGCTAAAGATAAAAATGATCCTTTTAGATTGATGGGATTCGGACATAGAGTTTACAAAAACTTTGATCCAAGAGCAAAAATTATCAAAAAAGCTGCAGATGATGTGCTTTCTACTTTGGGAGTTAATGACCCGATTCTTGATATTGCTAAAAAATTGGAAGCTGCTGCGTTGGAAGATGAGTATTTCAAATCAAGAAACTTATACCCTAACGTAGATTTCTATTCTGGTATTATTTATAGAGCTTTAGGGATTCCAACGGATATGTTTACTGTATTATTTGCAATTGGAAGATTACCAGGTTGGATTGCTCAATGGAAGGAAATGAGAGAAAACAAAGAGCCAATTGGAAGACCAAGACAAGTTTACACAGGTTATCCTTTGAGAGAATATGTTAAGGAATAAATTTTAAATAGATTAAATAAAGCTTCACTTTTGCGGTGAAGCTTTTTTTTTATCTTTGAATAAAAAAAATATAACAATGCTTAGATTAAATGTTAATAATGAAACTTCAAGATTAAGGGCTGTAGTATTGGGATCTGCTAATAGTAATGGGCCAACACCAAAGATAGATGAAGCTTATGATCCTAAATCTTTGGAGCATATTTTGGCCAATACTTATCCAGTTGAGGCCGATATGATTGCTGAAATGGAAGCCTTAAATTCAGTGTTTCAAAAATATGGAGTGACTGTTTTCCGTCCTGAAATAATTGAAAACTATAATCAAATTTTTGTTAGGGATATTGGTTTTGTAATTGATGATACTTTTGTTAAATCTAATATTTTACCGGACCGTGAAAGGGAATTGGACGCGATTCAATATGTAATCGACCAAATAAATCCTGCGAAAGTCGTTCGCCCACCGGAAGAAGTACATATTGAAGGAGGAGATGTGATGCTTTGGAATGATTATATTTTTGTTGGAACATACAAAGGAAGCGATTATGCGAGCTATATTACGGCAAGAACTAATATGCAAGGAGTCAAATTTATAAAAGAGTTATTTCCAAATAAAATTGTAAAAGAGTTTGATTTGGTTAAATCTAAAATTGAGGCTCGCGATAACGCTTTGCATCTTGATTGTTGTTTCCAGCCTGTGGGAAAAGACAAAGGGATAATTTATAAAAGAGGGTTTAGAGAAGAAGCTGATTATATGTTTTTGGTAAATCTTTTTGGTGCAGCCAATTTATTTCATATCACGAGAGAAGAAATGTATAATATGAATTCCAATGTGTTTTCGATTGATACAAATGTTGTTGTTTCCGAAAAGAATTTTACAAGATTAAATAACTGGCTACGAGGCAATGGATTTTTGGTAGAAGAAATTCCTTATGCCGAAATTTCAAAACAAGAAGGTTTGTTACGATGTTCGACATTGCCATTAATTAGGGATTAATAGATCTTTTGGGTTTTATTGTTTAACTTTAACCAAAATGATTTTTTTAATATAATACCATAAAAACATGAAACAAACAACAAACTCCATTTTGATGATTCGCCCTGTTGCATTCCGCATGAATGAGCAAACAGCGGTGAATAATTATTATCAAAAAGTTATTGAAGGTCTTTTGCCGGCAACTGTAAATGCAAAAGCACAACAGGAATTTGATGTTTTTGTTGAAAAGCTTCGCTCAGTGGGGGTAGATGTAACCGTGATCGATGACAGAGAAGGTTCGGATACGCCGGACAGTATTTTTCCAAACAATTGGATTTCTTTTCATGAAAATGGAGACGTAGCGCTTTATCCTATGTTTGCCGAGAATCGCCGTTTAGAACGTCGTGAAGACATTTTGGATACCTTGGAAGAAAAAGGATTTATAATCGATAATATTATGGATTATACTTCTGCAGAAGAAGACGGTTTTTTCTTAGAAGGAACGGGAAGTTTGGTTTTGGACAGGGAGAATGCAAAGGCTTATTGTGCGCTTTCCCCGCGGGCTGATGAAGAATTGTTTATCGAATTCTGCGAAGATTTCGAATTTACTCCTGTGATTTTTGAAGCCTTTCATACGGTTAACGGCGAGCGAAAATTAATTTATCATACCAATGTGATGATGTGTATTGGAGATACTTTTGCTGTTATTTGTGCGGATTGTATCGATGATAAAAAAGAACGTAAAATGGTTCTTGAAAGCCTTAAAGGTGATGAGAAAGATATTATTTTGATTACCGAAGACCAGCTGAATAATTTTGCCGGAAATATGCTAGAAGTAAGTGGTACCGATGATAGAAGGTATTTGGTAATGAGTGCTTCGGCTTATCAAAGTTTGACCAAAAAGCAAATTACACAGTTAGAGGAACACGTTACCATATTGAGTTCCAGTCTGGATACCATAGAGGCTTGCGGTGGTGGAAGCGCACGTTGCATGATGGCAGAGATTTTCCTGCCGACGGAATAAATAAGGAGAGAAACAATCGGTCTTATCAAAAGGCATGGGTTCCTGCTGTCGCCTTTATCTCTACGAGGATACCGGCTCCATCAGGGCTAAAAACGAAACACTAGGCATTTTTGCCGTCACTTATAAAAAATCCAAATTCCGAATGCTTACGTAATCGAAATTTGGATTTTTTGATTTTAAAACTTAAAAATTTCCTTTAATGATGTTGATTATAGCGCTTACGATGTATTGAATTCCAATCGCAACAACAATAAAACCTACAATTCTTGAAATAGCAACAATACCTGAAGCTCCAAGCATTTGAGCTAGATAATGTGCACTTCTAAGAATTATGAAAATGGTAAATGCAATTGCTAATATGGCTATTGTAGCAGTTATCAGTTCATTGGTGGCGTTGTGTTCCTGATAAAACGCAATTAATAGGGAAATGGAACCTGGGCCTGCAAGCATTGGCATTGCCAAAGGTGTAAGGGCAATATCGTTTCTTTTTTGAGCATCACTTTCTATCTTTTTATTGATTCCTCGCTTTTTATTGAATTTCCCAGAAAGTAAAGAAAAACCGGAACTAACAATAATTAACCCTCCCGCAATCCTTAGCGAATCAATACTAATGCCAAAAAAGCTTAAAACATATTTTCCAATAAAGAATGAAATGATTAGGATTAAAAAAACATTGATTGAAGTCCATAATGAAATTCTAGAGCATTCTTGTTTGGAGTCACCTTGAGTAAGTCCAACAAAAATTGGTACTGTTCCAATTGGATTTAGTACAGAAAATAAAGCTACAAACAAGTAAATAAATAAATCCATCAGGGTTTTAGTTTTGGTTGTAAAATTACGAATTTATGTATAAATAAGTTTAAGTACGCATTACGGAATTGTTTATTTCAAAAAATGACAAGTAAAAATCAGAATTGTTTAAAAACAAATAGTGCTTGGATTTGTTTCTCTCTTTGAACAATGATTTAGTTAGCTGCTTTTTAATTACTTTTGTGTCATATATCGATTAAAATGACAAAGAATAAAAAGACTTTGGTAATAGGTGGATCACCAAACCCTGAAAGAGTAGCTTTTAAGGCTATCGAAAAGTTGGTTGCCAAAGGGCATTCAGTTATTGCTTTTGGAAAAAATGAGGGGGAAATAGCAGGTGTTAAAATAAATACCCATGTGATTCCTGTTGAAAATATAGACACTGTTTCATTATATATAAATCCAACACATCAAAGTGAATATTATAAATACATAATCGATCTTAAGCCGAATCGTGTTTTGTTTAGCCCGGAGACTGAAAATCCAGAGTTTTATCAATTGTTGAAATTGAACGATATAAGATATGAAGAAGCTTGTACATTGGTTTTGTTGACACTGAATGAATATTAATTTTTTGAAGGATTAAATTTTTAAATAGCAGTTTGTCAAATTGCTTACTTTTGTACCCATGGAATTTTCTTCAAAACTAATAGAAAAAGCAGTTAATGAGATGTCTCAATTGCCAGGAATAGGTAAAAGAACAGCTTTGCGACTGGTTTTGCATATTTTAAAGCAGCCCAAGGAGCAGGCTTCTTTTTTGGCTCAAGCATTGGTGACGATGCGGGAAGAAATCAAATATTGTAATAGCTGTCATAATATTTCGGATAGTGAAGTTTGTGAAATTTGTTCTAATTCTGCCAGAAATCATCAAATCATTTGTGTTGTTGAGGATATTCGAGATGTAATGGCTATCGAAAATACGGGTCAATTTAGAGGGATTTATCATGTTTTGGGAGGAAAAATATCTCCCATCGATGGAGTAGGCCCCAGTCAACTTACCATTAACACATTGGTTGAAAAAGTGAAATTGGGGAAAGTCAAAGAGATAATATTTGCTTTAAGCTCAACAATGGAAGGGGATACAACCAATTTTTATATCTATAAACAACTTGCTGATTTACCAATTGTAGTTTCAACAATAGCAAGAGGAATTGCGGTTGGGGACGAATTGGAATATGCAGATGAAGTAACTCTCGGCCGAAGTATTTTGCAAAGAGTACCTTTTGAAAAATCATTAAAAACAAATTAAATGCTTTATTGAGCGGGATGCTTTTTTAATACTAATTGAAAAACTATATTTGTTGCTAATGCCGTTTACTATTTCAAAATAGGCCTTTCGATAGCTTTGGGGTATTGGATCGAATGAAATATGGCATTAATCAGAATATACGGGAATAATTTAAAATACCTTTGGTTTAATATAACACGAATGAACAAACGTTTTCTTCTTATTTTTTTATTTATCAGTTTGTTATTTACATCCTGTATTCCTGTAAAAGATTTGGTTTATCTTCAAAAAAAAGATAATTCTTCTCCTGATCCGGTTTCGATGGTAGAGTCAAAACCGTATCGTTTGCAAACTCATGATGTGTTGAGTATTAATATAAAAGCTTCAGATCCGAAACTTGTAGCAATTTTTAACCCAACAACAAATGGCACCTCAAGCGAGCATTCGGAGTCCGGTTTGTATTTTGACGGGTTCACAGTTGACGATCACGGGAATATTCGAATTCCTGTTTTGGGAGAAATGAATGTTTTGGGATTTACTTTAGAAGAAGTTCGAATTAAAATTGAAAAGCAATTATTGGCCGACTATTTTAAAGATAATGCGAGTATTTTTGTGGTAGTAAAATTAGCCGGTTTTCGATATACAATAAATGGGGAAGTAGGAAGTGCCGGTACTAAAACTTTGTTTCAGGAAAAAGTAAATGTGATGCAAGCTATTGCCAATGCAGGAGACATAACAACTACCGGAGATAGAAAAGCCGTGACCATTATAAGACAGACTCCAAATGGAACCGAGATGAAAAATTTGGATTTGACGGATATCAAAGTAATGAATTCACCCTATTATTTTTTACAGCCAAACGATTATATCTATGTAAAACCACTGAAGCAAAAAACATGGGGAACAGGAAGTACTGGACTTCAGTCTTTGACAACACTTATTACATTGTTTTCATTATTGACTTCAGTTTTTTTGTTGGTTAAAAATTAAAATCAAATTATAAAATGTTAGATATTAAAGATTTTGCGGTTTTTGACAATCATTCTGCTTTTGATTTTAAAGGGTTTTTAATAAAGATATTGAGTTATTGGAAATGGTTTTTACTATCTGTGATCATCACATTTGTAATTGCATACCAGGTTAATATCCGAAAAGAAAAAATTTATGCGATCGAAACCTTAATTTCCGTTAAGGAGGAGACCAATCCACTTTTCACATCAAGTACCAATTTGGTTTTTAATTGGGGGGGAGCTTCGGATCAAATGCAGACCATCTCCACTACATTGCAATCCCGTTCTCACAATGAGTTAGTAGTTGATAAATTGCAATTTTATATCGATTATTTGGTTCAAGGCGAATATAATCTTTTGGATGCTTATGGAGCTGTTCCGTTTCATATCGAAATCGATAAGAAACAAGGACAATTGATTGGAAACCTGATCAAGATTAAATTTATTACTGAAAATGAATATGAAATACGAATTCCATTTGAGGGAACCTCTGTTTCTGTCATTCATTATTCTGATAATAGTTATGGCAACACTTCGGTTGTGGAAGGGGAATTTGTGCAACGATATAAAGTTGGTCAAAAAGTGTCTTTGCCTTTTTTGAATTGGAAATTACAAATCAACGACAATCCGGGTTTATATAAAGGGAATGAATACTTTGTGCGATTTAATGATTTTGATGGTACAGTATCAAATTATAGGAATGTAAATGTCAAACTTGATGATCGAGGGAGCTCAATTATTACTTTGGGAATGCAAGGTACTAATAAAGCCCGCATGGTTGAGTACCTGAATGCGACGGTAAATATGTTGATAAAAAGGCAGTTGGATAGTAAAAACCAATTTGCAACCAATACGATTAATTTTATTGACAGTACGCTTGTTGCAATGGAGTCTCAACTCAAGCAAACAGGTGATGAGTTGAAATCTTTTAGAAAAGGTAAAAATATTTATGATGTTGAAGGTGACGGTGCAACCAAATATTCTGATAAAATCTTAGATTTTGATGTAGAAAAGGATGCTATAAACCGTAAGCTTGCCTATTATAATTCATTAAAATCGTATTTAAAAAATAGTGTAGATTATTCAAAACTGCCGGCACCATCGGTAGCAGGAATTGAGGATCCTAATATTGTTGTCAATGTGTCTAAATTAATTGCACTTTCTACTCAACGGTCTGAGATGGCTTATGCGGTAAAAAGTGAAAAGATATTCAGAGATTTTGACAATCAGATGGAAGCAATCAAGAATGTTTTGCTTGAAAATATTGTTACTGCCAAATCCTCTTTGGAATATGATTTGGCAATGGTGCAAAGTAAAGTCAATCAAGCAGAAAGCAAAATAAAAAGTCTTCCTGATGACCAGCAGGAATTAATAAAAATAAAAAGAAAATATGATTTAAACGATAATATCTATAGTACTTTTCTTCAAAAAAGAAGTGAAGCCGATATTGTCAAAGCGGCCAATCTTTCGGATATTCATTTTATTGATCCGGCCAAAGATATTGGCGGAGGGCTTATTGGACCCAAGACAGGTGTGAATTATATTTTGGCTCTTTTTCTAGGATTGTTGATTCCTTTGTTGATTATCGTCGTTCTTTATTTTATTAATAATACCATTCAAAATCCAGATGATATTACTAAGCTAACAAGTATTCCTGTTATTGGCATTGTTGGTGTGAATATTGATCACAATAATTTGGCCGTATTTGAAAAGCCAAAATCAGCATTGTCTGAATCTTTTAGAGCGATTCGTTCTTCGTTGCAATTTTTGTATAAAAAGAATAATGTAGCGGGTGCCAAAACATTAATGATAACCTCTTCGGTGAGCGGTGAAGGAAAAACATTTTGTTCCATAAATATCGCTACGGTTTTTGCTTTAAGCGGAAAAAAGACTGTAATCGTTGGGATGGATTTGCGAAAACCCAAGTTGTTTGATGAATTTAATTTGTCTAATTCTGCAGGTGTTGTTAATTATTTGATTAAAGACAAAAAATTAGAGGAAATTGTCAATCATACATCAGTGCCTTTTTTGGACGTTATATTTTCCGGACCAATACCTCCAAATCCATCTGAATTGATATTAAGTGATGGAATGAAGGACTTGATGGATGAACTGAAAGCCAATTACGATTATATCATTTTAGATACCCCTCCAGTAGGCTTGGTTGCCGATTCATTGGAGTTGACTCAATATTGTGATGTTAACTTATATATCGTAAGGCAAAATTTCACTAAAAAAGGAATGATAACATTGCTGAACAACAGGATAAGTCGTGAGGAACTTCAGAATACCAGTATTATTTTGAATGGTTTTGAAAATAAAGCAAAATATGGTGGAGGATATGGTTATGGCTATGGTTACGGAAACGGTAATTATTCCAATGGATATCATGATGTAGAAAAGAAAAAAAGCTTTGTTGAGAAAATAATAGCAAAAAAGAAGTAGCAACGCTTGTTTTAAATTAATAAGAAATGGCAGAAAATAGTAAAAAGAAGATACTAATTACGGGAGGAGCTGGATTTATTGGCTCTAATTTATGCGAGTATTTTTTATCCAAAGAATATCAGGTAGTTTGTTTGGATAATTTTGCCACGGGTCATCGTCATAATTTAAGGGATTTTATTGATAATAGAGATTTCGCTTTGATAGAAGGTGATATTCGAAGTTTGGACACTTGTCAAAAGGCTGTGGAAGGTGTTGATTATGTGCTGCATCAGGCAGCGTTGGGTTCAGTGCCCAGATCAATTAATGATCCCATTACGACTAATGATGTCAATGTTTCCGGTTTTTTGAACATGTTGGTGGCTTCGCGTGATGCCAATGTGAAACGTTTTGTATATGCTGCCAGTTCTTCAACTTATGGAGATTCTGAGGGATTGCCTAAAGTTGAAAATGTGATAGGAAAACCACTTTCTCCGTATGCAATCACAAAATATGTAAATGAATTGTATGCTCAGATTTTCAGCAGAACTTACGGACTGGAAACTATTGGTTTGCGCTATTTCAATGTGTTTGGAAGAAAGCAGGATCCCAATGGGGCATACGCTGCTGTTATTCCAAAGTTTGTGATGCAATTGATGAAGCATGAAAGTCCAAAAATAAACGGGGATGGGAATTATTCCCGGGATTTCACCTATATTGATAATGTGATTCAGATGAATGAATTGGCAATGACAACGGAGAATCCGGAAGCAGTTAACACGGTTTATAATACTGCTTATGGTGACAGAAATACATTGAATGATTTGGTCGGATATTTAAAAACTTTTCTATCTGAATATGATTCAAAAATTGCAGAAGTGCCTATCGAATATGGACCTAACAGAGCTGGAGATATTCCGCATTCGTTGGCTAGTATTGATAAAGCTACAGCTATTCTAGGGTATAACCCTCAGTTTTCTTTGCAGGAAGGACTGAAAGAAGCAGTAAATTGGTATTGGAATAATTTAAAATAAAATAAAAAAATAATAAAGTAGTTAATGGAAATTACAAAAATTTGTTGCATCGGAGCGGGATACGTGGGGGGACCAACCATGGCCGTAATAGCACAAAAATGTCCTCAAATTCAAGTTACGGTAGTCGATTTGAATGTGGAAAGAATCTTGTCTTGGAATGATGAAAATACCGATAATATCCCAATTTATGAGCCTGGATTATCTGAAATTGTCGCCGAAGCCAGAGGAAGAAACCTTTTTTTTTCAACTGAAGTAGATAAAGCAATTGATGAAGCTCAAATCATTTTTATATCGGTAAATACACCAACTAAAACGTATGGAAAAGGAAAAGGGATGGCTGCCGATTTAAAATATATTGAATTGTGTGCCAGACAGATTGCAAGAGTGGCAAAAGACGATAAAATTGTTGTCGAGAAATCTACTTTGCCGGTGCGTACCGCTGAGGCAATTAAAAGTATCCTTGATTCTACGGGGAATGGAGTACAATTCCAAATTCTTTCTAATCCAGAATTTTTGGCCGAAGGTACCGCGGTTCAGGATTTATTGGATCCAGATCGTATTTTAATTGGCGGTGATACTTCGGTTCAAGGACAAGAAGCGATTCAAGCCTTGGTTGATGTGTATTCGAATTGGGTGAGTCCGGAAAAGATTTTAACTACCAATGTATGGTCTTCTGAGTTGTCAAAGCTTACTGCAAATGCTTTTTTGGCACAAAGGATATCATCAATCAATGCAATGTCGGAGCTTTGTGAAAAAACCGGAGCCGATGTTAATGAGGTTGCCAAAGCGATAGGAATGGATAGCCGTATTGGCCCTAAATTCCTAAAAGCATCTGTAGGATTTGGAGGTTCTTGTTTTCAAAAAGACATATTGAATTTGGTTTATATCGCTAAATCATACGGATTGAATGAAGTTGCAGATTATTGGGAGCAGGTAATTATAATGAATGATCATCAAAAGCGTCGTTTTTCAAACAATATAGTGCAAACACTTTATAACACTGTTGCCGATAAAAAAATTACTTTTTTAGGATGGGCTTTCAAAAAGGATACTAATGATACACGTGAATCTGCTGCTATTTACGTAGCTGATGATTTGATTAACGAGCAAGCAAAAATTGTGGTTTATGATCCAAAAGTATCCAGAAATAAAGTCCTTGCCGATTTGGATTATCTTGAAACAAGAACTTCAGAGAAAAATGCAAATAGTGTTATCACTTTTGATGATCCATATTCCTCCTGTGAGAAAGCGCATGCTGTCGCGATACTTACTGAGTGGGATGAGTTCGTTCAATATGATTGGCAAAAAATATATGATAATATGCAAAAACCGGCTTTTATTTTTGACGGAAGAAATATTCTGAATAAAGTGGAATTAGAAAAAATAGGGTTTGTTTATCAAGGTATTGGGGCTTGATTTTTCCTCACCCCAGCCCTCTCTAAAGGAGAGGGAGGGATTGGATTGTTTTCTATTTTTAAATGATTATATCGTAATAGTACATATTGTTTCGATTTTTAAAATAAAAGAGACTGTCTATTTAGGTAGCCTCATTTTTGTTTTTTCGTGAAGCGTATTTTTCTTTTGTCTTGATTACTCACGAATTAATAATTTATTGGAGTTCGTGAATCTTTGATTTCAAGACTTGAATATTTTGCAAAAGATGATCCGACGGATTTGAAGAACTTTATTCGATATAATCAGATTTTACTTTTTTCCTTGATGAAAAAAGTAACAAAAAAATATTCATGGTTTGTGATTAACTTTTGGTATTCATGAATCTTCGATTTCAAGCCTAGAATATTTTCATTCCAAAAATCATCGAACGGATTTTTTCTATTGTACCCCCAGCCGCTTCGCTAGGGGGGTACTCCCTACGGCCAATGCGCAAATCCTTCCGTGATTTTTTGGAATAAAAATATAAGGGCGTAATGAAGACATTTTCATGAGTTTCTTGTTCACTTCATACGGCCAGCGCGCAAATCTTTATCGTTATTTTGTCTTTAAAAATATAAGGGCTGAGAGAGGACGTTTTCATAATTTTATTGTTGATTATGGTATTCATTAATCTTCGATTTTAAGTCTGAATATTTTTACATCAAAAATCATTGACCCCTAGCCCCCAATGTCATTAAGTTAAGTGTTTTTTATGTCAATTTCGACGAAGGAGAAATCACATAACGTGAGTCACTTGTGAGATTGCTTCGCCAATTTGCTTTCGCTCGTGTCCTTATTCTTCGGAATGACAAAACGAGGGCTTTATATCCTTAACTTAATGACATTGCGCGCTCGGGGTGACAGGTGTTGTTTGCGTTACTTTTATTATTAGATGCTTTTTTGTTGCTATGATAATATTCTATGTAGTAACAGTGTGGTGGGGTTAGAGAGCTTTTGTTAATTTTTTTAAATTATAATGAAATTCTGTAAATAAAGCCTGTGATAAAGTATATTTGCATTTTTTTTTAATGTTCATTTAATAAAATTTGCCCTTATAAAAATAAATTCATGAAACTACATTTTGCAATCGTATTTACGATACTGACGTTCTTCTCTTTAAAAGCACAAAATATTACTGTTGGATCTGTCGATATGATAGAGCAAAGAAGCAGAAACGAACAGTTGCTTGGTAATGCCAATCCACTTGTTTCTTATACCTTGCGTCCGTTAGCTGTAGATCTAGTTGATTCAACACAAACAAGATCAAGTGGAAAAGTGAATATCAAAGTGCTTCCTATAACCTTAACCCAACAGTACAACGCTTTTGTGCCTTATGGTTGGAATGATGGTTTGATGATCCCGGCCAAAGGTTATCAATCCTTTTTGACTGCAGGGTTGTTTGTCGAGTATGGGATTTTGAGCGTGCAGGTAAAACCTGAAAGTGTATATGCTGTAAATCCTGATTATGATATTTTTCCACTAACTGAGTCAAATGAGGCCAGATTTGCGAATATTTCCTATCTGAATACTACTGATTTGCCAGCGCCATTTGGGGACAAGGCTTACCATAAATTGAGTTGGGGTCAAAGCAATATTAAATTAAATATTAAACAATTTTCTGTCGGACTTTCTACCGAAAATTTGTGGTGGGGTCCGGGAACCAGAAATTCATTGGTTATGAGCAATAACGCTCCGGGGTTTTTACATTTTACTTTGAACACCAGAAAGCCTGTGGAGACTTTTATCGGGAGTTTTGAAGGGCAAATCATCTCCGGAAAACTAGAAGGTTCGGGATTACACAGTCCAAAATCACAATTCATCATTGATGGTGTTGATTACGAAATTCCTAAAACTGATGATTGGCGTTATATCAATGGTCTTTCTATTAACTATCATCCAAAATGGGTTCCCGGTTTATTTGTAGGGTTGAATCGTACGATACAAGTTTATCGTGAAGATATGGGACATGGTTTTTCCGACTATATGCCAATTTTTGCTCCCTTTCAGAAAAAAAACCTGCCTGAAGAAGATGCCAAAAACAGGGATCAATTGGCTTCCTTGTTTTTCAGATGGGTTATGAAGGAATCAAAATTCGAATTTTATGGTGAAAGTGGCTGGAACGACCATTCTGCCACGATTTGGGATTTTTTTGATTCTCCGGAACATTCCAGGGCTTATCTTTTTGGTTTTAATAAATTGTTTATGCTTGATAAAGCCAAAAATAAATATTTGAAAGTCAATTTTGAGACTACTCGTTTGGAACAAAGTGCTGACCGTTTAGTAAGACCGGCTGGCGCTTGGTATCAACATTATCAAGTCTTACATGGATATACTAACCAAGGACAAGTTCTTGGAGCGGGCATCGGGCCGGGAAGTAATTTGCAAAGTTTGGATTTTAGTGTTTGGGAAAAGGATTTGATTTGGGGAGTACAAGTAGAGCGCTATGCCCATAATATGGATTTTTATTATGATGCGTATAAAGATTACAATCATAAATGGGTTGATTTGGGTGTAAATACCTATGCTTATAAGAAATGGGGTAATTTGGGTGTTCAGGCAAAACTTAACTTCGCTCAATTGAGAAACTTTCAGTATCAGTTTGAGGATAATAAGTTTAATATGCAGTTTCAGGTTTCGTTGCACTATCAGCTTTAAGGGGGTAATTGTTTAAGGGTTTAAAAGTTTAATTGTTTAAGAGTTTAGAGTTGAAGATTATCGTTTTACTCCGCCCCTAAAGGGAGCCGAAAATCGGAAAATTTTAGGTTTAAGTTTTGTGAGATAGACTTCTTGATTACTCTGAAAATTATCGGTTTATATACTTGTCCGTTATTAAACCTAAAAAAACTTTTTAGCACAAATTAGCACAAATTTAAAATAAAATCATTGAAACATCTATGTCAGTCACTTCAAAATGTGTTCTATAGAATGTTTATTAGTTAGATAGAGGCTAAGCATATTGTTTTATGTGATTTTTTGGCTTATGTATAATAGTTTTTTGAATTTGTAGGGAGGGCCTCATTACAATAGACCACCCCACCCTTCGGGTACCCCTCCAAAGGAGGGGAATAGCGACGTTATTTTATATTGCTTTTTTAGAATAAAGATAATTCTTCGGGATGACAGGTGTTGTAAAGTTACTTTTTTTGTGTTTTGGGAGGGACGATAATGCCTTATGAAATTGTTTTTACTAAAATTATAGTTGTATCGGGCATCACTAAAAATGGTGATTTTTATTTTTATTAAAAATATTTTATTGTTGATTTTCAGTTGTTTGCTGTTTTTGTTTGTGAAATTTTAACTTATGAGTACCAAAGGTGTCTTTTGATTAAAATTGGATGCTTATTTTTAGTATTTTTGCCGTCAAATTTAATTCGAATCTGATGTTGAAATGCATTAAGAATCTAATTGTCTTTTATAAATAGGTTTTTGTAACCAACAATAGTTAAAGAAATTGAATACAGACATAAGAATTGCGGTGATTGGTTTGGGATATGTTGGTTTACCTTTGGCCCGATTGTTTGCTACCCAATTTCCTGTGGTAGGATTTGATATCAATAAAGCAAGGGTTGAAGAGTTACAGTTTGGAACTGACAGTACACTTGAGGTGGACGATGAAACTTTGCAAAAAGTATTGGTTTCAAATCCAACTGTTCAAAAAGGGTTGTATTGTACTTCGAAAGTAGCCGATATTGTCAATTGCAATTATTATATTGTTACCGTCCCAACTCCAGTGGACAAAAATAACCGACCTAATTTAACTCCGCTTTACAAATCCAGTGAAACTGTTGGTTCCGTTTTGAAAAAGGGGGATATCGTTATCTATGAATCGACGGTTTATCCGGGAGTTACAGAGGAGGAATGTGTGCCTGTTTTGGAAAAAGTTTCGGGATTGCAATTTAATGCTGATTTTTTTGCCGGATACTCACCGGAACGAATCAATCCCGGGGATAAAGAACATACTGTTGAAAAAATCTTAAAAATCACTTCGGGATCTACGCCGGAAATTGGACAAAAAGTTGACCAACTTTATAAATCCGTTATTACTGCCGGAACCCATCTTGCCCCATCCATAAAAGTAGCCGAGGCTGCTAAAGTAATAGAGAATTCTCAACGAGATATCAATATTGCTTTTGTCAATGAATTGGCTAAAATTTTCAATCTTTTGGATATTGATACATCTGCGGTTCTAAAAGCGGCCGGAACTAAATGGAATTTTCTGCCTTTTAAACCAGGTTTGGTTGGGGGGCATTGTATAGGTGTTGATCCTTATTATCTGGCACAAAAAGCTCAGGAAAAAGGGTATCACCCCGAAATAATATTGGCAGGCCGTCGGTTGAATGACAGTATGGGTGAATATGTGGCTTCGCAGGTAGTGAAGCTAATGATTAAAAAAGGTGTGGTAATTAATGGAGCTAGTCTGTTGATGCTAGGTATCACTTTTAAGGAAAATTGCCCTGATGTCCGGAATACGAAAATCGTGGATGTAGTAAAGGCGTTGGAAGACTACGGGATTCAGGTTACGATTTTCGATCCTTGGGCTAATCCAGCCGAGGTGAAACATGAATATGGTTTGACAATGATTAATGAGGTACCAAATGCAACTTTTGATGCGGTTGTCCTTGGTGTTGCCCATACTGAATTTAAAGATTTAGATATTCATTCGTTGAGAAAAGCACCTAGCGTGTTGTATGATGTGAAAGGGGTTTTGGGTAATGGTGTTGATGGGAGATTGTGAAAAGTGAGTAGTGAAAAGTGAGTAGTGAAAAGTGAATGGGGAATGGTGAGTCGTAACCTCTCGTCCCTCGACTACGCTCGGGATGACGTGCTCGAGGTGACATGCTCGAGGAGGCAATCTTATTAAGTTAAGAAAATAGAAAGCAGATAAGAGAAAATTGAATATAGAAAATAGACAAAAAAGCTAAAAATGAAAAAGATACTTATTACAGGAGGGGCGGGATTTATCGGGTCGCATGTTGTTAGGCGATTTGTTACTAAATATCCTAATTACCAAATTTTTAATTTGGATGCTTTGACTTATGCCGGTAATTTGGAAAATATTAAAGATATTGAGAATGAATCTAATTATACTTTCGTAAAAGGTGATATTACCGATGAAAGTTTTATAAATGATTTGTTTGCTAAACAACGATTTGACGGTGTGGTTCATTTGGCTGCAGAATCTCATGTGGATCGTTCTATCGAAGATCCTTTGGCATTTGTAAAGACCAATGTGATCGGGACAATGAATTTACTGAATGCTGCAAAAAAACAATGGTCAGGAAATTTTGAGGGAAAACGTTTTTATCATGTGAGTACCGACGAAGTTTATGGTTCGCTGGGAGCTGAAGGATTGTTTACAGAGACCACTCCTTATGATCCTAATTCTCCCTATTCGGCTTCGAAAGCGAGTTCGGACCACTTTGTAAGATCATATGGGGAGACCTATGGATTGCCTTATGTAATTACTAATTGTTCCAATAATTACGGACCTAATCATTTTCCGGAGAAATTGATTCCGTTGTTTATCAATAATATTATCAATAACAAACCATTACCGGTTTACGGAGATGGAAATTATACCCGAGACTGGCTGTTTGTAAAAGACCATGCAGTTGCTATTGATCTGGTTTTTCATGAGGGGAAAAATCATGAAACCTATAATATAGGAGGATTTAATGAATGGAAAAATATTGATTTGGTAAAGGTATTGTGCCAAATTATGGATCAGAAGTTAGGTAGATCTGCCGGTGAATCTGCTCAATTGATTACTTATGTGAAAGACAGACCTGGTCATGATTTGCGTTATGCTATCGATGCTTCTAAAATTAATACACAATTGGGGTGGAAACCTTCGGTAACTTTTGAAGAAGGACTGGAGATTACTATTGATTGGTATTTGAATAATCAGGATTGGTTGAATAATGTGACTTCGGGGGAGTATGCATCCTACTATGAAAAACAATACTCTTAATCCTCTCCCCAGCCCTCTCCGAAGGAGAGGGAGTCGAGGCGGAAAAGCTGTGTAAAAGTTTAACCGTTTAATTGTTTTAAGGTTTATAGTTTAATCGTTTGACAGGGGTAAGAGCCTGTTTAAATTTATTTAAAAAAAAGAAATTTTCTTTTCCCCGTCCCTAAAGGGTGGAAAATTTCTTGAAAAATTATCAAAATTTCACCCTTTAGGGTTTGGGTAATTAATTTTGATGAATTTTAAAAGGCTCTAAGAAAAGGAACTGAAAAGGAGATGAAATGAATTGGTACGTTGTTTATACTAAGCCCAAGTGGGAAAAGAAAGTCGCTGAGCGGTTGAATGAGATTGGGATTACGGCTTATTGTCCTTTGATGATTAAAGAACGCCAATGGTCGGATCGAAAGAAGAAAGTGGAAGTGCCTTTGTTCAATTCTTATATTTTTGTGCAAGTAGATGAAAAGGATCGAAATTCCATTTTTGGAATTCCTGGTGCTATTCGGTATTTGTTTTGGTTAGGGAAACCTGCTATAGTAAAAGAAAAGGAGATTCAGGCTATTCAGAATTGGTTGAGTGTGCCGGATACTTTTGATGTGATGGTGGACAAGTGGCAAAAAGGAGATCGAATCGTTTTGGAATCGGGGCCATTTTTGGCTCAGTCGGCTATAGTCCAGGAAGTGAAACAAAATCATTATATACTTGTTTTGGAATCTTTGGGATGTATTCTTAAGGTTGAGAAGAAGGTTAAGTGAGTTGTGAATAGTGAGTTGTCGGTTTTGGGTTAAATATTTGTTGATGAGTTGTATCACATTTTTTTATTTATTTCTAAACGAAATGTTAACATAAAACAGTAAAACTGTAGTATTAAAGAGGGGAAAATCTTCTTTTTTTGATTAGTTTTGCAAATTCTTAAAAAAAAGGTGAACCAAAATGGGAGTCACTGCGGCGAAGCCGTGGGAAAAGGTATCGGTTCTCGATTCAATTTGAAAAGCTGTCGCATTTAAAATTTACTCGAACTGACGAGGTTAGAATTAGAAAGTTGTCGCATTTACCAGTTTTAGAAGGTTTTTAGGAAATACGAATAGCTTTTTGAGAAAACGTATCACCCCTCGTCCCTCGACTCCGCTCGGGATGACAAGTTCTTTAAATGAAAAAAATATAATAAAATAAATATATAAAATACAGTATTTATAAATATGAGAAAATTAATTACGGTAATTGTCCTTTTTGTGGCTCTTTTTCAAAGTTCTTCTTTGATGGCGCAAGATATTTTGAAGGGGAATGATTTGAGCACGGTGCGTGTGGATTATTTATCTGACGGAGATATTGCGAAAATAAAATCACAATTGCAAAGTAATAATGTGACAATTGATCAAGCGGAGTCTATGGTATTATCTAAAGGGATGAGTGCTACGGAATTTGCGAAATTGAAAAAGCGTTTGGCTCTGCCAGAAACTGCTAAAGCTAGTACAGATAAAAAACTGATTAAGAAAACGGCAAAGGATTCCGATTCAGAAGACCAAGAGGACGATAGTGAAGATGCTGTGCGAAAACAAGAAAAGATTGAAAATAAGAAAATCAAAGATGATTCTAATTCTCTTGTTTTTGGTTCTGAATTATTTGATAACCCTACATTGAATTTTCAACCTAATTTGAAATTGGCTACACCTGTCAATTATGTTTTGGGACCAGGTGATGAATTACAAATTAGCGTAAACGGTGTTCAGGAGTTTAGTGATAATGTGCCTGTATCTGCTGAAGGAAATGTAAATATTCAATATGTTGGTCAGATTTCGGTTTCTGGAATGACCATAGAAGCTGCTACACAAAAAATTAAAGGAGCTATTTCAAGGGTTTATAGTACCGTTCGTTCTGGTCAATCAATGGTAACAGTGAGTTTGAGCCGTATCCGTACGATTAAAGTAACCATTATTGGAAGTAAGCAACCTGGTAATTATTCCATTTCTTCTTTGGGGACTGTTTATAATGCTTTGTTTTTGGGAGGAGGTCCAAGTAAGAACGGAAGTTATAGAAATATTGAGTTGATCCGAAACAATAAAGTATTTAGAAATATCGACATCTATCATTTTTTAGTTAAAGGAGATCAATCTGATAATGTTGGGTTAAGAGATAATGATGTTATCCGTATTCCGGCTTACACAAATAGAGTGACCGTAGAAGGAGAGGTAAAGCGCCCTGGTATTTTTGAGATGAAGAAGGGAGAGCATTTTTCCGATCTTTTGAATTTCGCTTCCGGATTTAATGAATTTGCCTATACCGCTTCGGTCAATGTTTTGCAAAAAACAGGGAAAGAACTTAAGGTTGCAGATATACATGCGGCTCAATATGGCAGTTATCTTCCTTTGAATGGAGATGTTTTTAGAGTTACCAAAATTTTGAACCGATTTGAAAATCGAATTGTTATTAACGGTGCCGTGTTTAGACCTGATACTTATTCTTTTCATCAAGGGATGCTCGTTTCGGAATTGATTAAACAAGCTGAAGGGTTGAAAGAAGACGCTTATTTAAAAAGAGCGAGAATCATCCGATTGAAAGAAGATTTGACGACCGAGATTGTGAATGTTGATTTAGGTAAGGCTATGTCTGGTGATTTTAATGCTGATTTGGCACTTAAAAAGGAAGATGTAGTGACGGTGTATTCTATTTTGGATTTCAAAGAAGAGTATAAAGTGACGATAGACGGTGAAGTAAAAAAACCGGATGTATATGATTATCAGGAGAATTTGACATTGAACGATTTAATTGTCGCTGCCGGTGGTTTGACAGGGTCAGCGTCTAAGCGAGTTGAAATCGCACGAATGATTAAGGCAGAAAATATCGATGATACGAATCCTAATAAAGTTGAATTGTTTAATGTCGAGATTTCACCAGAATCGAATGAACAAGCGATTAATTTTGAATTGAAGCCTTTTGATGTTGTTAATATCAGACGATTGGCAGTTGTTGAGAAACCTGAGATGGTAACCGTATCCGGATCTGTTTCCTATCCCGGGAAATATGTTTTGGCCAATAAAAAGGAAAAGATATATGACGTTATCCAGAGAGCAGGAGGATTAACCTCATTGGCCAGTTTGAACGGGGTTAAAGTTAAAAGACCTATCAAAAAAGAGCAAATTGAGAATTTAGAAAATATAAATCTGAATTTAGGTAAAAAAGATAGTATTCAAAATAAATTAAAAAAGAAATTCAAAGAAGATTTGAAGTATGCCACTATTCCCGTTGATTGGGAAAAAGTTGCCAGAAATCAAAATGGAAGTGCAAATATAACTTTGCAGCCAGGGGATGAGATTGAGGTTTCGGCTTTCAATGAAACGGTTAAAGTTTCCGGAAATGTACTTTTGACTTCAGAGATTCCTTATAGAAGTGGAAGAGGATTTAATCATTATATAGATGCTGTTGGTGGAATTGACGGAAAAGGCTGGAGAAATAAGGCTTATGTTATTTATCCTAATGGAGAAGCAGCAGTAACTAAACATTTTTTATTTTTCAGATCCAGTCCAAAAGTAGAACCTGGTTCACAAATTATTGTTCCTGAAAAACCTGAGACAAAGAAAATGACGACTGGGGAGTGGGTTAGTATTGGGAGTGTGATTACGAGTTTGGCGTTGTTGATAGTGACGGCGTTTAAGTAGTAGGCGGTTGTGGGGTTGTAGAGAGGTTTACTTTTTTCCTTGATGAAAAAAGTAACAAAAAAATATTCATGGTTTATTATTTTTTTGTATTCATGAATCTTCGATTTCAATGCTGAATATTTTTACATCAAAAATTACCGGATAGATTTTCTCTATCGTGCACCCAGCCGTTCGTGCCGAGCACTCACTCGGGGTGCACTCCCTACGGCCGGCGCGCAAATCCTTACCGTAATTTTTTGATGTAAAAATATGAGGGAGGTTATTGATGATTATTCGTTATCTGTTGTCAGTTTTGTCAAGTCGAGCGCAGTCGAGACTCGGTTCGGTTCATCTCGACTGCGCTACCAATGATGTTTTTATTAAATTTGAAATTATAGTTTACTAATTTTCTTTTTTGCTTGATCAAAAAAGAAACAAAAAAATCAAGTCTTACGCTTCCTCGTCGGTCAAATTAGTTTTCGAATGCTAAAAGAAAAG